>Ga0080006_1157671_pt1 | contig 13191 bp, 11 predicted proteins | sample RS3BMetagenome_FD_69209 | JGI IMG/M metagenome (GOLD analysis project Ga0080006, IMG submission 69209) | Ferric oxide microbial mat and aquatic microbial communities from Rainbow Spring, Yellowstone National Park, USA - RS3B (SPADES... ...
ATCTGAAGAAGATGGGCGTAACGCTCATTATTGCAAGGTTTCCTTCAAAGAACCTCATAGCAGTTTCGTTCTACTCAAAACACGGTTTTAGGGAAATCCACAATGAATTTGCAAAATCTATGGAAGGTTAATCCAAAAGGTGCCAAGTTCATTCCTATAGCGGGTTATACCGTATATCTTATAGGTTAGGATATTTTAATAATATGAAAATTTTGCAAATTTGTCTTAAATGAATTTTTAAAATGATAAAAAAATTTATAAAATTGTTAAGTAATTTTTTAATAGAAATGGATTTTATAAAGGAGCTCAAAGCTATTGTTGGCAGTGATTTTGTCCTAACCGATAAGGAGCAGGTTCTACCGTATATAAAGGATGCTTCGTACCTAGGTGGCAGTGAACCGCTGGCTGTAGCACTCCCAGGGAATACCCAAGAGATATCAAGGATCTTAAAGCTCTGTAACGATAACAAAGTGCCGGTGTACACAAGAGGAAGCGGCACTTCGCTGACCGGTTCATCAGTTCCCCTAGGCGGAATTGTTCTTAGCACTTCCCGGCTTGACAAAATACTTGAAGTAAACATAAAGGACAGGTACGTAATAGCAGAAGCGGGGGTAAGGCTGAACGATCTTAATTCTTATTTGGCAAAGTTAAATTATATGTATCCACCAGACCCCGCTAGCGACGTTGCGGCCAGTGTTGGTGGTTCACTTTCAACCAATGCAGGAGGCGTCAGAGGCGCAAAATATGGCGCAACAAAGGAATGGGTTCTAGGGATGGAGGTTGTCCTCCCCGACGGAACCATTACGTGGTTCGGTGAGAAGACCCTTAAAAGATCGGCTGGATATGACCTGGCAGCGCTTCTTATTGGCAGTGAAGGCACGCTGGCGATAATAACAAAGGCAATCCTGAAGATAGCTCCGACACCAAAGAGGGATGCCATGCTGCTAGTATTTTACGATTCATACAGGAGGCTTGGTGATGCAATATCCATGCTGAACCAGAATGGCATAATACCGCTTACAGCAGAGTTTCTTGATCAGATATCCATGGACTCTGTAAGATCATATGGCATTCCCTATCCAGACAAGGCCAGCTGCATGCTTCTGATAATAACATCAGAGAGCACGGAAGAAACAATTAAAACCGTAAGGGAAACCTCACCATTGGAAATAAGGGTGTTCAGGGATCAGCTAGAAATAGACGCTGTCTTAAAGCTCAGGAAGGGGCTGTACTCATCTCTGCTACTTCAGAGGCAGAACCCTGGTCAAAAGGTAATACTTGGAGATATAGTTGTTCCGCCATCCAGAATAAGTGAAACTCTTGATGATATTTATGGTGCAATAGAGAGGAGCGATATGAAGGTTGCTGTGTTCGGTCATATTGGAGATGGGAATGTACACCTTAACATCTTTACCAATGCCGACAGGCTTCAGGACGCCGAATCTCTTCTCATGGAAACTGCTGAGATAGCTGTAAATCATGATGGCTGCGTTTCAGCAGAACACGGAATAGGTCTGGAAAAAAGGGATCTTCTTGTTCAGGAACACAGGGCCAGAAACACGAACATTAACCTTGAACTAATGAAAAAACTAAAGGTTGTATTTGATCCAAATAACATAATGAACAGGGGAAAGCTGTTTGAATGAAAGCCTTTTAAGCGAACTTTCACGCGAAGTTAGCTACTGCATAAATTGTGGTTTCTGCGAAGCAGTGTGCCCGACCATACCGGCGTTCAATTACAGGGCCTCATACGGAGCTAGGGGACGCATAAACCTCGCAAGCGAATTTCTCAAGGGAAACACCAACCTAGAATTCAGGGATTCATTTGAATCCTGTCTGGACTGTTATGCGTGCCTGCAGGTCTGTCCAGCACACGTGAACGCCGGAAAGGTAAGTGAGCTAATGAAACAGGCAATAGCTGAAGATGAAATAAAGAACCAGAAACACATGATAGCCGAAATGATAGCAAAGGTAACGCTGAAGTACATGGATCCGCTGGGTCTCACCGATAAATGTGCTGAATGGTCTAAAGGGCTGGTCTTCGATGACGATCATGAGACTCTGCTATACACCGGACATATGTACCAGCTGATGGCGTACAACAAAAGGCTGGGAGAAATGCTTGAAAGCTTAGGAGGGCTATCAACAATCATGGCATCAGTGGTGCGTGGGATGCCTGCTTTTGTAAAACTCTCGTCGTTAATGTATGACAGAAAAATAAGGGAAAAGACTGAAAATTATCTAAATAACATAGTGAGGCTCCTGAAGACGGCGGGTGTCAAGTTCTCATATCTGGGAAAGGATGAACCGTACCCAGGGACTCTGCTGCTGGACATGGGATACACGGACGAGTTTAGAGATTATGCACAAAAGGTTACTGATATTTTCCATTCCAAGGGCATAAAGACAATAATTACCGTTGACCCGCACACCTACGACCTGTTGATTAACCGATATCCGGCATATGTCAAGGGGTTTGACTTTAATATAACTCATTATTTGGATTACATTGGATCTCTTAATTTCAGAAGTACCAGCACCAGAATCACCTACCACGAGCCATGCCATTTTGTTAGGCACGCGAACTATGAGGAACCTTTTAAAATATTAACATCAACATCAAAGCTCATCATGCCAGTTCACAGCGGAAAGAATACGTACTGCTGTGGTGGACCTGTTGAGGCTTTTTATCCCGAGGCGGCAGATAAAATATCACAGAAAAGGTTCAGGGAATTGAAGGAAACGGATGCTGAAGAAATAGTAACAGCGTGCCCAATATGCTATGTTAATTTAGCAAAGGACGATAGTGTTAAGGATATTTCGGAATATTTAATTGAAAGGCTTTAAAAAACACAACCTTACAAATCCGTGAGCAAGAAAGCTCCGACATTCATGGAGGAGATGAATTGTGAAGTATTTATTTATATATCATTAATGATCAATACATAATAGAAGCATGCGATGTTCAAATACAGTACGAATCATTGCTGGGAAGGAAACCAGAGCTAAATTAACTGGCAAGGCATTTGTGAACTTCTGGAACTATTCATCAATAATAGCACGAGTTAAGCAGGTTGGCAAGGAATACGGCATAAAAGCCTGTGAATGAAGCAAATTCATCTAAAACGTGTTCTCTGTGTGGGGAAATTTACGAAGACGGAAGGATTAAGAGGGGCTTGTTTGGGTGTCCTCACACGGAGAAGGTAATAAACGCGGATTTGAACGGAGCAATAAACATGATGAGGCATATCCCCAAGTCAGATGAGGATAGGGGTAAATGGCTGAAGGCGCAGCCTGTGGTCTACCGTTGGACGAGCGGAGCGGGGTGGGCAACCACTAGCAATGAAGCCATGAGAATGAAGGCGGTAAACCACGAACCTATGATCAGCCTTTAAGGAACCACATTTCCTTTAGGGTTGTGAGGATGTCAGTGTTCTAATGCCTTGTTATCAGTAAATGTCATAAATGTAATCATGCATGTCAAGCACAGACTTTGGTAGTCTCTTCGTTCTAACAGCTTCCTCTATTTTGTCCCTCGAAGGCTCACCCTTTTCATTCCTGTAAACTGGATTTAAATCGCTGTCCAAATAGTATATGGCATCAAGAAGCTTTTTCCTTTCTACCTCACTTCTACCTGCTACCATAAACAGAACTCTTGCACTGTGCTGTATGTACTTAGGTGAAAGAACTTGCCTTCTCAATATATCCATTATTACAGGTGCCTCGCTGCGGTCGAACATTGGTGCATTTACCTCAATGATTTCACGCGCTGAACTCACCTTTAAACCTGTAATCCTAGCAATTCTTCTTGCCGCATTATAGTACGTTATACGTTTTTTATATGATGGTGGCTTTCCATATGCCAACGATATGATTTCTGTAATTCTGCCAAGCTTCTTGGTCAATTTAACCATTCCTCTGAAGTTCTCGATTTTCAGAGCTGTTAGAATGCCTTTCACTGTTTCTTCATCAGATATGTCCTGCTTTAAGATGAACGACATTAATGCTTTATCTATTAGCTGAGAAGAATCTTCAAGAGATTTGTTACCCTTAATCACCATTGCGCTAAATAGCAGTCGCATGGCAGTGAGCCTATCATAATCGTTGTAGAATTTTTCTGTCCATTCGTTATGCACATTCCATATCCTATCAAACATTTCCTTGTCAAATGCCATGCCAGTCTTTACTTCAATTATGTTGGCGCTGGGCAGTATTCCGTCCTGTGTAAGCTTCGGCCCTTTAATGTATCCGTCCTTAGTTACCCTTGCCCTGAGGTTTGCAAGTGACCACAGCCATGATACGAATATTCTATACGTTGCAAGGTCGTTCATGAACCTTACAAGCCTGTTCGCAAATGCACGATAATCATCTATTGCTGCTGCCAAATTGCCGTTGAGCACCTGAAACCCATAGTTTGCGGCCATATAGAAAGCGTGCTGGATATTTTCCACTGTTATATCACCTTCAGGTATGTTGTAAAGGCTGTTCCACAGGTCCTTACCTTTCCAGAGCGATTCTGATATAAATTTCTCTGGTGAATCTATAATGTTCCTTGGGATCACCCATGGAGTAATCCTGCCATTTTCACCCAAAAGCCCAAGACTGTTGAGCAATTTTCTTTCATCAGCAGTGAGTCCGCTTTCGAGTTTTGGAGCCACGGGATTCCCGTCAACCTTTTCCCATACTTCTGGAGCGTCCAGCATTGCCTGCAACTCTTCCACCTTTGCCCTAAGTGGCACGTTGCCTGCTGCTACATATTGTTCGTCGGGGGTCGCCACCCAGCTCTGCCTGTAAGTATCATAGAGTTTTCCCTTGTACCTTCCCTTAATCACATCTTCAAGCGTTACTTTTACATTAATGTCTTCATATGGCACAAATATGAGACCGATCAGCCTCTCCCTGAGCTTATCAAGCTTCATGGCCCTGAGTGTAACAGCATTATGCCTGAACCTGCCATATATGTCTGATTTTGAATATAGCATAACTGCAGCCATTCCCCCTATCGGAGCTGCATTTGTAAATTCTCCATCCTTCAACCCTGCCATCAAGTTAAGAAGCGCGTTGTATCTCTGGTAAGCCATCATATGAGGAGAGGTCATTCCCATTAATTGACCATTTTGTGGGTCAGGGAGGGCTCTTTCGTTTTTCCACATTTCTATGAGGCTAGCCGTATAGTCCCACCTTCCCACATTGGTACCAATCAGCCAATAACGCCATATCCACATTATGACAGGGAGGTACCTGCCGCCATTGCCTTCTTCATAAAGCGCCTTGAACTTTATGAAACTTCCAGGTTTTTCTGCACCCATAATTTGCTCTATTTTCCATACTGCTCTGGCAATTACAGCAGCTTCAAGTGGTGTCTGAGTTTTTGGTACATAGTACAAAAGCATTCTACCGGCCTTTTTCAGAGACTCATAGTCATTTAAAGCGTGAATTACAAGATCTACAACAAATGAAGGGGCTGGTTTTCCGTTAACCTTAACATTTTCTGTAAGTAGGTGTATCCCCGGTATCCTGTGGAAGCTCGTGGGCCACTCCTCCATAGGTTTAAGCAATTTATATGTCCTTTCTGAACCCTTCTTTACTACTCTAGATTCCATTAGCTGCCCGGAAAGTATCTTTTTCTCATTCAACCTTGATTCAAAGAGCCCTATTGAAGACTTGTTCGCGCTTTTATAAGGAACATAATCGGGAGGCGCTGCATCTTCATCGTCAGGCCCCATTGTGGCTGCAACATCAGCGTTAATCTGTTTTATTGCCATATCTGCCGGGCTCCATGGACCAGTGAGTTCAAGCCCAGGATTCTTCAGTGGATGGGCAAACTCTGGTATGGGCACCCGATCGTTGAGGCGCCAGGCCAGATCTGTCTTGTTTCCAAGAAAGTTGTCTATCAAACCTTGAACTATTTGCCTAAAATTTCTTTTTTCGCCTGTCACAGGGTCCTGGTATTCCTCATTCCACTCAGGTATTCTGTATTTTTCCTTTACTGGAGTTTTTGATTCAAGAATGATTCGCCTTTGATTTAGAGCGTTCTCCCTGAATTTATTTACTTCTTCACATACAATCCCTATGACTTCTTCAACATTAAGCGTCTTCCCATTTACTGTTTTATTTCCAAAAAGCTCAGCATATTTCTTAGAAACGTTACCAATCAACTTAACATTGGTCGTCATAGTTTAATTTTTGTCAGATTATTTATATAAATGTTGCTAAACAGGCAGAGTCCCGCAAGTACAATGCTTAATTCTTCTAAGGAAAATTTATTAGGGGCCTCATCGGTTTTAACGGTTTAGTGAATGAACAAACAGATAAGGCCCAACAGGAAACTGGTAAGGAAATTATATAAACTCTGCTCTAAAGCTCTGAAAGATAACCTTGGGGTAAATGTAGCAAAAAATTCAAGGATATGATAAAGCCTTTGGTCTACATCTCAATAAATAATGCATCTGCAAAATCTTTGAAATACACGAACGGATTCCCTTCGCCAGATATTCTGCTTCGCAGGCTTGAAAGCCTGAATTTAAGCCATGTAGTTGATGCTTTAAATGCAGCTAACAGGATTGTATTAACTGGTCATGCCAGAAATGGGATGAAGATGGCAATAGACTTCACTGAAGAGCCATATTATGGAAAGCTGGACATGTATGTGAGCAAGTACAAGAATGGAACTGATAGATTTCATATATTTGCTACTATAAGCGTTGTAGGAAAAGATGAGAAGGAAAGGCTAACTTTGTACTCCTTGCCAATGCTTGATACTAAGGAAGATATAGTAAAGAAATTGCTAGAAAACTCGCCAAGGCCACCTTTCGGCATAGGTTTTGAGAATACAACAAGCGTCTATAAAAATTTCAGCATACGATATATTGTATTGAATAATTAATTATAATTGCGCCTGTACATCCATTATTTAAGCGCGCTAAAAGAAAAGACAGGGTAGTTCACCTCTTTCTGAAATATTGTTTTCTTGCGCTCAAAGCCCAATCTGGAACATACAGCTCCTTGCCTGATTGTTTTAATTCGCTGTTCAACCTGTCATTGTTTGCTAGTAAATTATCATGCGCTGTTTGAACTTCCTCTGGTGAATATTTCTTTGGGTGCAACAGCACGTGCCCCAACCTATTGTCGTCAAGGCTGTTCAAATACCTTCTCGTTTCGCCAGCATGCGACAAGTCAAGTTTTGTGCCGTAGTTTGTGTTTAAGCCGTCAATTAACTCTCTGTCGCTCATTTTGTTAAGCGACTCGTGGTAATTAACGCCAGACGGAACTGGTTGTAAGTTGTCAGACACGTGGTGGTTCAGTATAGCTTGCGCGCTTGTGCCTGCGCTGAAGTGTTGCATTTCCTGTGGGTTCATGGCTAACTTATTCCCAAGCATCGAAACAGCGCCACCCGCGCCTCTAAGAGGCATGTGAGCGCCCATCGGCATGTGTGTTGCGTTTTGCAACCCCGTCCCAGCTCCACGTAGCCCATGTGCAGTCACATTTTGCCCCATGATGTGTAATGCCGCGCCGGTTTTTCCTAAACCTGTGCTTGCGCCCAAAGCCTGCGCGCCACCACCTGCTATTATTTTTGCGCCTGCAACACCGCCATACGCCATGCCGCCAGCCGCCATGCCACCAACCATGGCTCCGGTCATCACCGCGCCTGTCGCCATCATTGCAGTAGTTTCAAACACGCGCCCGAGGCGTGGCGCCATCACCGTCGGCATCATTGCCCCAGCTATGAGGGTTGCAAGCGCGCCAAACTGTGCAAAGTAGCTTGTTTGTGAATTAACCACCGCGTATGCGAAGGCAAAGAACACCGCAACAAACATTGAAGAAACCATGAGCCCAATGAGCATACTCATCAGCTCCTCAGCCACGTGCTTTGTAAATGGAATAAGCCTCAGGACAAGCAAAAGAGGCATCATTACCACAAGCGCTGCAATGAAAAATATACGCAGAATGCCCATTATGCCAATCATGAGCAACACTATAAGGTCAAGCACAAACATTATGACTGAAAGTATTATTGCCGGTATTGATGAAAGCCCAGCCGATGGTGTTGCGGCTATTGTGGCTCTAATTACTTCATAAATTGCGCCGTTGGGCAGTAACATATTGTTTGCAGGGTATGTAATGTTGTTAATTATTTCGGCAACGAAACCATATATTGGCGGGAATAAATAAAGCAAAATGAGCGTTAATGCTGCTCCAGTTAGCAGGCTTATTGCAGTTCCTTCCCTCATAATTCTAAAGTTTTCAAACATCCATTCAAGCCCTGCTATGAAAATAACAAACACGAAGAAAATTAGAACAACATAAGTAACCTTCCAATACAGCGGCATAATGGCTTGGTTCCACAGCGCGTATGTTGTTCCGTCGGGGTTGTTTGGCGCGGGCAGTTCAATGAGCAAGTAATAAATGCCATTTGTTCCACCAAGAAAAGTTGCAATATCAGCGACAACAGTCCCGAGTCCCTGTGATAATATGTAACCTGTTGGTGCCATAGAATATGTAAACACGCCGGCAAAGAATTTATCCCAGTATGAGCCGTTTCCAAAAAGAAGAGAACCGCCATTTGTGACCAATGCGCCATAAACGACTTCCACGCTCTCGTTTGTTGTTGCAACAAAGCCACCACTGTTTTTACCGGTAATCACAACCGTAAAATTGCCTGGTGGTGGCCTGTATGTTTCAATAATAAGGCCCTGCCCTGGCTTCAATTGGTTTCCGTATGGAAATGCAATCCACGAAGCATTTGCTGAAAGCGTAATTGTTTGATATGGGTCATTAGATTGTGCGTTAATTGTAAACTGCGCAACACCATAATACCTATTGGTTGAATTCTCAACCGCCACAACACTGCTTGGTGTTGCAGAGAGCGTAAAGGTTGGCGTAGGAACATTTATTGAAAAAGACGCCGAAGCGCTTTGGTTGCGCGTATACCCGTTTACTGTGATAGTATATGTGCCGGGGTTTGCGCCCTGGTTTGTCACGGTTATTACGTCATTGGTTGTCTGAATTGAAAGCCCGCTTCCGCCTCCACTTAAAGAAATTTGTGGTGTTGTTGCAAAGCCACCCCACGAAATTGTGAATTCAGCAGACTGCGCATAATTAAGTACGGTGCTTGACGGTGAAACAGATATATAAGGCGAGTTGCTTTGCGCGAAAGACGGCGTGGGCATAAAAGCCGGCGCAAACGAAGCAGCCAAAAAATAATTATAAGAATAACCAGCGCCACGGGCAACAGCCTTTTAAGCTTCATAACAATATAAGCGACTTTTGTTTTAAAAGGCGAACACGCGCGGTGTAGCCGTGTGTATTGGTATTAAATTAGGTAAACACCACGCTTAAAAAGGGTTTGTGCACATTAAACACCTCATGACCATACTATTCTAGCAAAAAGAGTGTATAGGTGTCCAAGCCACAAAATGCTCAAAGATTAGCACTTATGCATGCGCATAGGCACTAAAGTGCACGGCAATAAATGCAAGGCGTTAAAGTGCATAGGCACAGCACGCCCGCGCGCTTTTCCCGTATAACAAACTGCACATACACACTGCGCTTTAACGCATGAATTAGGTAAACAATCTCTTTATATAGACGTGTTTACCTAATTATAGTATGAAAGGCATCGTTTGCCCCGTGTGTGGGAAAAAAGGATCATTGCAGGTAAAATATATTAAGACTACTAATGGTAATGAAATTCCGTATTATTACGTTGCGCATTATGAATTACTTAAAGGCAAAACGCGCGTTGTTAGCTGGCATTATATTGGAAAAAACGTGCCTGAAAGCATAAAAAAACAAACCGAAAATGAAAAAGAAGGCGAGTAAACCATGAAGCTTTTTACCCATTATGTTTTTTCTGCTGGCGTTCTGCTATTTCTCACAGCCCTGCTTGGGAACGGTGGGCTTTACATAGTGTCTGCTATGTGGAGCGCCATCGCAGTCAATTGGGTCATTGACGTTTTCGGGCATGACAACAAGCCGGCACCCTCGCCGTATAAAAACCTTCCAAACCCTTTTGCGCCGCCATACCACCCCGTTCGCGCCTTTAGGACACATTCTGTATTTACCGCGCCGTTTATAGGAATTATAGTAACTGTAATACCTGTTTTTATAGGCGTTGAGGCGTTAGGGCAACCAATCTTCCCTTACATTCCGCCGTTGAATGTTGCTCTTGAGGTTCTTTGCGCCTTCGGCGTAATTTCTGCTTTCACACACTTGTTTCTTGATTCCTTGACCGAAGGCGGTATATACATAATTCACAGGGCTACATTGGCGCACCTGCGCTACAACAACTTCGCTGCAAATACGGCTGCGGCATTAATCGGCTTTGTGCTAATATACCTGTGGATGTCAAGCACAGTGCACCCATTTCCGGTTGTCCTCTAACTGTATTTGTTAGCGCGCCAAGTGATGCGGTGATGCGGTCTGTTTTGGCTAAAAAGTGGAGTGGGCGGAAATTGTCAGTGCTAATGGTCAGTGCAAATGACCAGCGCAAAAAATAGGCGCGGCAGTTTTGTGCAATGGTTTGGTTTTTAAAAAAACTTGAGCTTATTTTATAACCTTCACAGGAGAACTTTGTTTTTGCAAAGCCGCTTCAAGAATGTGCGCGTGCCTGCGCAGTGCAACATCCGTTATGCCAAGCACTTCAGCAACTTCATACTGCCTCAGCCTAAACCCTGATTTATTGGCTGCAATATACAGCGCAGCGCCAGCAGAAACGATGGGCGCAGCGCCCTGTGGCATTTTAGATGCTATTGCAACCGCCTCCCGAGCCACGCGCTCAGAAAGCCCAAGCCTTCCTGCGTAGGTAAAAATGTAGTCGCTTGCCTTTCTTATCGGGACATTCACGTTCAATGCGAACCGCGTTTTTCTGTAAAATTTCATCATTCTCTTTTCATTAACCCCAAACGCTTTAGCTACTTGCTGTGGCTTTGCAACTGCGCCGTGCAATTTCGCTGCCACCAGCGTCAGAGCGCCTGCAATCACATCGTAAGAATACCCACGAACCATGGTAGTCTTTCTCACTTTCTTTGCAAGAAAGACTGCTTCGTCGCGCACAGCTCTCGGAAACCCAAGCACATCAGATGCTCTGTTGATTTTTGTTTCGTAGCTGGCAATGAAGCGGTTTTCGTCGCCGCCAATACGGCTTTGCGCAAAACCATACTCCTGTGTTTTCACAGGCGCAGAACCCAACCACTCAAAGCGCGTTACCGCAGGCTTCTCATCTTCAAACGCCTCAGGAAACACATAGCCGCACGCCGAGCATACGGCCTCACCGTTTGCATTAACAACGTTCGCCGAACCACATATTGGACATTTTTTACTCATACTATAATAAACGCAAAATTTTGCAAAGCCATCCTGCGCGCTCTGTGGTTCATAAGCATAAAGGTTCACTGTTTACCTAATTTAATAAATAAATAAAATTAAAAAAGAAAAACAAAACAAAAAAAAATAAAAATGCTTTAAGTTATTTCAAGTATAGTATGAAATTGTTGTCGACCCGCCACCGTTTACTGTTCCCGATGATGGGCTGGGGTAATACGTCAAAGTTACCTCGTGCCAAGCAGTTTGGCTAACTGGGTACCTATAGTAGTGGTAAACGGTATATGTGTATGGTTCTCTAACGGTGTATGTATATGTTTGTTGAACGGAGTATTGGTAGTAATGGGTAACTGGGTATGTATATGTGCGAGTAACAGTTTTCCACCCTATTAAGTATCTCTGCAGCCCACCCCACCACGTCCACCTATATCCATAGACCGGTTCCCGTATTGTTTGAGTCACGGTTGTATATGTTGTATAAGACCCCGTTTTCCACACTGTTCGTGTTCCTGTTTCTGTCACCCAGTGGTATCCAGTTGCGGTTGTTGTATAAACGCCAGTTTTCCACACAGTATAAGTATACTCTTGGTATTCATGCACAACTACATTGGGCGCGCTCCATGAATTGCTGCCTGAAAGCCCGCTGAATGTAATGCTTCCGCCAGCGCCAGCGGATTGTGAACTACCACCCATTGAAACAGACCAACTTGCACTGCTTGGAAGACCGCTTTCGGAGAACGAGTATGAATATGTTGGTTGGTACACAGTTATTGTCAGCGTGTTGCCCCATGCCTGTTGGCTACCGCTCTGAACGTATAGTGTTACATAGTATGTGCCTGGGCTTGAGAATGTGTAGTATGGGCTTTCAGCTGAGCTTGACCCACTACCAAAGTCCCATGAATACTGGTAGTTGCCAACGCCGCCAGAAACCGATGCCCAGAACTGAACGCCAAGTGGCGCCGTGCCTGAGTATGCACTTGCGCTGTCTGAAACAGTTAGAGGCTGTGGCTGGGTTGGTGTTATAACCACGCTCGATGATGCGCTTTGCCCATAACTATCGGTTACAGTCACAGTTGCGGTATATGTGTTTGCGCTATAATACGTGTGGTATGGGTTCTGTGAATTGCTTGACCCACCGTCTCCGAACGACCATGAATAAGAGTTTCCGCCGTTGCCTCCCGAAGTAGAAGCGTAGAACTGAACTCCAAGTGGAACATACCCTGATGTTGGGCTTGCGGAAGCAGAGACGCTCAAAGGCGGTGGAGTTACTGTAATGGTTATTACGTTGCTATACGCTCCTTGACTACCACTTTGAACATATAGTTGCGCGTAATATGTTCCGTAGCTGTTATAAGTGTGGTATGGGTTTGTCGAAGAGCCTATTGCCCCGTCTCCGAACACCCATGAATACTGGTAATTGCCCACACCGCCTGAAACGCTTGAGGAGAACTGAACACCTAAAGGCTGTGAACCATAAGTTGTGCTTGCGCTGATTGAAACCTGTAAAGGCGGCGCTGTAACTGTAACTTGGACAGAGTTAGAGTATGCAGTTGCTCCCGTTACTGTGTCTTCAACCTCAACTTCCGCATAGAAAACCCCGCTTGAAGTGTAAGTATAGCTGAATGTGTTTGAATACTGCCATCCTGTCCATTGGTAATTGCCGTTGTTATTTATGTACTCAAAGTTGTATTCATAGTTTCCTGTGCCTCGGCCCTGTAGAAATCCTATGCTCGGAAATTTATCATAACAATCTTTTTGCTTCAGATTGTCTGAAATTTTTCTCTTAGCCTGCTATTGCTCTATCCTCTCCCCCATCCTTCCTGATGAATATTGACTAAACAATCAAAGAAAGATGAAGGAGAGGAAGCT
>Ga0080006_1249746_pt1 | contig 13189 bp, 17 predicted proteins | sample RS3BMetagenome_FD_69209 | JGI IMG/M metagenome (GOLD analysis project Ga0080006, IMG submission 69209) | Ferric oxide microbial mat and aquatic microbial communities from Rainbow Spring, Yellowstone National Park, USA - RS3B (SPADES... ...
GCCCTGGGCGGCCAGCAAAAGAATCTTCGCACGTCCGGCAATCTTCTGTGGTGTCTTGCCGCTGCGAGCCAAATACTCAAGTCGTGCCTGTTGCTGGGCATCCATACGTAACGCTTGTGCGGATCGGTTTGACATGCTCAAGAGTATATGGGATCTTTGGTGATATGTCAAGTTATTTACGGGACACTACACTAGATTATTTCAAACTCGCAGGCCCCCGGCATAACGAGGATGAAGAGGCGTCACTGTTTCCCGCATTAGCCGGCAGCGGCGACGCTGCGGCAGCCGAAGCCATGGCGCACATGCGCCAATTGGCGGATGAACACGCAACGGCTGAAAAGTTCCATCACCGTATTGATGAACTCGGAGAGACATGGCTGAAAGTCGGGAAAATCTCCGATGAAGATCGGAAGGAATATCAGCGCGCGGTTAAAACGCTTATCAGTTTGTACACTCCGCACATAGCCATGGAAGAGCATAAAATATTTCCATTGGCGTCAAAAGTGCTTAAATCGAGTGATCTAGCCAACATCGGAGATCAGATGCGAGCACGGCGAATCGCTAATCCGGGGCGGGACGGCAGTAATTGTTCCGAACGGGGCCGCGAAAGCAGTTTATGAACCCAGATGGACGCTCACCAATACTTCGCTTTCTTCTTCCGCTTTAAGTGCATGCCGAACACCCGAATCCAAAACCAGCATCTGTCCAGCCTTGAGCTCGTGTTCAACATCACCAGCACTGATCTTCATCCATCCCTTCAGTACATGCATCGTTACAATCCCTTGGGCGGTGTGTTCCGGCAGGTGGGAAAAACGGTCAAATACGAACAGTGCCACCGTAACGTTGCCGTGCTTAAAAACAGTTTCCTGCCGATGGCCTCGTTCACCAGTATTTGGTTCTGCTCGCAAAGCAGACGCCACGGCATGCAAATCCACCGGTATTGCGGAATTGGCAAACCGATAATCGGGATGAGGCCTTAATCGTTGATTATCCGCGTCTTTCGTCATTGATTATTCCTTTGATAAATTGACAGCACCAGCAGCTTATGCTCGGAAGCGGTACGTTACTTGGCCGCCTGGTCGGGGACCGTCGGCTCACTGGCCTTTCCGGCCTTGTTACTAAGCGAATTAATATACCATATAATTGCGTTAAGTTCTGTTTCATGTGGATGCTTTGGTCCTGCAAGCATGGCTTTATACGTATCGGGCATAACACCTGCCGGATAACCTGCCAGAGCTATTTTTCCCGGATCGAGGATCATGGTCCGGAGAAATGCGTAATCCGCAATCGCCGTCTTGCCGTCGGATAATTTTTGCGGATAGCCCGCCAGATCCTTCCAGCTTGGCCCTACGCCCTTGGACCCGTCCACAGAGTGGCAGCCGCTGCACCCCATCGTGTTGTAAAGACTCGCTCCAATCGCATGAAGTGTTATTGCTTTCTTCACAGCATTAACGGGCCGGGCGCTGGAAGCCGTGGCATTGTGTCGCGGTACCGGATTCAGCAGAAAGCTTGGGCCGGGGGATACACCGTATCCGCCGGCGCAGGCGGCGTCCATCGCCACCACCAGTACCAACATGAACCACCCAAGACCGCGCACATACGCCTGTGCAGCGTACACCGCCAGCAGCGTTACCAAGGCGATACTCAAGTGATCCAGTAAGTGTAACCACCGATGTGTCATGAGATAGGCATACTCGGACGGCCACATCAGCAATATGCCAATCGCCGGAGCCACGACGGCGGGCCAAATCCAAAAACTACGTTCGCGCTCATTTCGGGGCGGAGCCAGCGACAACGCCAGCAAACCGGCGCCTATCGCCATTCCGGCATGAAGAAGGTGATGCACCGCGATTGTGGTCATATCGTGAGAAAAAATAGGTGCGGTCACACCGCCAAGGGCGATTATTGCACCAGTAACCCCTGCAACAATTCGCATTAACGTTACTTTTTCAGTCGCGTTAGTCATGCTCTGGCCTCCTGTACACTTTGGCCGCCCGCAGTCTGATCGGGATATCCAAATCTCAATCGCACACCTTCAAGCAATGCCACAACGAAACCAATCATCATAATAGTCGCTCCGATGGTCGCGATTTTTGCCAGATCGGGTCCCGGCGAAGGTTCGATGGAATAACGCCGAGGCACACCATACGCTCCGGCACAATAAAACCCCATCAAAAACACCGACATTCCTCCAAACGTCAGCAGGCTTATCAACCAGCGCATCAGAGAGCCGGTGCGGCGTTGGCTGCGTGATTCTACGCACAAGAACACCCATCCAATCGCAAACAGCAGGCAACCGCCGACGAGATAGGTGTGAAAGTGCGCCGGCACCCAAAGCGTATTGTGCAAATGCACATTAAAAGGCACAGTGGCGTCAATTTCCGCACCGATTCCACCCACCACCCAACCGATTAATCCGGTATACATGAAAATCGCCCCCAGCGTCCACTTCATGCCGGATCGCCAAACCAGCATTAACGCGCCGAATATTGTCACCGCCGTCACCGGCAGCGCGCTAAGATAACTGGATAATTCACCAAGGTACTGAAACGGTCCGGGCTGGACAAAATCCATGTACAGGTGGTGGAAATAATTGGTCAGGGTAAGAACCATTGAGCACCACCAGCCCACCGCCAATACCGCTGATGTGTGGTACTTCCGCCCTGTTGCATAAGGCATGCCGACATAAATCAGTGCTACCAGCATGTAGATAATCAGATTGGCGTAAGTATGCGCGAAAAAATAGGTCAGGTTCTTCGCCCATAGAGGATTAATAAGCACGCGCGTATCCATCCAGCGGACAATCAACGCTACTCCAAGAAGCATAGCGCTCATGCCCGCCAACATACCGTCAAAACCCGCCATAAGAGCCGGGAACGCCTGGGGCGGCGGGGCCGTTCGACCAGAAGCATCAAACGCCTGCCGATGCCAGACAAAATCCCAGGCCAGTGCGCCGCGCAACCCGCCGTAAGCGCGCAGCACCGCGCCGAGCATCTGCAGGCACCAAGCCATCCACCCCAATGTGATCAGCGCCATGCTGATGAGAAATACACCCGTTGACCAATTCGGCCACGAACCGTGAAAGGGCAGTGGGGCCAGAAACGTGTAAAGCCCGGCGAACCCACCAAAAAGCGTTGAAATAAGAACGCCGGCCACGCCCGCGACAACCAGGCTGAATGCGGCGACGGCAGTCGAAGCGCTAAGGCTGGTCTCACGGCGCATTAAGAACCACAGGCCGCCCATGCCGCACATCATCAATGCAACAATCAGCCCCGCTCCATGCAGCGTCAGGACAGCATAAAACTGGCCCGGTGACATGGGCATCCAACCCGCCTGTGACACCCGGAGCATCAAGCCCGCCAGCATCATCAAGGCGGTCAATGCCAGTCCCGTGCCCATATACAGGTTCATCACGCGGCGACCGGTTTTGTCGGATGTTATGATCATCACTTGCCTCCCACTGTAAACGTCTTGGCCATGATGGCATGTCCGATACCGCAATATTCCAAACAGCGTGCGGAATATTGCCCCGGTTCCTGAAATACCACGCGCAAATAATTGGTGTAATCCGGCATGGCCTGCACTTGAGCCATCAGATGTCCCTGCGGGTTGTAGATCCCAAAATCGTGATTCACATCGCGCGATGTCACCTCAAAAATAATCGGCGTATTCACCGGCAGGTGCGAGGGCATGATAAAAGCATATTGCTCCGCGATAACTGGAACTTTTCGCGCGGGTGCCAGTGCGGCAGTCGCCGACATATAAGGATAAAAAGGGATTGATGCGGCAAACGCCGCAATCACAAACAGAAAAAGCCCCATAAACCACCAGCCCCGAATGGCGTATCCGCGGCGCTGTACCTCACGCTGATCCCGGGGCGGCAACTTCGTGGAAACGGCAATAACAATAAATATTGCAATCGCCACGCCGGCAAAAACAAGGAACGTAATTAACAACTTGACTGCGACGCTCATGAAACTCCTTCAACAATCACTGCCGCGGGCTGCCGGGATGTGAACCGGATTGAGGTAAGAGTATTGACGAAAAACAGGAGTATGGCAAGCGCATTTATTAACCCGGCCCATTCCCGCATGGACCAGCCACCGCTGATATCGCATAAGACGCGCCATGCCACCGAGCCTTCCAGCAACAGCAGATGCAAATAGAACCGCCGACTGAATATCATCCGCACGCCCAGAATTGCCGGGAAAATAATGGGGGCGTGTCCAAAGATCATGCCAAAAACAAACCCCAGAAAGATCGCGTGCAACACGGCGTCGTACGCAAACCCCGGCCCCATCGCGGACGCAATCCAAGGGTGTCCATGCAACATCGGAATCACGCCGGCATGGACGCTTGCCATAATTCCGCCAATGCCCAGCCAGAAATATCCGGCCAGCAGGCATACGGCTATAAACCGGGTTAAGCCGCTTTGTCGCACGGTATGGCGAGCCACGTCGTAGATGAATAGCCAGACCGCCAGCATCAGCAAACTGACACCGGCAATGCTTTCGCCCAGACCCGGAAAGATAAGCGTCAAGATCATTCCCAGCGCGAACAACCCCGCCACCGTCAGAAAAGTTCGCTGCTTTCGCGCCGATTGCGGCAGCAGCCGACTTAATTCCAGGCGCTCTCCGACTATCGTCAGCACCAGAAATCCAATCCACCAGAACACCATCTCATAAATTGGTCTACCAGCCAACCATAGCAGGTTTCCGATCACCCAAGCGGCCGCGCCGCCGGCCATAACCAGCGTAAACGCCGTCATCTGCCGCCGGATTATAAATACGAAATCCAGCGCCATGACCATGCTGGCCGCGAGAATCAGGCCGCCGCCCAACACGGGCGAGGCTCCGGCAATGAGCAATATTCCGCCAGCAGCGCTGGCCGCCGGGCCCAGATAACACCATTTCCAACCCAGCGCTACCGCCCGCTCCAGGCCCAGCAGCGTACCCAGGAATCCGCCGATCATGAGCGCGCCATGGTCCACAACGGCCTCGGTCGGCGCGGGCCATGCCCAGCCCAGGCGAACCAATCCTCCCCAAATCCCCAGCGCCATCACGGCAATCGCCGCGACAAGCACGGGAAATCGCCACCAGCCATTCGCAGGCGGATGGCGTTCGCGCGGATCAGGTACGTCCAATGATATGATCTGTATCGGCATCGCGCCACCGGCCTTGCTTTAACATACGTTGAACTGTTTCATGATCTTTAGGCCCCGGCGGGGGTGAAACAACCGCCAATGCGAGCATTCGAGTCTTGGCCATAACCCCGCGACTTTCACCGGCGGCGGAATACAGGAAATCACCGGGGCCGGCCTTCTGTTCCGTTTGACCATCGGACAAAATGCCCTCGCCGTCTATAATCAGCAGGCACAAATCGATTCCGGGCTGATGAACCGGAATAAACTGCCCAGCCTCCAAACACACCAGCATTGCTTTGCAGTTTCCACCGCCTCCCAGCGCGACCGCTTTGTACTGATCGGTGCGGAAATCCGAAAGACTTTCTATATCTTTGGTAATCATGATTAATTCCAAATGAGGCCAAGGATACAATCTCGTAAAAGAGGGCGAGCTGCCATTACGAGGGTAAACCAACAGCCCGCCCATGGCGGTTATTACACTTTACCAATGCGAACCTTCCATACTTCCGGTCCTTGCTCGATGTACTGCCATGTGAACGCGTTAGGATGTTCCGCATCGAACTGGTAATGCAGAGGTTTTGGATCGTGGTCGTTGACCAGATAAAACCATTTTCCGGCTGCCAGTTTTTCAAAAGTTTGAAAAATTAGTGGATGCCGTTCGCGCGGTGGAATCGTCCGCACATCGATAATCGTTACCGTTTCACTCATGGTAACACTCCTTAAAATCATCACGCCACAACACACGGGTTAACACCGCCCGGGGGTGGGTGACACCCTGTTGTTTATCGCCATCCCATCTGCTCGCGGCACTTTTCGGAAATCATTTCCGGCACCCACGGAGGTTCCCATACCACGACAACATTTACCGCATTGATCCGATCACTGGCCCGTTGCAGGCTTGATTTGACATCCGACACAATCATTTCCGTCATCGGACATGCTGGAGTGGTCATCGTCATCGTCACCGTGACCACCGCTTCCTCAATACGAGTCTCGTAAATCAAGCCTAAATCCACGATATTCACGCCTATTTCCGGATCAATAACGGTCCGCAGCGCCTCTTGAATCCATGCAGCCGCGTACGGCTCCTCCGCCGGCCATTTTGAGAGTGGCCGCGTGATGGTAAATCCATGCGAATTGCCCGCATCGTGATAATCAATGGTGATGTCTTTGACATAATGGTGGCTCTTGGAATCACAACGCACTTGTATGCCCGACGACTCCATGACCTGATCCAAGGGTGAATCTTCGCCATCACGTTCTTTTAACTCAATGCTGCATCGTTGCTGATGATGCGCCCGTGGGCTATACGACACGCGCAAATAGGCGCGAGTCTGGTCCAGCCCCTGCTCGCCCATAACCTTGACGAGTTGATTCGCCGCTTTTTCAGTAAGAATAATGGACATATAACGCCTCAATTCCGTGCCGTCGCCGTCTTGGTCCTTGGAACTGCTGGTTTCTGGCGGTGCCGCGTGCATTGCTCCAGCCGTTCCAAAAGCACATCAAGGTCTCTGCCATAATTCCGTGCCGCATCTTTCGCGGTTTCAAATCTTGAAACCGGGCAGCCAACACATGACATGCGCAGCTTCAGAAACGCACGCGCCATATCCGGCCACCGCATAAGCAATTCTCGAATCGGTAACTCCGAAATCTCGTTTTTGTCGATCCGTTTCATATCAACCTCGCATCGCACATTTTCATAGCTCCTATTATGACCGGCTTAATTTGTACGTCTTTGCTCCAGAGCAAACTTTTCAGGCCACACCGTGCACCTATTGGGGCCGATGGGCAACTATAGCTGATTTTTACACGGTAAAATGAATTGAATGGCGCGAAAGTCATTAAAGTTGCCGCGTGTCATATTCTTTAGGTTCCATCGTATTTTGTCATGGCCGAGATTATCATCCTACGGATGGCGATCAAAGCGGATATACCGTCAGTAGTGGGCGTTTTGCGATATGTACCCTTGTTTGCATCGCTGACGACGGAAGAACTGCATACCATCGCCGGTCTAGCCGAGTTGCGCACGATAAAAGCGAAGACTTTATTGATTCGACAACGTACCGCCGCTACGACACTTTACGTTGTTATTGGCGGCCAAATCCGCGTATCTGAAATTACGGCCGACGGGCATGAGGTATTACACCGATTCATTGGCCCGGGTCAGATGATTGGCGGCATGGCCGCAGTAGGAGGTCTGACCTATCCCATCACCGCACACGCAGTGTGCGACTCAAGGCTGCTGGCATGGAACACGACGAGTATGCAGCGGATGATGGAACAATTTCCGTTGATCGCCCTTAACGCCATGCGTTTGATGGTGGTGCGGATTGAGGAACTGCAACAACGCTGCGTGGCATTAGCCACGCAGCAGGTGCGGCAGCGCATCGCTCATACCATTCTGCGGTTGACTGAACAAAGCGGACGCCGCGTTCCGGATGGTATCCTGCTGGACATGCGACTCTCCCGCCAAGACCTTGCGGAAATGACCGGCACGACCCTGTACACCGTGATCCGGTTGCTCAACCAATGGCAACGCGACAAAATCATCACACTGGATCATCGGAAAATTCTGATCCGCAAGGCCCACGATCTTGTGTGTATCGCTGAAGCCGGTGATGTCGCCGAAGAACAATAAATGAATTCTTCGCCCCGCGATCCTAAAGAATGCGCGAAATTGCCACAAAGGCCTCGCCTCTGGATAGCTCGCGTTATGTCCCACTGGTGGATTTTGCATCCTCAATGGCTTTTAACGCGATAAGCGAATGCGCATAAGCCGCACCAGCGCGCATTTCCGCAGCCACCCAGACGGCCTCCATAATTTCCCCGCGCGTGGCTCCCTGCTTGACCGCCTGCTGCGAATGCCCGGCAATGCAATAGGGGCACTGCGTTACATGGGCTACCGCCACGGCGATAAGCTGCTTGGTTTTGGCATCCAGTGCCCCTGGTGCGAACACCTGTTTGCTGAAGTTGTGGAATGCTTCAAATTGTGCGGGTACCGTTTCTCGCCGCTGGCGGGCGAGTTCCGGGGTGCTAAGGGGGTAAATACTTTCAGCCATGATGGATACTCCTTGCTCCGCGATGCGCCGACACGTAATGTCATCCCAGTGTCAACCAAACCTCATCGGGACGCCGTGTAATTATAGGGGCCAGGATTCCGACAGGCACAAATCCGCGGCAGCGGTCGCAAAACGGTCGAATACTCGCCAATTCACCAAAATACTCATGATCGCAGCAATAGCCCCGCTGACTGGCTATAATTGAGTTCAAACAGGAGGCAACACGATGGAATCACCACCAGTGGATAAAAGTCAGAGACCTTGGCCGGGCGGAGCGGTAAATATTTCCCAGATGATTTCGGCCCAACCCGGAGCGGTGGTTAGCCGCGTTCTATTAAAACGTAAGAGCGGGAACGTCACGCTCTTTGCATTTGATGCCGGGCAGGAACTTAGTGAGCACACGGCACCTTTTGATGCACTGGTTCAAGTGCTGCAGGGCGAGGCCAAAATCACCATTGCCGGGAATCCTATAACGGTTCGGTCCGGCGAGGCGCTGCTTCTGCCGGCAGGCAAACCGCATGCGGTCTACGCGCCGGTGGAATTGCGAATGCTTTTGACGATGATTCGCGAGTGATGTATGACCGCCCGAATTCAAATCAAGCGGGTTTATGATAAGGCTTCGTCCGAGGATGGAATGCGGATTCTGGTGGAGCGGCTTTGGCCGCGCGGCGTAACCAAGGCCAAGGCGAAAATCGACATGTGGCTTAAAGATGTAGCGCCCAGCGCCGGACTGCGGAAATGGTTTGGGCACGATCCCGTGAAATGGGAAGAATTCAAAAAGCGGTATTGGGGTGAACTGCGACATAATCAGCCGGCGGTGGAAAACTTGCGGGCATACATGAAGAAAGGCAACGTAACATTTGTCTACGCGGCGCGTGATGAAAGGCACAACGGGGCATTGGCGTTGCAGCAATACATCGTGATATCTGGACGATGAGTTTCAGTGATCCGTGCCATATCTCACTGTTTATTTTCCGGCGATTCGATAGGTGCTGCGGCCTTCTCTCTTGGCAGAGTGGGGATCATACTCGTGGCATGTAGGGTTGGTTCTGAATTCACAACCAACTTGACCACGTCGTTATGGAAAAATAACGACACTGTCCAGTCAATAATGATGCGTAATCTACGGGGCCATCCTGGCATTTGCATCAGGTAATAACTCCGCCATATCCACCAGGCCAGAAAGCCGCGCACTTGAATTTTCATGACCCGGCCAACCCCCGCGTAATGTCCCAATGACGCCAGTGCACCGAGTGCTTGATAAACAAACGGAGCCAAGGCCTGGCCGCGAAGGCCACGGACTATATTCCATGCCAACGCTCGAGCTTCTCGCAAGGCATGCTGAGCCAACTGCGGGTAGGCCTTACCATCCGCCGCTGGGCATCCAGGCGCAATCTCCGATGGCCCACACCTCGGGCCGGTTCGGGCAGCGCATGGTAGCATCCACGACAATCCGGCCGTGATTTTTCGGCAGTTCTAAGTGTGCCAAGAGTGGATTCGGCGCTACGCCGGCACACAGAAGAATGATTGATGCGGCAACAGGCGTTCCATCCGAAATCGTAACACGACCTGGACTGATGTGCCCCACAGACGTAGAGGTGCGAATTTGAATGCTGCGCTTTTCCAGGATATGGTACGCAAAACTTCCCAAATCGTCGGACAGCTCACGTAGAAACACGGAGCCAGCCTCACATAGAATAATATTAATCTCTTCGTACCTTACGTTACGGTATATGCAGCAGATATTTTGCGGAAATTCCGTCAATTCTCCCACCAATTCTACACCCACAAGACCGGCGCCAATAACCATCATCGCCAGAAGGTACTTCTTGCGAACCGGATCGGTTTCGACATTGGCTTGCTCCAACACATCAATGACCTTATTTCTTAAGCCAATTGCATCCGAGAGGGTCTTGAACGCTAAGGCGTCTTCTGAACCGAGAATAATGGCGCGATTTGTAATACCACCCACCGCCAGCACAAGTTGGTCGTACTGTACATCATACAAGTGCCCGTCAGGTTGATGAATTGCATGGATATTGCGTTTTTCAAGGTCAATGCTCGCGACCTCTGCTACAATAAATCGGGTTTGCCGCAACATAGGTCGAATTGGGCAGACCGTGTGCCGCGGCCCCAAGATGCCCGATCCTGCTTCAAAGAGCAGCGGTGTGATGAGCAAATAATTATCCCTGCTGATCAGCGTGACTTCCATCTCCGCGGCGTCAGCCGATAATTTCTCCAGCGCCAGCGCCGTATAAACCCCAGCAAAACCCCCGCCCACAATGACCACATGATTCCTTGTCGTCATCGGTTTCTCCAGCATTTGCCTTATCCGTCAGCCTATTGTAGGCCCGTGCCGCAGGTTTGCGGTAAATATCCCAGGCACCCGAAGACTCGGCATGGCAGAGACCGAAAAAGAGTGGTCTGAATATCTCACCCCGACGAGAGCAAGCTGATGGCCAGCGTTTGAAACCGGCGGCATAAGGTTGCTCAAGTATTTTATAGCAGTGGCCAATTGGGGCATACCTCAGCAGGCTTTTTACCCAGTATTCCTACCGAGTCAAAATGCCAAGGCGCTAGGCTTTTTGGCTGGCCGCCAACACGCAATCATCGCGGAGAATTTCCGTTCTTTTGCGGGTAATAAGGGTGTCGTAAAGGCCTCGGCCTCGCTCTGCCAAGCATGCACCATGCTCAACGCGATGCCGTCGAAGTGATAAATCGCTCGACTTGACCTTGACAAGACATTTCGCTAATATCCGGATAATGATATCCAGAGTGATTGGAAGAGATCATGAGGATTCGATGTGCGAACGGACGCAACGCGAAAGCTGAAAAGCATATAGCGTAGAAAATGGGCCGCACAATGGAAAAGCCAATTGATAAACGTTCTATAAACCCGGTACCGGAGCCGGTGGGCATCCAGATTCCTGCAGGCTTTCGCCTGATGCCCGCACTGAAAGCCACCTTGATGGCGCGGCAGTCGGGGTATTTCCGCGATGAGCGATTTGTCATTGCATCATTTCATCCGGAGGCCCAGGCCGTTATTTGGAAGGATGGCCACGAATCCGGATTTGGAGACGGTGGGCCAGCCTTTTATTTTCGCACAGTGCTGCCACAGACGCGATTACTTCAGGCAGACCTGACGGATGAAACACATATCGGCGACGATGTGCTGGTGCTGGATCTGCTGGAAGATAAAATTTATATCGCTCCTCGGCTCTGTGCGGAGGAATTTCTCGCCAGAGTCGTCGGTACGCACCTGCTGCACCACCGTTGCCTGTGCGCCCGGCCCTTGGAGGCGGCGGCTAATGGCGGCACCTGTCCCGCACGTCAGGAAAGACCACCAACAAGCACCATTGGAGAACACCCGGAAGGGAACGGGAGCAGTTCGCTGGATCGACTGTAGGGGCATGCACAAGAATTATTTTTTTCTTACACCGCAGAGGCTGCCAACAAGCTTCGGAGCCACTACAATCCTTGAGATATCTTCGCGTGCACATGGCCAGCCTCCGCGAGCCGATCCAGTAGTAGGTGAAAGTAGATCAACCCGCCGTAGGGGTGCCAGCGAGCTAAAATACGAGCAACCGCCGCATAATCGAGCGGCTCCGTCAGTTGCAGCCAGCGTTGCAAGTTGTTGCGGGCGCCAACGTCATCGCCTGGAAAAACGTGTATCCGCCCCAGGGTGCGGAGCAGGATGTATTCCGCAGACCAGCGTCCCACGCCGCGCAGCCGGCACAAGCTGGTAACGGCCTCTCCATCGGACAAAGTCGCCAAGCGTTCCAAGTCCGCGTACTCCTCACCGCTGTTTTGGGCCAGCTCGATCATGGCACGACCTTTCTGTCGGCTGAACCCCAACTGCCGTAGCGTTTCCGGGAGGAGCGGGGCTAAGTCCTCAGGACGCGGGAAGGCGTGAGCCAGACCGTCTTCTCCGGCGACGGCGGGGCCGTGTTCCCGAGACAGCCGGCTGAGCAGGACGATACCAACCGTCACCGTGACTTGCTGGTTAGCAATTGCGTTGACAACTCCCTCAAAGACGGAAAGAAATCGCGGCGGCTTCATGCCGCGAAACCGCTGCACCATGGGTCCAAGCTCGGCATCGGGCGAGGCTAGGCGATAAAAAGCCGTCAAGTCGACGCGAAGTCCGAGCAGCCGCTCCAGAGCTGCCGTGACAGCTCGCTTCAACTCAGAGTGAAGTGGAGCACCTCGCACTGCGACGCGCAGTCGCGGTGCCTCGGGCGGTCCCATCTGGACGACTGCGACCTCCACCGGCCCGTCAGCCAGCGCCAACACCCGTCGGTAGGCTGTACCGTCCCAGCGGTCGATTGCGTTGTCTGGTCGGCGTCGCAACGTCCAGACCGTGAGATCAAGACGGAAGGGTGCCACCGGCTCCAAGAAAAACGTGTTTCTACTCATGGGTTCGGCCTCGGGCGAGAAGTTCCAGGGCGACAGCGGTTTTCTGAATCAGCGCGTGTCCTTGCTGATCTTTTTAAGAGCCGCACCCTTGTGCATGGCCATGTGGTCAGTCGTGTCGCTCTTGATCTGATATTGCGGTTCTTCCTTCGAGGCATGGACTGCATACCCCTTGAATTGGATTTCCGAGGTTATCTTTTTCTTGATCGTTCCTCGGACTCGGCCTGCTTCCGAGTTCCACTCAACGTGATCACCTACTTTAAAGTCATGTGCCATCGGTACGACCTCCTGTGAACAGTGTGTCTTGAAAATCGATATAGTTAACATCACCTGTTTGCAACTGGGCTACACTCAAAAGTTGTGGACGGCGTAAAACAGGCGGCGTAACCTAAAGGTTTTGTTTTTTCTCTTTTTTAGGAGTACGCCACCATGAGTAACAGTATGACCGAAACGGTTCAATTTCCAATTCCGCTGTGCAGCGATGCCTTAACGGAGGTATTGCGTGATGGGGCGCAGCGTCTGCTGACCCAGGCGGTGCAGATCGAGATTCAGCAGTGGATTGACGCCCGCACCGACC
>Ga0080006_1164531_pt1 | contig 13187 bp, 8 predicted proteins | sample RS3BMetagenome_FD_69209 | JGI IMG/M metagenome (GOLD analysis project Ga0080006, IMG submission 69209) | Ferric oxide microbial mat and aquatic microbial communities from Rainbow Spring, Yellowstone National Park, USA - RS3B (SPADES... ...
ACTTTCCCTACGGAACGTAGGGGAGACGCTCGTAGATGATGATGCCTCTACAAGTAGCATGCTGGAATATCTGAAAAGTATTCCTCATGTGAAAGCAAGCATCTCAAATGAAGCGAGAAGCCCTAAACAAACGGATGTGGCTCATATAGAAGCCCCATCCGTAAGGGTGGGGTAGTTCACTTGCTAAAATGATAGTGTTTATATGGCTGAAGAGATAACGAAAACCAGTATAGATGCCCTGGTAGAGTACCTAAGGGCTCATGGTGAGACAGAGGCTTCTGTATTGGCCAAAGCCCTGGGTGTTAGCGAAACCCTTATAGAAGAGTGGAGCAACATACTGGAAAAATCAAATATTGTTAAGATAAGCTATAGAGCAGGAAAGATGTATGTAGCGCCTCTTGCGATAACAAAAGAGGGCCTGACTGAGGTTCAGCACAAGATAGAGATCAAGAAGGAGAATATAATAAACGAGGCAACAGCAAAGCTAACAATGCTAAACCAGCTAAACGAAAAAGTTGAGAGTCTGGGTAAGTCTGTATCAGAAGGTAATGAGCTGCTTAAAAAGAAGATAGGGCCGATGAAAGAAAACCTCGATGAGCTATATAAGATAGCAAATATTGCTGAAAAGAAATACAATGAAGTTAAAGGGAGAAAAAAAGAAATTGATAATATAGCCGAAAGGCTAAACAAAGAGATCGATGGGCTTAGAGAAAGGGCCCAGGCAATAGAGCATTTTCAACTGAGTACAGCAAATGCTGAAAGGCTTATAGAGGACATGCATAGCAAGATGGAGCTGATGCGCAAGCTGCTTGAAGAAGAAGAAGCTAACAGAAAAAAGGCGCTACAGCAGCTTGAGGAAAGCGAAAAGAAGCTTGCAGAAGGGATAAGGGCCGAGATAAATGCAATAAATGAGATGATTTCTGCAAACGAAAAAGAATTAAACGAGAGTAAAATGAAGAGCAATGAGTATAAGAGAAGCGCGCTCAAACTTGGAAAAGAACTTGAGGAGCTAGGAAAGAAGGCTACAGACCAAGTTTCTAGGGACAGAGAAGAGATAGAGAGATATGTAAATATTATAGAAAAAAGTTATGGTGATTTAAAATACAAGATAGAAGAGTTGAAAAGGGATATCGGAGATGTTACTAAGATAGATGAACTTCTTAGGAGTGCACAAAACACTATAGAAGAAATAAACAAGGCGAAAGGTCCATTAACAGAGGAGCTCAATAAAATAATAGAAGAGGCCAAGGCGGTAGAGGCGCTTTCAAAAGAAGATATAGTTACAAGTACCAAGAAAACAGAAGAGCTTGATAAAAGAACGGAAAAAGTGGGCAGAGAGATAGACAAATTAGATAGTAAGCTTTCAAAGGCTGATGAGGATATAGGAAATGCTATAAAGTGAGCGTATGGCTGAGAATGAGAAGGTTTATGATGCATATGAACTTGATGCACATGGGTTGAAGGCAAATGTAAGGATAGTTGATAAAGGGGACTTTGTACCAATTTATGAGGTGACAATGCCGGGGATAGGCGAGGCTACAAAAATACTTCTTATCTCAGAAAGGCAGGAGCTTCTTTCGCTAGTACCAATAGATCCAACAAGGATAGAAGACAAAGAGTATCTCGCTGAGCTAACAAATAAGTATATTGAAGCTTCTGATGTTATAATAGATAAATACCTGCCGGGTACAAGTAATGAAGTAAAGAAGGCGCTCACCGCTTATATAATCAATATTATGCTCGGACTCGGGGATTTAGAAGCACCTCTCGCAGATGATAACCTAGAAGAAATAGCAGTAAACACATCAAAAGAGCCGGTCTGGGTGTTTCATAAAAAGTATGGCTGGTGCAAAACAAATCTAATGCTACCTAATGAAGAAACAATCTATGACGATGCAGAGCAGATAGGAAGACGGGTGGGCAGGCAGATAACAAACTTATCTCCGCTTATGGATGCCGAACTTCCTGACGGTTCAAGAGTCAATGCAACACTTTATCCCATATCGCAGAAGGGTAATACAATAACAATAAGAAAATTCGGAAAAAACCCTTGGACAATGCCTGCTCTTGTTGCAAACGGTACTGTTTCTAGCTACCTAGCTGCGCTAACATGGCTTGGCATACAGAACGAGGTAAGCATGATAATTTCTGGAGGAACAGCTAGCGGAAAGACGAGCTTTTTGAACGCAATGAGTATTTTCATGCCACCAAACAGAAGAATTGTATCTGTAGAAGAGACTAGAGAGCTTACCTTGCCCGAATTCTTACACTGGATACCAATGGTTACAAGGCAGCCCAATCCAGAAGGTAAAGGAGAGGTGACGCTATACAACTTGATGATAAATGCGCTAAGACAAAGACCAGATATAATGCTTGTCGGAGAAATTAGAACGAAGAGCGACGCTGAAACACTTTTCGAAGCAATACACACAGGCCATGCTGTATATGGTACAGTACATGCTGATGATACACAAGACACTATAGTTAGAATGACCAACCCACCTATCGACATACCAAAGCTTATGATTAATGCGATTGGAGGTATAGTAACCCTTTTCAGACACAGAAGGCTTGGCATAAGAAGAGTACTTGAATTTGCAGAGATAAACAGAACCGGAGACGCAACAGTGCTGTGGAGGTGGAATTCAAGACAGGATACCTTTGTGCAGATAGGAGAAATGGCGAGGCTCGCAGACACTATAATGCTTTATGGTGGCTACACAAGAAATGAGATGCTAGAAGAGATAGAAGAGAAGCGCAAGATATTAGAGTGGATGGTCAAAAACAGGGTTTTTGATGTAGATGCAACGGGCTATATAATAGCAAACTATTACAAAGACAAGAAGAGCGTGCTTGATATAGTGAATAAGGATATGCCTTACTCAAGTGAGATGTTTAAAAAGGTGTAAGGATTGGAATACTTAGAGGTAAATGATCCGAAGATTATAGAAGAAGTTGATGCATTAGGAAAAAATAATAGCGTTGTTGAGCTTGATTTAGATAAGCTCATTGCAAACAGGATTGAAATTAAGAAGTATAACTATGAAGAGGCTATTCAGAGCTTAGTCGGCGTAGAGGCAAAGGAGGAAAAGATAAAAGAACCCATAGAGAAAGGAACAACGGCACCGCAAGAAGGCATAGAGGTAGAAAAAGCAGCAAACGAGATAAAGAATGTAATTGGATCAATCGGCAAGGAGTTTGAGAAAAATATAAAGAGGGAGACAGAGAGAATAAAGGGTGAAAAGCTTGTGTTACCTACTTTATCTTTGCAGGACCAGATAAGTGAGCTAGAAAAAATAAGTGAGGGCTTAGACGAGCATGTCTTTAGCGCTGAACAGCTAAAGATAATAAAAGATGAAGTTTATGGATTAAGAGACAAGGTAAAGGGTGAAAAGATAAGCACAGCAGATGAATTTCAGAAGTCTTTAATAGATTTAAGGAACCAAAAGATAAATGAGGTAATTAAAAAATTAAAGTAGCGGTTATATGTTCGGAAAGAAAAAGGACAACATAACGGCGCAGCAGCCTATTGGGTTTACTAAGCAAAAGAGGTTCTTGTTCTTTAAAATAAGGTCAAAGCCCATATATCAGACTCAGCAGCAAACACAGCAAACACAACAGCAAGCAAAGATTTCAAAATTTCAGATGTATATTGCTAGCGTAGCTGCTAAGCATAAAGGACTTGATCTTGCATTGAGAGAAGCAGGCATAAAAGAGAGCACTTATGAGTTTATCAAAAAGATGCTTGTAAATTCAATAATTATTAGCGCAATACTAGTTGTGGCTATATTCGTTTTGCTTACCCATTATTATATAAGCTATGCGGCTAGTGCAATTTTATCTTTAGCGCTTGGCATAGCAATATTCGAAGTCTTTTTCAATAAGTTTGTAAACTATCCTATAGACAAAAGCAAGAATGAGGGCAAAGAGATAGAGAAGAGTATACTTTTTGCAGCTAGAGACCTAGTTATAGGAATGAGATCAGGCATGCCTCTGTTTAATGCCTTGACAACTGTGAGCACAGGTTATGGTGCGGCAAGCAGGGAGTTCGCAAAAATTGTAGAGCTGGTACAGCTTGGCATGCCGATAGAACAGGCGATCGATGAGGTAAGCAGTAAAAGCCAGTCAAAAACATTCAAGAACCTTATGCTGCAGGCATCTGTAAGTATTAAAGCTGGTGCAGATATAGTAGGAGCGTTGCAAGGTGTAATCGATGAAGTTATGCAAGAAAGAACCATAGAGCTTAGAAGATACGGGCAGAGGCTTAATGCACTTGCTATGTTTTACATGCTCTTTGGAGTTATATTTCCAAGTATGGGCATAGCGGTAGCAGCTATTCTGACAACATTCATTAGTTTATTTACTGTAGATGAATCGACGCTAATATTTACACTTGTAGGAATATTCTTCCTGCAGCTTATATTCCTCAATATTATGAGGTCTTCAAGACCAACATTTGCAATGTGATTATATGATATCATTTGAGAAGCTTGTAGCAAGGAATGTTGTCGTATTTATTTCTAGAGAGCTTGACCTTGCCGGACTCAAGACAACTGTAAACAAATTCCTAGAGATTGCAATAGTTGGCGGCTTCCTTATTCTTATTATATTATCTTACTCTCTCTTTTTCCTTAAGTTTAATGTAGGCATTGCAGCACTTGGTGGCCTTGGAGGTGCTGTACTCTTTGAGGTAATGCTTTATATGCTCCTTGAGTTTAGCATAGAGAAAAGAAAGACATTCGTTGAATCAATACTTCCGGACTATTTGCAGATAGTTGCAGCAAACGTAAGAAGCGGAATATCACTTGATAAGGCTATGGTTCTAGCAGCAAGACCAGAGTTTAAATATTTCAGCGATGATGTTAAGCTTGTAAACAAGGCCCTCTACGCTGGATCAACATTACAAAGCACCCTCCTTGCACTTGCAGAAAAATATAGATCACTTCAATTAAAGCACACTGTAAGAATGCTTGTCGAGGCAATACAATACGGAGGCGGAATGACAGATTTGCTTAACCAAGTAGCAAAGGATATAAGAAATCAACAGATGGTCCAGAAAGAGGTATCAGGCCAATTATTTATGTATACCATCTTTATTGCCTTTGCAGCTATAGTGGGTGCACCGACTCTTTATGCCCTTACCACAAGGATGATGACAGTAACCGATACAGTCTGGGCAGGCATATTGGCGCAGAACCCTGGTGGCTTACCAACAGCGGGGGTATCTTTCTTAAGGCCTAGTCCACCTAAGATAACAATTGGCATGTATGAGAGCTTTGCGTTCACCGCTGTTATACTAATAACAGGTTTTGGTTCATTTATAGTAGCTGCAATTTCTACAGGCTCTGTAATAAGAGGGCTTAGGTATTTGCCTATATTTATATTAGTTGGGCTCGGCGTTTTCTATGTTGTTGGCGCAGTAATAGGAGCAATGTTTTCAAGCATAAGCGGTGTTTAGCCAACAAGATTAAAAGCTTCCCTTTCATTCATTATACCTGCAATTGCAGACAAGCCATTATTAGAGTAAGCACCAGAGAAAGGAGTATAGTAAACCTTATAATCTGTGGCATTGTGGCCGTTGCCGCTATAATCGTTTGTATTGCCATCAAGTGGATACCATGCAACAAGATTTGCGGTATAAGGCGAGCCTGCTATGCCTTCTTGGTAAAGCTGCTGGATCTGGCTTGGTGAAAGAGAAGTATTATAAATTTGAACGTTTGCTATCGAACCATTAAAGTATCTGTCCCAATCGCCAATTAAACCACGCCCGAAGTATCCTATGCATCCTATATATTTCCCATTAGGATACGCTACACCATTTATATAGCCACTGTATGCCACGCCATTTTTTAATACCAAGGCAGTAAATATCCATATGCCTTTAAAGTTGCTAGATACATACCATGCGTTGGTTGTGCTTTGATTTCTGAGTTCAAATCTAAGCGTGTTGTCATTATACTCTATGTCGTCCCAGCCAGATTGCGAGTTGCCACTGTGGGCAAAAACTACCACACCACCCTTGGCTCCGGAGGAGGGCATTCCAGAATCATACGACCACGCAGCCAGAGTAAGATTACAAAAAACACTTACACTTAAAGAACGAGGCAAAGTAGGTATGTAGTCGTTTTGCCCGTTGAACTGCGCTACATAAAAATTGGAAGAGGTTTCAAGTGGTAGATTACTTATATAGAGTGCAGGGTTGCAATTCTTACCACTTGTGCACGATAATGTGCCCGGAACAGGTAAGGTCTTAGGTGTAGGCACGATGTATATAGAGTCTCTAGTATAACTTGTCAGCTTGTTAAATTTAACATTAGTTGCCGCACCATTGTTGCCGTTGCCGCTATAATCGTTTGCATTGCCGTTTAATGGCCACCAACCTATAAGACCTGCATTTGGCAATGGCAGGCCTTCGACGCCTTCTTGGTAAAGCTGCTGCATCTGGCTTGGTGAAAGAGAAGTATTATAAATTTGCACATTTGAAAGTTGCCCTACAAAATAATAGGCGTAATCGCCAAGACCTACAGCATTTACGCTCTGTATATTCTGCCCTACAGAACCGCTTGCAACCATGATTCCATTTAGGTAGAAGTTCCATATAGTATTAGATCCCGAATCTTGCGCGGTAAATGCTACAAAATACCAGCTGTTAAACTTTATTGTTGTGCTGATCACTTGGTCATTATGCGAACCTGGGTCAAAGTATATTTGATTTGAAGGATTAAAACCTATGCGCCAATACGCTTCTGGATTGCTGTCTATAGGGAATTGATAGTTATTTTGAAATGATGTCGAAATAAACCATCCAGCTATAGTCAATGCATTTGGCGCCGAATAGCCTTTGCTTGTTAGTATGTAAGATGAACCAGAAGCTCCGTTGAACTGCGCAGCATAGCGGTTTGAACCTGAAAAGGTGAATATGCCGTTAGGTGAACTTCTTAGAAAGTTTGCATCTGCTCTATCAATATATGATGGCAAAAATGGTGATGCAAAGTATGAGCCATTTTGTATGGCGTTTCTAAGAGCTTCTATGTTTAGCAAGTCCATTCCAGGCCCGTATAGAAGAGCCTTTGTTCCGTTTGGAATGTAGCCAAGTATATTTGTAGAACTAGAATATTGAAGCCAAGGAATGCTTGGTGGTGAGCTTATGCTATTTATAGAATATGTTACCAAGCCCCCAAACTTATTTGCGATTTTGCATGTTGCATTTGTAATTGATTTTGCGTTCGGAGTAGCTAATATAATTGATTTATTAAGTGGCGCTGTATTTGCCCAAGATGGAACATTACTTGATAGGCTTGTACATGTAACACCACTAGGTACATGCAATACAATACCATATATGAAAGCATTGCTGCTAGAATTGCCATATGTTGCATAAGCACCTCCTACAACACTTGTGAGATTATTTATTGAAGAAAATCTTATCGGTCTTTGCACGCCCTGTTGAGCATAGAAAAGATCATAGGTTCCATTGAGAGGTATAGAAGCAGATACTGGAATAGAGTAGTTTTGCGTGCCAGATGGAGTTGCTATTGAAACATTCTCTACATATGAAACAGACAGATTATATGGGCTTGTTTGATATATTATTGGTTTAGACTCGCTTACCTTTACAGCTAGTGGAGAAGGCTTGATATTGTTGATTATAGAAGCATTATATGCCTTAAATGTTGTATTACCCATCCACATTGCCAATGCATTTGCAGCTAATGAGTTTGGCGCTACATTCGGAAGCGTTCCGTTAACAATAAGGTAAGAAAGGTATTGGCTTAGATTGCTAACAAAATTTCCTTTCCTTATACTTGCATTATATTCGTAGCTGGTTAGAGCAGATAAAGCTCTTGAAAGTGAAGCTGCTGCAAAGGCTTGCGAGGAAGAAATAAGTGAAGAGGCATAATTTACAGATGATGAAACAAGCAATGAGCTCTGCTGTATTTTGTTATAGCTTATGTTTAGCAGAGTAAAAATAAGCAGTTCAGCGATCATTAGGGTAAAAAGCACCACTACTAATACTGTCATCAAGAATCCTTTCCTGCTTCTTTTTTTATTCATCATTGCCATGAAATAACACTCACATTATATATATAAGATGAATTTAAGAACCAATTATAAATCTGCATCGGCACGCTTATTTTGCTAGCCACATGCGCATTATAGAATTTTGGTGGAAGCGGAGCGCTTCTAAGAAGTGATTGGCATGAGGCTCCGATGTAACCAGTATTGTTTAGTGCATAAACATCATATGCGCAACCGTCTGGATACCACGCAATTAAGCCATTGAGTATAGGAGAGCCGCTAGGACCACTTAAATACAGTAAGCCAACCTGCTGAGAGCTTAGAACATTATTATAGATCTGCACGTTTGAAATGAGCCCATTGAATGTAGCACTACCAAAAGGAAGATAGCCCATATAGAATGGACTAACCCCATGTGCTACCGGCGCAGCCTCCTTCTTCGAACCAACCAATGTTCCATTAACATAAAGGTAAAGTGTATTTGATGGCTGACTATATTCTGCAACAATATGATACCATCTACCTAAGCTGATTGTAGTGCCAACCCTTGAGTTTTGAGCACTAACATTATTGGTAAAAATGAGAACCTGACTTGAAGAAGCGTTCGATGATTGGTAAATATAAGGAAAGCCATTCCCCAAATTATTCTGGCCTATTATGCCATTGTTTGGAGACCAAGAATATGGATAAATCCAGAAAGACCATGAATAAGAAGGAGTATCTAGGCTTGGGTTTTGTATAAATGTATAGGTATTGCCATAATACGTAGCGCTTAATACACCGCTTGCGTTCATGCCATTTCCAGAAACCATGATGGTATAGTTGTACATTGGATAAATAGAGCTTGCAAGCTCTTCTGCACAACCCGTTTGGCGATTTACATATAGAGAGGCAATAGTATAAAGAAGGGAGGAGTTTGCATTTGCATTTTGTATGCTGCAAGAGCCAAATGCGATAACCTTGTTGCCAGTTATTGCAAAGAGTTTGCCATATGCTATAGCTAGATAAGGTGAAAAAGTAAGTGGGGAAGGAAGCTGATAATACCAGATTATGCTTCCGTTCTTTAAGCTTTGAGCTGTTAGATTGCCGGCCCAAACAGCATATACCGTGCCACCTCCAACAACAGGCGAGGCATTTATCTGAGCAGCACCATAAGAGATTGGCTCGCTCCAAAGTTGCATGCCGCTTGGAGTTGTTGCTAGAATTGATTTTGTGCCTTGATAAATAATAAGATTGTTATATATATCAACACCGGTTACTTGTGATCCGGCTGATGTACTGAAAAGCTGTGTACCATTTAGATAGCTTGCACCTGCATTGCTCGATGAACCATAATAAAATATATCACCCAAAGAAGCGATTGGACTTACGCTTGCTGAAGCCTTTATAGGATAGAGAAGCTGTGCTGCGCTACCTGAGAATACGATTGTACCTATATAGTTTGATGATGTCTTAAATGCCAATGAACCAGAGGTAGAGGCAAAAGAGGTCGGTGATTGGCCCACGTTTACGGACCATGCACTGGAGCCGTTGCTTAGAAACAAGGCGTAAGCATAAAAATTGCTAGCACCAAAAATAAGCTTATTATTATAAGTAATAAAAGGCGATGTTATTTGAACCTGTGAACCAGCTATTGCAACTATATTTGCACTCCATATTAAGCTTCCGTTCACTGGGTTAACTGCTGTTATATTTGTCGCATTAGCATATACTAGCATATTATAATAAATTACCGGTGTTGATTGAAGGTTTGTTTGCACGTTCTTAGACCACTCTTTGAGCCCTGTTGTTGCGTTTACAGCAAATAGGGAAGAGCCTGAACCAAAATAAATATTGCCATAGCCAGCAACAATGCCTGTCTGTATATTGCTTGGAGCTGTAAAAATAAATGATACAAAAGGATAAGCAGGTCCAAAATTTGCCCCAGCATTGTTCGCATTGTTGGAATGCAGCATCGGCCAAGAAGTTGCTTGGGTATTTGATAGCGCAAGCATCTGATTTGCGAGCCTATTACTTTGTGCAAGATAAGCCAGATTTGTGCCTTCCAATTGGCTCAGTATAGAAGCGGCCTCGCCATATCTGAATGAATAAGAGACTTGCGGTGTGTAGAAAAAGTAAAGCATAATAGAGATACTAGCTACTACCACTATCAAGGCAAAGAGTGCATCAAGTGTAAATATAACACCCTTCATTACTCAACACCAAATGATGTGTTAGTCCAAACCATAACTTGCATCGTTGCAGGGATGCCGTTTATTATTATAGGCTTATTTACAAAATAAATACTCATAGCATGTGCTGCATATGGACTTAGCCCAATTCCAAGATTTATTTTCTGATAATTTATCACAATATAGTAGTCATAGCCAACACCAACCACTTGCTTTGTTGCTTGATAATTTAAGTTCGCCATACTCTGCAACGTAGCGATCTTCTCGAGCGAAACTTCGCCGTTGCTTCCTAGTAGACCAATAGATATATTTGACCAAGTGCTTGGATTGCTAGGATTCACAATCGAGCTCCATGAACTTGGCGATCCTGGCGTTAACAACCTATTGGCAAGAGCCTGAGCTTGCATTTGCATAGAGCCCACACCATAACCATATGAAAGTGCGAATTGATTGCTTATACTATACCATACAAATGCAAGTATTGTTATTGCAAATCCAAATATTACCATTGCAAATATAACGTCAAATGACCAAAACTGTAGCCTCATGGCAAGACACCCATACTAACTTCTGTACTTGCATACGCTGGATATATGTTATTATACAGTTCATTTATCTGTTGCGGCGTAAGCGCTTTATTATAAATTTGAAGGTTCGCTATAGAGCCATTTAAGCCTTGGAAAGCTTGGCCAGCAAGATAGCCGACATTAAAACCTATTCCGAGATAGTGCGAGGCTGTATTATTTTCTTCCTGCGAACTAAGAGTCTGATTCTTTGTATCAACATAAAATGTGGCAGTTCCTGTGTTTATGCCACCGTTTTTAAGAGTAAATGCAACAAACGTCCATTTTCTTAGTGGTACAACAAAGTTTGAAGTTGATGTAACCCAATTATTTGTTGTTTTGGCGTTCCACACACCAGCGTATAAATTGCCGTTGGTATTTACACCAAAAATCAATGTGTTTGCAGGGCTTCCTTCACTATAAATTAATGGGGAGCCCGCATATGAATTCATATACACCATAGCTGCAATCGTAAAATTGGGCTGAAGGTTAAGTGGTGCGTATGATGCGTTGTATATATAACTATTTCCATTGAAGTTAATTCCATAGCTTCCGAAAGAATAAAGATAAGATGGCTTTACTATCTGTTGCTGTGTATATATAACGTTTGTCGGCACGCCGTTGTTGCCGTTGCCGCTGTAGTCGTTTGCATTGCCGTCAAGTGGATACCATGCAACTAAGCCTGCATTTTGCAATGGCAGACCTGCTATACCTTCTTGGTAAAGCTGCTGTATTTGACTTTGCGAAAGAGGAGTATTATATATTTGCACATTTGCTAATGTTCCATTGAAGTATGAGCTCCACGCCTGCTCATATCCTATTATCCACGGATACTGCGATGTATACACAGGAGGCAGAGTTCCTGAAGTGCATGAAGGTCCAGGACCGTAGGTACCGGAATTTAAATAATAAGCAACCTTTTTACCATTCACATATAATGAGAAACCATATGACGAATTATAGCTTCCCACTACAAAATACCATTTATTATACTTATAGATCTGATAACTTGATGCAAAATCTCCAACACCGTTTGTGTCATAGCCAAAGAAGAAACCAAATCCATTAGAGGTAATAGGCGATGTGCCCAATGTGAGAGAATTACCGCCCCCTGAGCCCCTATCATTCAACACCACATTTGAATGACCACCACCACACCAACCCGTACTACTACCTGAAACATTAACCCAAGCAGCTTCAGTCCATCCAGTCTGTGTTACATTCATCTTGATAGTAGTATTTATATTACTGCTTTGCCCGTTGAACTGCGCTGCAACTATGTTTGAATAATTTCCGCTTTGCATTGATTGGCTAGTTTTTATAAAATTGAGATTGCCATATAATGCTCCATTGTGGCCGTTGCCGCTATAGTCGTTTGCGTCGCCATCAAGTGGATACCATGCAACAAGGTTAGCGTAGCTTATTGGCAAACCTGCTATGCCTTCTTGGTAAAGTTGATCTACCTGATTAATATTAAGTGGACTTGAATAAAGCTGCACATTGGCAATAGAGCCGTTAAAATATGCTATGTTGTTATTCCATGTACCGGCACCTATGCTCCAGTTTGAAGGCGTGCATGTTTGCGGTGTTAGAGAGGCTGTTGCAATCATTACACCATCTAGAAAGAGGGTTTGCTGCGATGTTGTTTGATTTACAACTACGAAATGCCATTTGTTATCTGCGACAAAGTAATTTGTTGAAAATGCGAGTGAGCCCGTAGAAGAAGAATCACCACCAGCAAGGTAGCCCTGGGGCGTTACATAAATTACTGGCGAATAGCAGCTAGCTATGCTTGACGGCATTTTGTTGCCGTTCCATAATACAATGCCGCCACTTGCAGTCTTAAACCAAGCTGCAACACTCAATATGGAATTAGCGCTAGGCGATGCTTGAGGCAGATTAATATAAGAGGAGTTTGTGTTGAATGTTGCATAGTAGCCAGGCATATCCCAGAAGGAATTTTTCATGAAGCCATTTATGTTTGAGTTGGAGCTATATGCTATGCCACCAACCCCAAGGTTTAGAGGCCACCATGCAATAATGCTATTTGCTACAGTATAATTGCCGTTGTATGCTGTAGCCTTTACAAACGCTTTTCCAGGCACGTTGTTAAAATTAAGAAAAGATGTAGCAACACCATTTTGGTTTGTGAAGTTTGATTGAGGCACAATTGGACCATAGGAAGATGCAAAGTTTACCAATGTATTTGAAATAGGCTTACCGTTTCCATTAAGCACTTTTGCAAAGAACTGAGATACACTAGTAAACAAAATTGGGCCATGTATTACACCGTTGTTGCCGTTGCCGCTATAATCGTTTGCATTGCCGTCAAGTGGATACCATGCAACTAAGCCTGCATTTTGCAATGGCAGACCTGCTATACCTTCTTGGTAAAGCTGCTGTATTTGACTTTGCGAAAGAGGAGTATTATATA
>Ga0080006_1235179_pt1 | contig 13187 bp, 12 predicted proteins | sample RS3BMetagenome_FD_69209 | JGI IMG/M metagenome (GOLD analysis project Ga0080006, IMG submission 69209) | Ferric oxide microbial mat and aquatic microbial communities from Rainbow Spring, Yellowstone National Park, USA - RS3B (SPADES... ...
CTAATGCTGGCGAAATGCGCATTTGTCCCTTTCTTAAAAACAGCGGTTCAGTGCATTTCGCGAGTGGTACGCTACCAAACCACTGAATTGCCTCTGAAGCTAATGCTGGCGGAATGCTCATTTGTCCCTTTCTTAAAAACAGCGGTTGCCCTGGTCGAGTACCCCATTCTCCCGAACCGAGTCGCATCGAGTGAAACGAAAATCCACGCTTCCTGGAATGAACGTTCGCGTTTCAGTGCGAAACTGACAGCGTGTTGTTCGACGCGCGACTCCCTCGCGTAGAGGCGTACGTCTGTTGCGTTATCCATCGGTGTCACACCGATGACGTTCGAGTCAACGATACGAAATCTTTGCATCCTATTGTCTCTTTGGTAGTATTTCTTAGAGAATCAGTCATTGGAATGGACTGACGAGGTGGTCAGTCATGTGCATGGAGCTCTACATATTCTAGTCTGGGTGCCAAACGTCTAGGATGGAGGCAATGAGAAAGCCGGTGTATTCCCCCGCATCCACTAGAATGACGGACTTGTCAAATTGATGCCGATTTTCGATTGACAACAATGACATTCTAGAATCTTTGCGTGACGTTTCCCCAATGTACAACGTGCATTCCCATGCTCGAATACCTGGGCGAAAAGCAAAACAAATACAAAAAAAGGCGCCCTGATACTGGTATTCCGGAATTCGATGCCCATTCACTCACGTGAGCCGCAGGCGTACCCCGAGAGGCGACGGCAAAACAATGCCAGGGTCTGAATGCACCATAGTTTTGCTCCTTTCGAAGCTGCAATCATCCCATTACATATCCTATTCGAAGACGCGACTGCACAGTGATGGCAAAGCGAAGCAGCCCCCGAGTCTCTGATGCGCTCCCCCGTAGTGCATCTGGTGCTGCCTTTCGCGTCTCGGTTTCCAGCATGAGCAACACCAACACCACCAACAACTATACTATGGTAAAAGCGTTTGCTGGCTCGCTCACTTGTACTTAGTTGTTCCATAGCAGTCCATTCAAACGTCTCGTCGCCAAACGCAGCAAGCCCGAGACACGAGCGACCACGGAACTAGTCCACAGGGAACCGGTTTCACGTCTGGTGAAAGCGTCACCAGTGGCAGCTAGCGCCAAGGGGGTAATTGATGCAGTGCCTTGCACTGCTCCACGCTCTAGTCGTATGCGGCTCAGAACGTGACTTGCACACCACAAACCAATCGGGTAAAGAAGGCTTGCACGGTGGCGCGCATCTCCGTGACTTGTCTCGGAGCACGGACTTTTTCAGTACGCTTGCGAGTAGGATCACGTGCCGGCCAGCGTCGCACTCTCCGTGCCTGGTCAACAGGAACGCGCTCCAGCAGCGATCAAGACGCCCGAGGCCCGCTTACCGAATACCTCGCTAGCGATTTGTGGCACCAGGTTCCCCGAACCTGCGATCAGGGCTTTGAACCGGAAATGTCTCCCTAATGGCATCAAACTCCCGTTAGGATACCGCAACCGAATTTCTACAAGGTCAGAAAACTTTCACCCTAACCACCACTGGCGAACTAGCTGTCCAGTCACTGGAGCATACGGCACCGCACCGTGCAGACCAGCGAGTAGTTTGCACCTAGTTCCGGGAGGCAAGCACAGGAACCGACGCTACAGATGCCGCTCGTTCCCGAGCTTTCTCGAATCCAGGCCCTATGAACACTGTCCCACACCGTGCATCGGTCAGTGCACTCCCTATGCAACAGCAGTCTCTGACTGCATTCCAGTGAAGTTGCAGACTTGTCGGTTATCGTACGACGTTCGCTGGCGGTATCGACACGGGGCGGTGCTGCGTTGCGAACGCTTCAACGCAGTGCCCGACAGCGTTCCAGCTAGGGGTTTTCTCATCGGTTCGGGTTTCAATCGACGACTTTTGTTGCGAGCGCGTTGTACATACGCCGAGAGTCGTAGACCTGCGTACACACAACGAGCACCGCTGCATCACCGCGGACTGCGAGGAGGCAACGAGGCCTTGCAGGGACCGGGGGAAGCCCCAGGCCTCAGTCGCCGGCCCAGCAGCGGTACGCTTCGCTCGGGACACACTGGGCACCTGGACTTTGGATGAGGAAATGCCAGCCGAAGAACAGCACTACTCTTTACATGGACAACTTCCAGGCTCAGTGATGAGCTACGTCTTTCAGCTGGCCGGGGACGCCCTCACAGCGAACCCAGCTGTTCCGCTGCACCGCTATGTGCTCGCAGCACAGCGACTCATGCGTGAAGCTGACCGCCAAGGTGCGATGGGCAACCTCCTCATACGGTCAGTCTTACTGGTGCGTTTCGTTCAGCTCGTTACCAAGACGATGCCGCAGCACCCGGCCTGGTCACAGGAACCAAACCGAGCACTCCGCGAAGCGCTTCGACAGGACGCCAGAGAGGTGCTCAACGACCTCGAGCAACTTCGTGCGACGCTGACGGCACAGTGGAATGAAAGCGCCACCGCACCGTCACACACAGAGGTGATGTGTGCGGTTTCAGACACACACGCTACCGCAGACAAGCTCGCCGAGGATGAGCAGGCATGCACTGCGGCATCGTCGTCGTCGTCGTTGTTGCCACCAGCACCAGCACCAGCACCATCATCTACTACTACTCCTCCTCCTCCTGTAGCAGCGAATGGATACCAGCAGTCGGGAATCGATGGAAGCATCGGTGCCGCGGCGGGTGCGGCAGCCCGTGCAGCAGCGCTTCTTGCATCTGGTCAATGTGAACAGGGCAATGACGAACAAACAGTGTCAACAGCGGTACTGCCGGGGGTTCCTGCAAACCACAGAGCGCACGTGAGCGCACAGGCACCGGGGATTGCTCAACAAGGCGACCCGAGCTGGTTCGAAACACCCCGGGGACGTGCCTACACGGAGCAGCAGTTGCGAAGCCTCATGTCACGCACCCACTTCATTCGCGACATGTTTTGTGAGACCTGGCACGTTGACCCAGAAGAACGAAAGCAGCGGATGATCTTTTACCTCCTACAACATGCGGATATTCCACCGCATGGCGCAGCGCTGGAAGTCGCGGGTACGATCCTGAACGAGTATCTCTTGGTCACAGATTCGCCACGATTGCCTGGACCAGCAAACCCTGGCCCTGGTGGCACAACAGGCTGTCGAAGCGCACTGGAGCAGACGACCTCACAGATTGGTGTCGACGACAAGTACCGTGGATCGCTCGCCACAGGAGCACCGCTGCCCCACGGCCTGCTCAACAGACATCCCCGAGCACGTGGCGGTGCAGCGCCAGCCCTGCAGCGCGATCATCATGAGCTGCCACAGGCGGACGTCAACGCCGTAGTCGAGCGCCCTCGGCACTCCCTGAACCGAATGCAAGTCTTCGCGGATGGCGACACGAATCAGCACAGCGCTGCAACGGAAACGGCAAGTTTCAGCACGGCCTTCAGCATGCAGTGGTCGATCGATTTCAATGACGTGATTGTTGGACCGAAGATCGGCTCTGGGGGTTACGGTGAGGTCTTCGTGGGCAGGTACCGAGACCAGCTGGTAGCTATTAAGCATCTCCAGCCGGTGGATGGGGTCGACTCCGCGCAGCTGCTGCGCTCCTTCCAGGACGAAATGATGCTGATGAGCAAACTTTCGCATCCTAATATTGTCCGTTTTATCGGAGCCTGTATCACGCCTCCGAATCTTTGCATCCTGAGCGAATACGTACATGGAGGCACGCTGTATCGCTTACTCCAGAAACGTCGCCAGAGACGACTTGATCCGAATACGGGTGAACCCACCGGCGAGACCGTGGTGACGAGTCATCTGCCCTGGTGCGGGATTCTACGCATTGCCCTGGGAATAGCGCGTGGGATGCGGTACCTGCACGCGCAGAGGCCTATAGTCGTGCACCGGGACCTCAAGTCTCCGAATTGCTTGGTGTTCTCGGCGACCAGTACAATACAGGATGAAGGTGCCGGGGACACGAACGCGGTGCAACGTTCGGCGCTATCGTCGCCGCAGGCCACCGTGCAGGTGTATGGCGGTCCGATTCGTTCGGATGAGGATTTTGCGGAAATCGATGTGAAGCTCATTGACTTTGGACTCAGCAGGACGCAGCTCAGGTCGTATATTTCGACCGGAATCGCGGGAACTGCCGAATGGATGGCTCCCGAGGTCATTCGCCAGGACCGGGTCAGTGAGAGCGCTGATATATTCTCCTTCGGTGTTATACTGTGGGAGCTGGTGACTGGACGCAAGCCCTGGGAGCATCTGACGCAGACCCAGGTAGTCTATCGAGTCGGTTACCTGGAAGAGGTGCTTCCGATGCCGCCGGAGACGCACCCGAGCCTGCAAGCGCTCTATGCAGCGGCTTCACAAATGAACCCCGCTAGTCGACCAAAGTTCACAGACATCGTTTCGAAACTGGAGCAGCTTTGTAGAGAGAGTGGTGTCTGCACGGAAACCGGTGAGCAACTGATGCGTCGTCGCCAGTTTCAGGAAATGACGTGAGTCGAACGAGTCGACTGAGTGCCAGCGCTCTGGGCCCGAGTCCTTTGACGGAGCATCATTGCTTTGAATCTGAGCGGGTCCTGATTCCAAACACGCGGTTTGCAGGAAACCCGGGCTTCCGTCGTACGACGGCGGGTGAACTCGCTGCATCTGAGCATCTGTTGACACCATCGTGCAGATCATTGGGGAATCATGTGATGAACGCGGTCAGCCGATGAACGCAGTTTCCTTTTCGTTCGCCGGGGTGTGCCTCGAGCATTTCCTCTGTGACCCGGAGGCGAGACTGCGTACGGACTGGGATTTCGCAACACACACAGAGGCCTGGAGGCCTCGTCTCGATATGCCCCAACGAATCGCTCAATGGTGCTGTTGGCGGGAATGGATGCTAGCGCGGCAGTTGGACAAGCGAGCAGCGTGCTATCTCCCAGACGTAATCACGAAACCAGTTGGACGTCCCGGATATCCAGATGCCAGTTCCGAATGCATCAACCAAGGTTCTGTCTTCGTCTGGAACGCGAAGCGGCATCGGGACATGCGCTCAAACAGCGTGGAGTGTAACGCAGTGGCCTGCAAACGCGCGCTTCTGCACCTGCGCTCCAGCGCAAGTCCACGTGAGCACTAACCCGAAGTTTCAGATGCATGGTCATCTCCGGACGAGCGTGTACGCTTGATGCGAAGCTTTGGATCAGGAACAGAGTGCGCTTCACTCGTCTACAGTGGTACAAGTGAGACTCGCGGAACACATCGGAGCGCGGGCGATGCCCTAAGCGGTGCTCCCCATGGCGCCGCTGGTGTTTTGTCTGCAGAATCCGTTAGAAACAAGCGTAGCACGTTCTTGAGTGCACATTCAGAGGCATCTGCAAGGACGTTGTCGGCATCGTCATTCTACATCTTGCTCGCTCGCTGGACAGACTTTCAGGTGCGATCCAGGATGCACGGTTCCGTTCTGGGGCTGCATCCTCGGCATAACCATGGCTCCCAGACAGCAACGAGCGAAGCTCTGAACGGGCATATGGACATTAGCGCTCGTTATGCGCTCTCCACTGGTGCTTTCGATCGGTCCCCTGGTGACGCACCATTGACGACGCTAACCAGAATACGCTTGTCGCCATCGATGACTCATTGCTGGTCCGGAATCACCGCTCACCGAACGCGAATACGCTGTATCCACACCAGATGATCAGCGTGACGGCCAGGAACTGGGTCATGCTCGGCAGTATCGTTTCAATCACGCTCAGCTGTTTTGAGTCGCAGCATCTTCGAATTGCGACGTAGGGCTGTCTTTATGTACTGACTCGATTCACACAAGTTGCAAACAGGAAGAAGATGAAATGTTTGCTTCGCCAAATAGTAGTAAAACGCCTTTCTATTGTGGTGAACGTCCAGGCAATACGCTAGTTCGTCGAAGTTTCCTTTGATGCCTGTTTCGGTCACGTTGGCTGCTCACCGGAGGCCTGCACGGTACCGTCCGAAGCGACGCCGAGCACCAGCGGTGCCGCTCTACGCGTTACCAACCGGCTGTTCGTCGTGGACTTGCACGCGAACATGCCACGTGATCTGGAACTTGAACGCGTTCAGCGCTTCATAGCTGACGCGCGAACATCAGCACCGATCAGCTGTGTTGTCTATGCGGAAAGAACAGGCTATCGATCGGTACGCTCGAGCTGCGGCACCCTCGAAGCCAGTGAGTGCTCAGCGCGTCCGCAGGGGCCGCCTCTCAGCACGGGTGTGCTCCATCGCTGATCCCCAGGCACATATAACCTGAACAAAAGCAGCACTTCTAGCGTCTACTCTTGTATTGATGGGTGTTCCGTCTTGAGCAGTGAGCGTCGTCACGAGCCCCTAACACAACCTGGTGAAGACGACGTTCCGCAGCGTTCGCAGGTCCCTGGAGGCGTCCCGCAGAAGCCAGCCTGCGTCCCAACAAGCAGAAACGCCTCCTGGGTCTTTGTTCGACTTTTGCAGGAGGTTGCCAGGCCTCGTTGAACGGGGGCGATGTTCTGTTTGACGAGCGCCCATCCAGGTACACAATGGGTACCTCAGTCTATACAAGCGTGTCCTGGGCAACAACCTCGGAGAAGAGCGCCGTGTAGAGAGCGCATCGCTGGACTGGTTGTGAGGCCCCAGCCGCAGCGGCAAGCGGTTGCCACGGTGCTACGAGCCGCTTCTCGTGGAGCATTCACCGGTCCGGGGTTAACTGAATGCACCTTCCTGGTGCATTCATTGAACGTCACCAACGTCCAACAGCGAAATCGAACTGCGTCACGAGCGTCCGCCAACACGTGCCGGTGTTGCACCGGTGCCGTAGAGCCTGTCGACGAGCCGAGCGCCCGTCGTGATGAGCCCAAGCGCTCACCGGGAACACCACCTTTCACTGACGCTCTGCGTACGCGTAGCTTTCTGGGTCTATCGTCGCTGACACTAGCCCGGCTTGCACTTGTTGGTACAACGCTGGTCTGGGCTGCGAACAACGTCCTGGTGAAGAAGCTCTATCGACTCGGCTTGCAGCCGGGCATGGTTACAGCAGTGCGGTTTTCGCTTTCGGCTTTGGTCTTGTCGCCGTTTGCAACCTGGCAGGCTTTGCGACCTGCCCTCGGCCTATCTATGACCTCTTTTGCTGGCAATGCTTCCTTAGCGCTTTCACTTCGATTCACGAGCACGGGCAGGGCCTCATTCTTCGCAGCGATGTCGGTCGCTGTGACGCCGTTGTTAGAGTTGCTGCTCTACGGCAGTCCACTTCGCCCAGGTTTCCTGGCAGCGTCTTCGCTCTGCGTCATTGGTGTTTTCCTCATGTCCAGGGAAAGTCTGCTGCAAGTCCGACTTGGACAGCAGACAGGCCTCGCCAGCGAGACTGGGGCTGGGCTCGCCTCCTGCGGTGCGCTCCGCGGAGACATGCTGGCGCTCTTGGCGGCTTTTTGGTTCGCACTCTATAACGTTCGACTCAGTCGAGAAGCGCCAAAGCACCGCACGGAAGCATTGAGTTCCTCACTTCGAGTCTGGACGGCTTGTTTCTCGACAATCTGGGCCTGTTTCGAGATTGTGCTTGGCAAGCATGCAGCACCCACAGGAGCGCATTCCTCCGCTAAGGTCACTGTCGACGGCGGTTCTGGTGCTCTGCTCGCTACCTTGAGTATCATTCGCGAAGCGGTGCGTTCCCTGTTTACCCGCCTCCATCAAGGTGGAATCACAGCTTACCTCGGCCTAGCTGCGCTAGCAGTGCTCGTGATTGTTGGCGCCTACTTTCAGGTCTATGGGCAGCAGCGCATCTCAAGTCAAGAGGCAGCGGTGCTGTATACATTGAATCCCATATGGGCTGGATTGGCAGGGTATCTGTTTCTGGCGGAGACCTTCACTTTGGAGCAGGGGCTGGGCGGCCTATGCATTCTGTTCGGCTGCCTTGCTGCACGACGGCAGCAGCAGCAGCGCTCGCCTGTGACGAGCATTCCCAGAAAGTAAACGCTGAACGACTGCATGCTCCGTTCTTGGTCAACGTTAGTATTACTATTGTTGTTGTTGTCGTAGCAGCAGCAGCAGCAGCGCCGCTCGCCTAGTCCACGTATTCCGATAAAGTCAACGCTTCGCAACTCTACCCTGCGCCCGTGCGTAACCGGGTTGCTGCAGCAACAGCGGCAGCAACAACTGGCAATGCCACGCGCTCGAACGTGGCGAGGCAGTTCTGTTCCCGATGAAACGTATGAGCGGCACACACTGCTATACTGGAAAGTTGCGTTTATGTCGCAGCCGTGCGTTGGTCCTCGGAATGCCGGCGTAGGCGACGCCCTCAGACAACACTCGGGACGATGTCGTACGAACCAGTGAACAGCACTACTCGATGCTGAGACAACGACTGATTCGGAACAGTACGTCTATCGCATGCGCTGTGTGGAACGGGTAACTGGAATCTCCAGTTGGAGTGCGCTTCTCTGTGTGTCATCGCTTTGGAAGTTTTGGGAACAAGGCTCTATGCATGCCTCTCCCTGGACATTTTTTCGACGCACAGGTGCTTTCGATACCCGACACACTACTGTGGAGCACGTTAGTCGCATCCTCAGGGCTCGGGGCCGCACATGTGAACGTGCCCAGGTCGCTTGCCACTCCTACGGGTTGCATCGTTCCTCTGCTTGCCAGTCAGAAGAAGTAGCCTTCGCTCGGCTGGGTCAACTTGAATCACCAGTGCGTACCGCTCTGCGCTGACTTGTCGACTGCCCCAGGCATCGACGTGGCTGACGAGTGCGTCTGGAGCAGTTTGAGCGCTTGACGTGGCTTCTCCTCAGGTGCACCCCGGTTACATTCGAACGTCTCGGAACGCAGCGCATGCGTCGGCAGAGAGTCGGACACTGGTTGCACCCGACGGTAGAGGAGCAGCTCGTGCAGCGGAGCCTCCTCGGTTATGACGCACTGGCCGAGCCAAACGGTGTCTCGGTTGTTGATGTCGACGTTGTCAGGGGATAACGAGCTTTTCAAAGTCGAGCACGCCGAGTCGATTCGCCAACGACACCAGTAACCGGTCGGTAAGTAGACGCTTCGTCGACGCTGACCATAGGCGAGGACGGGTGCCACCAGCAGGTCTGTACCGATGAGGTATTCGTCGTCAACGCGGCTCGCGACTCCACTTAGCGGATGATCCGCGGTAAGGCGCTCATCCCAGCAGACAGGACGCACGATAGGCTCATCGTTCTGGAGTAGCGTGAGCAGGAGCGGAACGATGGACGTTTCGCGAAAACGCAGGTATCTCCGAACGAGGTCGACGACGGTTTCAGAGAGTTCCGGATGAGGTGGTAGCAAGCGATCGAATAGTTGCGGCTGCAGAGAGAACTGCACACAGGGCATGGCGATGCTGGCTTGCAACCATCGAATATAGAGCTCTCGCAGCTGAGCGGGATCAGTCTCCAGAGCGACCTCATCTGCATTACCATAAGCGTTTCCACCAATCATGTCGGGCATCACGACTTGGACGCCCAGTACGCTGACGGTCAAGGCGCCTGTGACGACACTCTTCAGGCCGTTATCGGTGCCCCATTTAGAGGATTTGTCGAAAAGGCGAACCACGACAGGCGCGAAGAGGCTATCAAACCAGGAGGTACGCACCTCCGCAATAGGGAAACTTGAAGCCATGGCAACGTACTGACGCGTGTACTCGTTCTGCTGGAGTACTGCATCTGCGTCCAAGGCATCGCAGCGGAGAAGAGCGCTTGGGACAAAGGCACCTTCGCCGGCGTCGAACTTGAAGCCGTCGATTCCAGTTTCGTGTTGGAGTTGGCGGAGCTTGGACTGCCACCAATCCCGCGCTTCCGGTTTAAAGACATTGAGTAAATGACCCTGGCCTTGCCACCATTCTACTGGCCGTTTACCGTGGCCAAGAAGGAAGCCACGGTCTCGGGCTTCGGCAAAGTTGGTACTCTCCTCGGTGATAAATGGCGGGATCCAGAGCGTTACGAGAAAGCCGCGGGCATGCAGGGCATCGACCAGTTGTCGCGGTTCCGGGAACTTGTTCGGATCGAAGCTTGTATCGCCGTAGTTTCGCTGCCACTTATCGTCTATCTCAATGATACCGCCCTGCAGGTCGAGCGAACGTAAGTTATCCGCCATAAGCATGACCTTGGTCGCGGTGACGTCGGCTTTCATTTCGGCCCAGGTAGACCAGATCACGCGCTCGATGAGGGCAGTGCTCTTCCAGGAGCGCTGCGGTGCGCCAAACCAGCGACGCAAATGAGAAAACGTCTGGTCCAGTCTTGGTTCTGCTGCAATGAGCAGCTCAAGTTCTAGACGCTTTGCTCGCGCGGACCAAGCACAGAGCCGCTGGTCACCGCGAGTCTTGCCAGGCTGCTGCACGGGCGGGCACTGACGATGCGGTCGCTGGCGGCTGCGTCTCGTCTCGGCGTCCAGTACGGATGAATAGATCGGTATATAGACGTCCGTGGTGAACTTTTCATGGGGTATCGCCGGCTCCACCTGGGCATTCGACGAGACGTGTAAATCAAATGGAGGGTGCGGCATCACAACCGCTACACCGGTTGAGGACAGGAGCACGGGAGAGAGCACGGAACCGACTCCACTGGGTGCATTGTCCCAGGTCACAAATGGGGTCGGCGGTAGCATTGCGTCCGACAGAGGCCACGTCTGATTTAGGAACTCACCTAGGCCGTACACCACCTGACCCTTAGGCTCGTTGAGCACATACGACCAACCGAGCAGTGACAATGGTTTCCCAGCGCCTGCAGCCTGTTTTCCTGGTTCAGTACGCTCGGCTGTGAGACAAACGCGACAATCTTGACGGTCGCAATGCACTGCAATGGTAACCTCAACAACGTCATCGGGGTCGGCTGCGTCGTGGTAGCGCAGACGAACACCAGCAGCTCTCGTTCTTTCGTTACATACGACCTCTTTGCCGCCCTCGAACGCCAATCTTTTACGCGCGAACCTAGAGTTTCCGTCCTCCAAGCCCCAGAGCAACGAGCCGGTAGCGCAGAGCGCACCGTCTCGATATATATGGTACGTTGCAAGCGCCACCGTCACGCGTACAAGCAACTCGCGCGGCTCGTGCCGCAAAATGTACCACTCACCCGCACGCTCGGTAACTTTGAAATAATTGCCTTCATATACCTCTTCTTTGACTTGAGTTTGCAGTACATTGGACTGTACCGCACGCGACAGCAGTGCGGCAGCGCCCACAGCGGAACTCAGTGTCTGGGCAAGCACGGTGCCGCCTGCAAACGCTGCTGCAACGTTCGCAGCTAACACGTCCGAGTTTCTCGGCAGCGACCCGCAATGCTCTAGTTTCTGAGCGTCGCCCTCCTGAAGTTTTTGGAAATCCTTGCTCAAAGCGTGCGCAAACACTGGTATCGAACGTGATACACCTTTCATATTCGGAAAGCGTCAAGCGTACGATTACTGGAATGCCACGGCATGCTCCGGAAACGTGAGGCGCAGCGAGCGCACGCGATGCCGGAATGTCGAATCGCCTCGGAAGGCGTCCGGCGGCGTCCATCGCAGCGAACACCAAAGACAGTACCATTCTGTACACATGTAGACACAAGTGGATCAATGACATCGAGCGATGGCCAAGTCGAATGCAGCTCCGATGCGCTGGCTGCATCGTAGGCGAGCATCATGGAGGGCGGTTTTCCGGCGAATGACGAACGTCCTCTGCACAGGCAGGTGCATGTATCCTAACGAGCGATGTGCACGTGGTAATGCTGCTGCACCTGAATAATCCAAGTAGTTGCTGGTGCTGAATCGTTGTTGTTGTTGTTGTCGTCGGAGTGGTGTATCCGTGTATGGGTATCGCGAGGCAAGCGGTGCTCGAGTCCGGCGCGAAGATGCAGCTCAATCGCCAGCTGTTGGTGTATCCTGTCACGAATCGTTTGCACGACAATCGAGTCAGTGTAGAACGGCAAGGGTCTGCTCACTCGGGAGTACACACGAACGATTGGGATTCGTTCCGCTCGGGTGCCAACAGTGGCCTTTAAGGGGCCTTTATTCCACAAATGCTGTGTTCTCCTCTGTCTTGTGTTCGGCTTTGCATACGCTGGTCTGCGACGTTCCTTCAGCTTCGTTATCAGCAGTCGATGGGTGTCGAAAGCGGCGTTCAACGACCAATGTCGGTGCTTCCGGCTGTTGTCGACGCATTGCATGCAGGTGCACCAGTTGCGATGCACACTTCGCTTGGCATTCTCGTCTTGTTTGAGCACGGCATCTGTGCACGCCTCGCACTGGTGACACTCGACCGTCATTGGAGCTCCTCCAATGCTCACGAAACCTCCTTCTTCGAAGACGACCTCCAGGTGCGACGGGACTCGCTCCACCGCTCCTTAGGTGGCCCCGACGGGTATCGGGGGCTTCACGCGATAGACGTCTCCGTTTCCGCTGCTGAGGGATCCCGTCGACGATGTCGTTGTCCGCTGGACACTTGAGCGCGCGCTATTCCATTCGACAGAGTAATTGTGGAGCGCGATGCTTCATACGATGAAACAGGTGTCGAAGAGAATATCCAGGCAGCAGAGCAAGTCCAGAGACTTGGATCCTTGTACGCTCCCTCTGTAGCGAGCGGTGACACACACTCCACTGACATCGGGATCGCTGCGTAGACTCAGGTCCGAGTCCATGGCCCTGTCCCGGTGAAAGCGGAACAGACGGGAGCCCCTGGAGGCGTATCTCGTGCGTGGTGCCATGCTGTTGTCGAATGCAGTTTCATCGACAGCGGAGAAACCGAGCGTGATTTGATATTCGACCATGATCACTTACTCTAGGTGACATGTTCAGTGAATGTTCGACGTAGCGTCCTGAGGCAGCTTTCCAGAGTCGACGTCGAGCTTCTTTCCCTGGGAATCGAGCGACACGAATCGCAGCGCCCGCAAGTGCCCTTGAACCAGAGAGATCGGAAACTGTCAGCATGCGTCATTGGCGCCTGCTCCACACGGGCAAAGGAAAAACCCGGAGGCCTCTGCATACGAACCGGATAATCATAGCGATTGTTGTACGAGCCCTGGTTCGAGTGCTTTGCGAATCACCTTGATTCTGGTATCGTCACGAATGCCAGCGGCGAACAGTCGATGCAGCCAGCTCGTGAGAACGACCGTGACACCTTTAACCATTTACCAAACTCGTAAACTCTTATTACTGGACTTTGAATCTCGAGCCGGTGCACGTTGAGTTTGGAAAAATCTAGAGTCAGGAACAGAGCGAGCAGTTCAGGGCTCCGTATCTAGTCTGCTACA
>Ga0080006_1081274_pt1 | contig 13186 bp, 19 predicted proteins | sample RS3BMetagenome_FD_69209 | JGI IMG/M metagenome (GOLD analysis project Ga0080006, IMG submission 69209) | Ferric oxide microbial mat and aquatic microbial communities from Rainbow Spring, Yellowstone National Park, USA - RS3B (SPADES... ...
AACGGCATCGTTATACCTAACAAGATAGCGTTGGTTTATTTCCGTCCGATGCTATCGGTGTATAATCCAGACGAACGTTTCAGGGTATTCGTGGAAGATATAACATCGGCGGATATGGACAATACAATCGAGTGGGTAAAAAATATAATAGATAAAACGAAGACTATGGAAAAAAGTGAATCATTCTTTTGTAAATTTTGTCCGTATGCGGATATGTGTGAAGAATTTGATAATGGAAATGTTGAGGTAGAATTTACGGGGGTAAAGAAAAATGAAAAATGAAAGGATATATTGGGTTGGATTAAATAATATGCCAGAAATTGTAGATAAACTTACCTATGCGGTTGAATTGGAAAATGGAAAATGGTATAGATTGAGGAAGATAGGTGGAGTTAGTTATGGTATAATAAATGAAGGAATTAGAGGTGAATTGTTTTTTAAATACGATGGTAAGGAATATCAAGATAAACCTAAAACAATGAAATTTGACGTAGACAAAATACTTTATTGGTTAAAAATAGACAAAAAACCAAAGGTATTAGATGCAGAAAAAGGTTTGTTTTTATGTTATGTAGATTTCGCTAAAATGTGGCTTTTATGCAAAGTCAACGGCAGAATGAGGGAAGAATATGATTTATACGTTAACGATGCATATTTTAATTCATACGGAAGGGCTTTAACTAATGAAGAAGTAGAAAAATGGAGGAGAAATAAATGTCAGCAATAGTTAAAATACCAGCGGTGGTAAAAAACGGCAGGACAGGGGGAGAAAAATACGTCGAATTCGAGTTATTTGGTGTAAAATATAAAGGATATATGAAAATATATTATACGGACGGCGACAACGTCGTGGGTTTTATTCATAACGAACCACATGCAATTTTTATTAATTTTATCGGTGAATTGGAAGGTGGCGAGGAAAGATGTTGATAATTGATTACCGCGAACCGCAGAGGATAATAAACGATTTGAAAACGAAAATAAGCGACGTAAAAATAGACAATCTATCATTCGGCGACTACATCTTAATCGGCACACGTGGTAAGGTAATAATCGAACGTAAGTCGGCGGAGGATTTAATAGCATCGATTAAAGACGGGCGGGTGTGGTCACAGTTAAAAGGTATAGAGAAGTTCAGCGATTACCATCGTATCATCGCGGTTGTGGGTAATATTTACGCGACGTTGAAGATAACTCATTTTAATTTCGTCCGTTATATGGGCGCGAAGACGTCAATCATCATCGGCTGGGATGTCAGTTGGGTTGAATTCCTCCGCGACAGCGACTTCTTATTATTTATTCAATCGTTAGAAAAGAAGATAGGCGAGGAAAAAGAAGATAAATACATCGTGCCTACGATGTCGAAGGAAGGGCGGACGTTAGACGAAGAAATGATGGATATGATGACGGCAGTGTCGGGCATCGGTGGGAAAAAATCTATGGAATTATTTAACAGGTATAAATCGATATGCGATATTTGTTCGGCGGACAAAGACGAATTAGAATTGGTGTTAGGTAATAAAGTCGGCAATCATTTATATGAGTTAATAAGGCATAGGTTTGGGGGTGATATAAAATGAGAAATAAGCCAGCGGTATTAGAATTAAAAAGAAATATATTAGCGAAGTATAGAGAATATCCGCTATTATGGGTAGCATTCACAGAAGAATATGGTAAAGATTACGGTAGATATATAAATGACGGGCAATTGATGTTTCTTGTTAGAAAAGAAAATGGGTATGCGTTGTTAAGTAGAATAAATACAAAAGATATTATATATGAAATAACCCATGCGAAAGGTTTGACGTTGGCGGGGCTAAAAGATTATATATTTAAAGAATATGGTATAAAGTTGGTGATAAAATGAACGATATTGTAGTAGATGCTAATAAGACGATGGACGTTGACGCGGTGATAAAAGGTATTAAGTTAGTGAGGCTTAAAAACCTCGCGAAGTATAGTGTTCACGTGATAGTAAAAGATTTCATTCCCGCGGACAAGTTATTAGCGTTTTTGCGTGAATTAAAAAATATATTTGGCAAAGTGGAGTTAGTATTATTAAATGACTTTTTATTTGACGTTAAAGAAATCATTGATGCGGTGGATAGGGTTAAAATTGTTGTATATTTAATGAATAAGGATTATTGGGAGAAAAATATAAATAAATACAAGAATAAAAAAGTAATATTTCTATATGTAATACAAGAACCTATACATCCATTTTTAAACGAATTTGGTAGTTTTATTATTAATTATGAATTGCAGAATTATAAAAATATATTATTAGTTATACCGCATTATGTCAGAGTTGAATGGGCGAGGGAACACATCGACATGGTAAAAAAGCACGGGTTTTTCAGTCCGCTCGGTGATATTAAAGTAATTGAATTAAAAGGGGTTGATGAGGTATGGACGTTAGAACTATAAGCAAAAAGGAATTATTTTCAGGTAAACCCATTTTAATATTTAGAGACGTCCAATACGGGTTTTCATTTTATGTTGTATATGATAAAGACGTCGGAGCATTTGGAATAGATGAAATAATTAAAGAAAGAAGAGGTTACGAGGAATTAACGCAAATAACTCATTATGGTTATTATGATTACGATTATTTATCTAAATTTTTTGAGGCATACGGCATAAAACTTTATATCGAGGAAGAGGAGGAAGCATGATTTACTCCCTCGCCTCGCCGACAGGAGATTTTGATAATGATGTAATATACGATTTACATAAGAAATACCTCACCGAGACACACCGCGACGACATCGTGTTAATTAAAAGCGAGACGTTTGACGATTACTATCTCAACCTCGCTAACGACGTTATGTTGATGATGAGGAGGGATATCAACGACGGCGACGTAGTATTTTTCCAAGATTTACATTCTCCCGCCGTGGGAATAGTCGATATGTATAGGAAGACGACAGGCAAAAAGATAGAAATTCGCGGGTTGTTGAGAGAGTTGTCGGCGTATAAACCAAGCAATCGTTGGGCGAAGCGTGGTATTAGTTTATATACATTTGAAAGTAGAAATATATCAGCAACCGATAAGTTATATTATGCTTTTAGCAGTTTGGCATCGGGGGTTAAAAGATATAAAATAAATAAAGACGGCGAGGTAACGGGTTATCCGTTAGATTTGTCGTGGTTTGTTGATGGGCGCGCGGTAAAAAAGAAATATGAAATCATATATGTAAATGATTGTAGCGATTGCGATGCAGATAAAATTGTCAGTGAATTAATAGAGCGCGGGGTGGATATTCATATATATCAATTAGACTATGATATTGAGAGGTTAAATCGTGAAATCGCGGAGAGTAATCTTGTTTTTTATCCGCAGACGAATTATATGTTTGATTATATTCCCGCCTTCGCAATGGGTAATAACGTGCCGATTGCGTGCCGTCATTTGAGCGGGTTAAAAGACTTCGTTCCCGAGGGTTTCTTTTTTGTATCTCCGTTGGAAATGGAAATGAAGATAGCGTATTGGAAAGGAAGGTTGAATACACACGAATTACGTAATCACGTTGAAAAGTATAAATACACAGATGTATTTAATAAATGGTATAAAGGTGAGGAAAATGTTTGAGTATTATTTTTCACTTGACGGGGCAGAAAAATACATAGAGGACGTAATTAAAATCAGTGTTAATGGGTATAAAATTAAAGCAATTAAAGTAAGTTATTTATATATGGATGAAAAAATAGAACATTTACTCAAAGAATATAAAGATAAAGTCGGCGGAAAAATAATGATTGATAGCGAGGGTAAATATATAAGTAATACGTTAAAATCTCCTATTGGCGATAAAATGTTAAAAAGGATTGGTAGCGTGGATAAATATTTTAATGATTATTTAAATTGGTTAATTAATCATAGGGATTTATACGATTATGCGATAGAATTCAACGTTGAAAGCGATAAGCGGGCGGAATGGCGTAAAACGATGGCGGACAACAACATTCCTTTCATCGCGGTCGTCGAAGATAAAATCACGGACGATTTATATACGAACTACGTGGCGGTGGCGGATGTTACTACCGCGGACGTAAGAAAATTAAACGGCATCATGTCGAAGGGTTATCTTCTCCATGTAATCGGCTACGGCGCAAATACTTTAAGTGAAATGGCGAAGTATTGTATGTCGATGGATAGCGGGTTGTGGTTAGTAGGTAAAAAGTTTGGGCAGATATTAGTTAAAGGCGAAAATCTATCGTTTAAAACATATAAAATAAGAGAAGAACCGATATTATATAGTAATATATTAAAAGATAAGTTTGTATTGGATAATTTTGGTGATAGCACAGAAAAAAACAGGCGTAATAAAATGTTATCATCGTTTTGGAATATGTGGGTGCTTCAACAAATCGTGGATGCGTTTAATGTGAAAACGAAAGGTGTTTATGAGGAAATGGCGGAGAAGTATAAGAAAGGTGAATTAGCATTGCCTAAAACGGCGACGGAAACATTTAAAACTACTCAACAGGCGAAAATAGAGGTATTAAAAAATAGATTTAGCAATTATAAAAATGGGCAGTATGCGAAGATGTTGTTTGATTATGCGATAACGTGCGGGCAGTGTCCATACCGCGATAAGTGTCCGATGGCGGGTAAAGACGATGATATTTGTTATTTTCTTCCATATTTTAAAAAGAAGTCATTGGAAACAAGGAATAAAAACGAGGTTATTAAACAGGTAGAGGACATCGTGGCGGAGAAGATGCAAGATTGGTTAATGGCGAAATACGGGCAGAAACTAACGGGCGGGGTAATAGACAGGACGGTATTATTGGCGGAAAGCGAATTATTAAAAGCGTTGGATTTGTTAGCGAAGTTGAAATACGGCGACAACGCACAATTCCAGATGAATGTCCTCAATCTTGGTAATACACATGTAATCGCAAGTAGTCTTGACGCAGAATTGGAAAAAATAAGAAAAGAATTTGGCGAAGCGTTAGCAGATAAAATACGCAAGAAAATCGAAGGCGACAGCAATGAGCAATGAAACATCCGCGTTTTTGAAGTCGCCAACGATGTTTGCTATGAAAATACTTAATTTTACCCCGACGAAATACCAAGCAGGGATACTCGAAGACGACAGCGATAAAATAATGATAATCGGTTCGAGACAGATAGGAAAATCGACGGTATTGTCTATTAAAGCAATATGGACGGCGTTCGTCAAACCTACGCAGGAAATATTAATCATTGCGCCGACGTTTAGACAATCGCAAATCGTATTCGAGAAGATAAAGAATTTTTGCAACTATAACGAATTTATTAAACGACATACAATAAAAATGACGATGACGGAAATAAAATTTGACAATGACAGCGTAATAAGATGCTTACCCGCGGGCAATGAAGGTATGTTTGTGAGAGGTTATACGGCGACGATGGTCATCTTTGACGAGGCGAGTTTAATACCTGACAGCGTTTTCGTGGCAATTCAACCGTCGTTGGCGGTAAAAGGAACAACATTAATATTAAGTGGAACGCCGTATGGTAAGCGTGGCTTCTTTTGGCAGATATACCACGATGAAATCCTCGTCCCGCAAAAGGAATATAAAAAGAAACATTTTAGGTGGAGTTTACACATCGTCCGCGCGGAAGATAGCCCGCTGATAGACAAAACATTCCTCGAAGAAATGAGGAGGTTGATGACGGTAGAGCAGTTTGAACAGGAATTCGAGGCGGAGTTTATCGACGAACTCGGTTTACTCTATCCTTATCGGTTAGTTGAAAGCGTCGCGGAAGATTATGAATATGTTATACCAAAAGAGCGTCCGCATAATGATATAAAATATTATATGGGCATAGATGTAGCGAGAAGCGGGACTGATGAAACGGCGGTTGTAATCGTGGAATATGACGAAGTGCAGGGGATATATAAAGTAGTGTGGAATGAAACGATGCATCAAGAAGACCTCGTTAACGTCGTCGGTAGGATTGTTAGTTTATACAAATCGACTATAATCGACGAAGCATTCATAGATTCGACTGGGTTAGGCGCGGGGGTATATGATATGTTAGCGAGGCATCTTGGCGACGGGATAAAAGACGTAACGTTTACGACGGGGACGAGAAAAAACATCTATAATAACTTAAAAATATTAATGCAACAAAAGAAATTAAAACTTAACCGCGCGGACAGGAAGTTTTTATCTCAATTCTCTAATTTTTCAGTTAAATACAGCGTAGACGGGCGGGAAATAATAACGAAGGGCGAAAATGGAAACGATGACCTCGTCGATGCATTGGCATTGGCGTGTTATAACGGCGCGGTTCAACGTGTCGAGGTATTGGAAGAAATATTACAATATGTAGATAAAAAACCGATAATGAAAATTAATGAAGGTGAAAGTGATATATATAAATTAGGAGGTGAAAGAGAATGGTAGTATTGGCAAATGAAAATGATATAGTGACATACTATAATAAACATTTAATCAAGAAAATAAAATATGGCGATGTCTGGTTTGATGCAGTAGAACTTGTTGAATCGATTGCAACTGAAATGGAAACAAAAGAAATCGAAGCATTGTATTATTTGATAGACAAGAATAACGGGAAAATGGAAGTTGAATTAATGGAAGGACACTCAAAATGACAACGGAAATGGGGTTAAAAACACTTTTTAGATTAAAATCGAGTAAAAATACCTATTTCAATATGAGAATGCCTAAAACGAATTTTATAAGCAAGGGGAATAAAATTGATATCAAGAGGTGATATAAATGCCGAGTGATGAAGAGCGCGGGGCGTATGGGACGGGCGGTAAAGTGAAGAATTGGGATAAATATAATCCGTGGGGATATAAGATTAAGCCGTTTAAAGAAGAATATATTTGTCCGTTGTGTGAAAGTAAAGTTGACGTGGTATTTCCTATTTCAATGGACTTATGTCCGCGATGCGCGGAAAAGGTAATGGAACGTAAAGATATTTATTGGACGGCGCAGAAAAAAATCGACGTCGAAGGGCATTTTTGTGTTAATTGCGGGGAGTTTTCAATCGTATTTTATACAGTTAATACGAGGATATGTAATAAATGCACAAAAAGGTTAGGTGAAAATCAGAAGAAATATATGGAATGGTTAAAGATAGCGCATAAAGTTTAATATTCAGCGGGGGTTATAGTTTATTATGAGATTTAGTTTATTTAATAGGGATAAAGAAATAAAGAAAGCGAAGACGGAATACAACGAGGCATTTCCTATTGATACATTTATCAACATGTCGGGGTCGGACGCAAAGACGCCGATGTATCAATTTTCGTATCGATGGATATCTAATACAACAATGTCCAGCGATTTATTGAGGACGATAATCGAAACGATAACAAACGAGACTTTTAAACAAGGCATCGCCATCAAAGAAAGATATGAATCTAAATGTCCAAAGTGCGGGCGTGAGTTCGAGGAAGACATACCCGTCTGCCCGTTCGACTTCACGCCGACGGTTAAGCCGTCATACGACGAATACATCATATTAAAAAAATTCATCGAGAGGACAAATTCATTCGACGAAGACATACTAACCACGATGCGTATCGTTGATACCGACGTAAATATGTATGATAACGGCTGGGTATTAATTGTCAAGGATTACCTATACGACAAAAACAACAACCTCGTCGGCGCTACACCAAAAGAATTAGTCCGTTTATCACCCGCGAAAATGAAAATCATTATGTCAAACTACGGTATGGGTATAGACGACGACGGCAACTATCTTTATTTTTGCCCCGAACACCGCGACGAAGTGCATAGATTCGAGAAGGAGGGGACGTATAAATGTCCCAAGTGTGGAAAGGAGATGTTGAGGGCGTGGTATTCAGCAAAGGATAAAGCGAAGGATATTTATTACTCTAAAACGGAAGTATATCACGTAAAGAAATGGAGTTATACACAGGGATATGGCGTTCCACCATTGTATTCAATATGGATGAAAGTTTTAACATTAATGAAAATGGATAGGTTTATGTTGGAAGCGTATACGTTGCAGAGAAGTCCAAAAGCGTTATTACTAATCCGCGGTAAGTTAGATTCGTTTAGGAAAGCGTGGGAATGGCTGATGCAAAAGGCGAGGGAAAATCCTAATATGATATATCCTCTCATCCTCGAAGGTGAGGAAAGCGGTAGTGGTAATAGGCGTATCGTTGATTACGTCCAATTCGACTTAAAGCCAGAGGAATGGCAGTGGTTAGAGATGCGTAAGGAGTTTCGAGAGGTAGTCGGGTTGGTATACGGCGTCCAACCGTTGTTCATCGAGGGTAAAGAAGGTAGCGGGTTGCAAAACGAAGGTTTAATGATAGCGGCAACGAATAGGACGATAGAACATTCGCAAGAAGTATGGAACGACTTCCTTGAATGGTTAAGCGAATCAATAATCGGCGTGACGTCGTATAAGTTAGAACTCGTGCCTAACGAGAGGGAAAATATTGTCCGCGACCTCGATATTGATTTAAAGAAAACACAGATTGCTACGATGTTATATAATATGGGATATGAAATAGAGATGTATACAGACAATAACGGCAGGTTGGAATACAGGTTTAAGCGTGATGTATTAGGTGAAAAGAAACGTGTAAATCCAGATAAGTTAAATGAAGCGAGGATAACAACAGGCGAGGAAGATGAAGGGCAGACATTGGGAAAGACCTAATATTTGGATATCGCAATGGCGTCAATACAAATCAGGGAAAAGGGAGTATAATAGACGTAAAGTTACATCTCATGAATACAGCGGATTGCCGTATGAGAAATCGTGGTTTGAAAAGGTTGATAGCGAACAATATTATATATCAGAGAAATTAGTAAGCGATTTTTCAGCGGACTTGAATTTTGTTAAAGGTAAAGGTGATACAGCGGTGGCGGTAATAAACGATTATATGCGAAAAATTAGGGCGGAGATTGTATCACAGACGTTTGAAAAAATAAACGGACTATACATGGAAGCGATATACAATGCCGACGAAGACAAAGACATCCCGCTGACGGCGGACGATTATCGTATGTTAAACGAAATAAAAATGCGTGTATTCAGCGATATAAACGCAAGCATAGTTAAATTAAACGACGAGGTATTACACGATTATTTCAACGGCGCGGATTCGATTACTCTCCTCGAAAAAATCAAATCCCGCGCGGAATTGGTATTCAAGACGGCGATGTCGTCATCGTATAATCTAATCAAGGCGAATAGGTATAGGATAATTGAACGCATCGAGGGTAAAAAGGGTTTATACCGCTGGGTCAATCCTATGGACGACAAAACCACGCCGATATGTCGTGAATTGGTATATAAGACGGCGGACGGCGTAACGATGGACGAATTAATCAACCTTGTCCGCGAAGTCGCTGAAAAATACAACAAAGGATTTTGGCACGCGGACAATCCTCTATATCCACATTTTAACTGCCGTTCAACGATAAAAAAGGTATATTAAATCAGTCGTTATAACTTTTTATGAGGTGATAAAATGGACGTTGAAGATATAGATTATGACGTGGAAGCAAACGTAAGCATACCTGTTGAAATTGAGGTAGGAAAATCGTATATCAAGATAAAGGTAAAGGATAAAGCGATAATGGGAAAATTAATTGAATTTATTAATATGTTATTTGATGATGCGCGAGGTTATCTTGGCTTGTTTGATTATGGTTTAATTATAACCGACGAAAAAGGAAGCGTATTGCCAGAGGAAAATGAAGATAAAAAAGACAAACGCCACGACCTCGGAGGAATGTATCGATGATAATCTTATACGGCATGGGCTATGGTATGGGAATTCTTTCAACGTTATCACAAGAAGGATATAAAGTAGGATATATATTTGACAAGGACAAGATTAAATTTAAAAAGAACAACGAACAGATAATCAAGAGTTGGGACGGCGAAATATTAACTAAATACAGCGACGACGACTTCTTTATCGTGGACGACATCATTAATAAGAAATGGGACAAACTACCGCGACTACACCTCGTCGGCAACGAATACGGCGACAAAATCGAGGACGATAGGAAATTTATGATGGACGAGGCGCGGAAAGTAGGATTAGACGTCGGCGAATTCAAAGAATTTAATAATATAGACGAGGGTAAAGAATTTGTGCGCCACGAAAAAGGCGAATGGGTAATCAAGTTAAGCGGTAAGTTTTCATTAGATAAATGGACTACCTACGTCAGCAAAGGGACGGAGGATATGTTAGATTTTATGGACTTTTTAGCGAAATATTATAAGACGGACAAAATAGATTATATTTTACAGCAAAAATTCAATGGCATCGAGGTAGCATTGACGACTTGGAACGGCAGTTATTTTATGAATTTTGAATATAAAAATTTTATGAAGTGGAGCAGATATAAGACGGGCGAGATGGGGACGCTGGTTAAAAAGATAGACAAAGACAACGAAATCGTCAAAGCGAGTAAAATAGACGACTTCCTCGCGGAGGTGCGTAATCACGGCGAATACAACGTGCCGTTTGATATAAACATGATAGCGGACAAGGACGGGCTACATTTCCTCGAACCGACGTGCAGGTTTGGTTATCCGACGTTATCTATAATGATGGGTATGTATAAATACGACCGCGGGATGATGTTTACGCAGGCGGCAAAGGGCGAGGACTTCTCCGCGGACTTCACTGACAAATGGACGGTTGGTATCGTGGTAAACACACCCCCGTCGCCGTATGAGATAGACGATGAAAAGATAATGAAAAAACTATCCGACATCCCGATTAACGACAAAACGATATCAAACCACCACAACGTCGTTTTCGAGGGATTATACAAAGAAAATGATATGTGGAAGGCATCGTTGAACGGATATGATGCCGTCGTGAGTGGCATCGGCGACACAATCGAGGAAGCGAATTCGTTGGCGAATAGGTTGGCGGAGTTTTTAAACATTCCATTATCGTTTTGGAGGACGGACATCGGTTTACTCGACATAAAAAATATAGAGAAATTAAAGCAGTGGGGGTATTTAAATGACAAATTATAATGTCAGCGTCGGCGACGTATTGCTAATACAGGACAACTACGGCAATATGGGATTTCAATCCGCGGAAGAGGTAGTTATACAATTATTTACTCCATTTATTCAATATGTATTCAGGTTAGAAGATGTTAAAACAATAGACGTGGCGCGATATAATTCTGTCGCGGTTATATATAAGGTAGACGAACAAGAAGAGATAATCGGCTGGGGCGACCACGAGAGGTTTATCACGACAACCGTGATAGCGGATGTATGGACGTTGAAAGACGTCGACACAAAGTTGATTAGTAGTCTAATACAAGAGACGGAAGTAAATCGTTTCGGCGGTTCGTTTATCGGCAAGGATTACGTCCTCTGGGTTAAGTTGCTTGAATACGAAAAACAGGAAGAAGAAAGGAATGCTGTAAATATAATATTTACATTTGAAGTTAAACGTTATAAGCGATTATAATAAAGTTTAAAAACAGCGATGATATAAAGTAAAAGGAGGTGAATTATAGAATGTTTGCAGATAATGTGAAAATGAAAGGCATGATTGATGTTGTTGTATTCGATGCGGACGGTAATGTTAAACAGACATACGAAAATCATAATACGATAATTAACGCAGGATTACCTACCGTCGCGGGATTAATGGGCGGGCTGTCAGGCTATACAGCATTCGGTTATATCGGCATCGGCACGGTCAACGGCACGCCATCGGCGACCGATACAGGACTTAACGGCGGAGGCGAGGTATTCAGGGCGGTGACAACAAACTCGCTTATAACCACGACCGTTACCAACGATACTTTGCAGATGGTAGCGTCATTTACGTTTACCGCGAGTTATACATTCTACGAAGCGGGGGTGTTTAATTCCAGCGGTGTCGGGACAGGGACAATGTTGGCGGAGGCGTCAATCGGGACAATAACCGTTAACAGCGGGGACGGATTGCAGATAACTTGGAAGATACAAGTGTAAACGGCGGATAAATAATCCCGCGCAATTTTTATTATGACAACTTATACTCCTACTGTTAGTGATATCCTTTGTTTAGGTGATGTTAATAGTCAATATAAAAAATTTTTTAATGGTAAAGATGGTTTTTGTTTGGTTGATGTTAGATATAACAATATTAATAAATATAAAATCGATATTTTTAGTTTAAATGATTTTAAATACAAAAACACTAATAAATATAAAATTGATAATTTTTGTTTAGTAGATGCCAAAAATAAAAATGTTAATAAATATAAAACTGATAATTTTAGTTTAAACGATGTTAAATTAAAATACATCAACAGGCGTTTTAATGATACGTTTTATTTAATTGAAAATAAAATAATAGGTAAAATTAAGAATGACACTATTTATTTAAACGATATACAATCAAATATTTATTATAAAGCATTTGTCAACGTTATAATAGACACACTCACCCGCGCAGGCATACCCGTCGTCTACGGGCAGAATGTCAAAACCGTCGACTACGCCCGTTGGGACGGCGTCATCGTGAAGCAAGAAGAAATCTCCCGCGACACGACATACATATCGTCTTACTACTACAATAAACTATCGTTTCATCTTATCGTGGCGTCGAAGAATAAAAATAACTACTTCGCATACCTCGATGCCGTCCGCCAACTACCGCTCGTCTTAAAGGAAAGTCCGCTCGGCGCGGTGTCGGTCGTCCTCAAACCTGTGTCGGGGCGTTTCGACTACAACGTCCGCGGAATATATCGTGAAGAGTTCGTGTTAGAAATTCAATTGTTGTATTAAAAGATTTATTAACGTATTCATCATATTAGCGTCGGGGTGTAAAGAAATGGTTAAAGTGGTATATTCTCATCCTGTTAAGATTATAAATAATACACGGATACCAATAGCGAATTATCCGCAAATAGCGATTGTGCCGATATCTTATAATCTTATGAATGCGACGGTAAGTAATGTATTTTGGGCGTATGATGAATTCGGCGCATCGGTTATACCATCGTGGTTACATGGGCAATTGGGTTCAACAGTTGCGCCAACGACTATGAACGGCGGTTGGTTAGTTTATTGGTTAAAAATCGCAAGGACGATATTGCCAAACGCAACACAGACGATATATATAATATACGACGACCCGTCGTTATCGGTTTGGGACGGCACTGTGACGGGCGTGTTATGGTATAAACAATACGATAA
>Ga0080006_1136776_pt1 | contig 13181 bp, 10 predicted proteins | sample RS3BMetagenome_FD_69209 | JGI IMG/M metagenome (GOLD analysis project Ga0080006, IMG submission 69209) | Ferric oxide microbial mat and aquatic microbial communities from Rainbow Spring, Yellowstone National Park, USA - RS3B (SPADES... ...
ATCATTGCCTTTGCTTGACATGTTTGTGCACCCCGCAGGCTTGAGCCTCCTTAGCCGCTGCTATATATAGTATAAACAAAAAATTTATTATAACCATAGCAAGAATTATAGGAGTCTGATTCAAAGCAAAGAAGTTGTCTAGAAGGACAAGCTGGGATGAGCTAAAGCCGATAGATGCGAGGCTGAATAGGATCGGTGCTGTGCATCCACATCCAGAAACAATGCTGCCTATAAATGTTGTTATAAAGCTAAGTGCTGTAGTGCTGCCCTTCTTATATGAAAAGCCCGAGTTTAAAAGCAGATATATGGACATTGTGAGTAGGATAGATGAGCTGATAATAAGCAGATAGATTAACAAGAGTGGCGTATTTATAAACATAAATTTATCCTGCAATTGAACGATAAATAAAAAAAGGTAGTAGTAAGCAGCGGTAAAAAGAATGTTTAAAACCACAAACTTTGGTTTTATATATATTTCAATAAATTTATCTATCATCTTCATTTTGTCACATATGATATTATACAGGATATTATAAAGGATATTATTCTGCATTATGCTATTATACTATTACTATTATACTTTTACTATTATACTATTACTGTTCTACTATTTATTATACAAAGTATTATACAAAGATTATTTATAATAGATTTATAATAGAAAATATATTAAATTCCATATTAATAATTTATTTTTAAAGATTATTATCTTTTTCTGTTTTTGTCCTATTTTATATTTATTATTACTTCTTTTATTTATATCCGTACTTCTTTATAGATTAATATAAAAACAAAATCAAGACAAGTATGTTAAAATAAAATAAAAATTTTTTATTTTTTAATAGAAGATATTTATTTTGGAGTTTTTGGAGTGTATTTGAATACACGTCTTAGTTTCTTAACCTCTGGTTGTATTACATGTGATGCAATATTCTTAAGTTCAAACTTTCTCAAATCCTTGTAAAGTTTATCGTTGTAATCGCTATAAATATCATATCTGTTCCTTGGTATTATATGGATATGTAGGTGATTTATAGATCTGCCTGAATACTTACCGATCTGTGCAACAATATTATAGGAATCATCTGCTTTATATATCTTAAGCAGTTTTGGGATTACATATCGCATAGTTTTAATTAAATCTACCGCTTCTGCATCTGTCAATTCATTTATATTTTCCACATGTCTTTTTGGTACTATAAGAGTATGGCCTTTTACTACAGGGTAGAGATTATATAATATATATGTATATTTAGTTTCATAATAAATCTGTAATGCCATGCTCTTTGGATTACAGAAAGGGTCTTTGCTTTTTCTCTCTTTCATAATACCACTTATCTTTTTATATTCTTTTATACTATTTTTTATTTCTTTTGTATTATTTGAACGAAATATTATATTTTATTTACTTCTCTTAATTTTTATAAGTAAATATATACTACTTATCTACAATTAGTATAATATAAAAAACTAAAATATATTATAAAGATTACCAAGATTTTCTCTATAAGATATAGGAAAGTCATTAAGCATATTTTCCAATTCCTCACTTTTATCTTTAAGTGTTTTAATATTTTTTGAATAGGAAATTATTTTATCCAATTTTGATCTAAAAGTTGGATCCTCTAATATCTTTAATATACTATTCAAATCAAAATTTTTAAGATTTCTTAGTACAGGAACAAGATAAACAAATATACCGTATGCTTTATTAAGCTCTTCACTTAATTCAGCTTCTTTCATAATGTCAATATTTTTACCTGCTACCGCATCAACATATAATCTTAATTTTTTTGTTAAAATATCCGAAAATTTTTTACCGAATTCTACAAGATCTTTAATATATAGGTCTTTAGGTTCAAATAGGATATCATCACGCAATTCCAAAAGTATGCTGCTAATTAATGCAAATTCATCAAACTTTTCATCGTCAATCAATTTTATAAGTTTATTAGTTATTTCACTTGTAATTTTAAATTCTTTAATTTCATTTTTTATTTCGGCCTTTTCTGTATATAGTAGACCTATATAAATACAGAGTTCAACAATACCATAGAGAAAAGTTTTTTCATTTTCAATATCCTTATTTGCGCTATCCTTGAGAAAGTTAAAATCCTCTATAAGCCTCTTTTCTTTTAGTGTCTTAAAAATATAAAATAAGGTGTTTTTATTATTTATATATATGTCACCATCATTATTAGTTTTCATTATATAATAAAAAATTAATTCTGCTTCTTTTCTTGCAGGTATCCTTAATTCGTCTTTATTTTCGAGTAATCTGCGTACACTCTCTAATAATAATTTGTATAAAAATTCATCAATAATTTTAAGTTCAGATATTTTATTATCTTTATACGACAATTTATATGACAATACTTTTTCAATAATATATAAATTATTAAAAAGAGATAAAATATCGAGCTGTCCAAGATAATAGGATAGTACTCTAATTAAATTATTATTAGAAAGAGTTATTGCTCTTATATTAAAAATTATATTATAAGTATGTAGTAGATCATGGTTTTTATCTTCTTCATTATTGTATTTATTTTTATGTTCTATACCATTTAATCTTTCAAAAATATAGGACATTATCATGTAATTTACATCTTTTGATTTTATATATCCTTTTTTTAATGAATGATTTACAAATTCTAATAGATAATTTGCTTTTGAATGTGCTTGATCTAAAAATATTTTATCAAGATAAGCATAAACCTTTTCTTTAATATAAAATTTAACATATGAACTATTTTCACTTAATTCAATTTCAGAATTTCTATTTTTTACATTTGATATTAATGAGAATAAGAGTTTGTTATCAGTATCACCAAGCTGTTTTCTAAGTTTCTTAATAATGTCAATGAGTTTTTCTGTGTTTTCAATTTTATTTTTTTCTTTATCAGATCTCAATAAAAAAAGAGATACAGTTCGCTTATAGGCTTGCACATACTGCTTATATACCTTATCTTTATTTTCTCTTTTTATAATCGTTATCATATTTTTATCTAAATAATTATTATATAATGGCATAAACCTCTAATTATATATTGAGATTTTAGATATTTATAATTTATTATATTGATTTTGATTGATGTTGATTTTATTTTGTTGTTTTATAGTATTGCTCTTAGATAACGCTTTCTTCCATAGACGATTTTATAATTTCATCAAGATAAAAATCAACTATATTGTTTTTCTCATCTTTGTTTTTCTCAAAAATTAATTTAGATATGGATTTTACTATTTTTTCATTATCTTTTGGGTTTTTATTAAGTGCTGTAGCAAGCTTTTCGATTTGTATTGTTTTTATTATGTCTAGCACAGAATTTATATCTACATCTGGTTTTATGTATAGGTATTCAAAAAGTTTTATAATGCTCCCAAGATTTTCAGATTGTAGCTTATTTATTAGCTCAAGTATTCTTTCATCTGATAAAAATAATGAAAATATATCAGCTATCTTGAGAAGAAAATTGTAATCATAGCTTTCTATTATATCTAAAATTTTTATAAATAGAGCGCCTTTTTGTTTTTCATCTATATTTTTATCCAGCACTTTATTTAATAATTCTATATAGAAGATCTCTTTTGAATCATTTATCTTTAATTTATTTTTTATAACTTTAATCTTTAAATTTACCATCTTTTTTATCTTTAATTTATTTTCTATAGATTTAGACTTTATTTTTATCTTTAATTTATTTTCTATAACTTTGGTCTTTAAATCTACCATCTTTTTAATATTTAATTTATTTTCTACAGCTTTAGTCTTTAAATCTACTATCTTTTTAATATTTAATTTATTTTCTACAGCTTTAGTCTTTAAATCTACTATCTTTTTAATTGAAGAGAATATAGATTCAACTATCTCTTCATTATCAAAAGTGTCAATGATCTTATTGAATAGAGGTAGGTAGTTATAATATTGTGGATAATATTTGTCTATATCTTGTTGTTGATAACCTTCATATGTTTTACGCAGTAAATACTCTGGTATAGAAGAAGAGTTGTCTTGTTTACGATCCCTACTCATATATTTTAAAATTTTATAAATATATTCGATTAAATTTAAAGTATTTGTTTTATCTTGTAAACTTTCCAAAATATATATATTTAGTATTATATATTGTTTCTGAATACTTGGAGAATATTTCTTAGTTTTCTTTAAACTTTCCATTAAATTATCTATGATATTACTATCACCTATATCAATTAAAAGGTTAATAAAAGATAGAAAGGCATCTTCTTTAGATAATAAAGAATCAAGAGAGATTATAGTCGAAAAAATATTTTCATTAAAAATTAATTTTAGATAAAATGTATTACTCAAAAGGGTTATAGTATTAAAATCTCTATTAGATATACTCCTCTCTTTATTTAATTCAAATTTTTTAAATATTTCTAGTACCTTTTCAATATTTTCTTTTTTATTAGTATATAAAGTAGTAACAACCTTTTCATCAGAAAAGGCAGATACTATTTTTGAATTTTTGGCGTATATATCTTCATTTTTATTTATTGCCATGAATGTATTTAAAAGAAAGAGATAGTTTTTAATTCCTACTTCATTATATAAAATATTTTTTATTGTTTTTAAAAATTGGTATATACTTGGAATACTGTGAGTAAGCTCTGCAATATTAAAAAGGTTTTCAATAATCTCTGTTTTTTGTTCATTTTTTAGTTTTGAATTTTTTATATCTTTTAAACTACTAATAGCGACATCAAGCTCGTCATGTTCAAGATTCTTATCTGCAAGAGCAAACAACTCTTGATATTCTTTTTCATATAACTTTTGATAATCTGGAAATAATACTTTCAGAGTATCAAATAACCCCTTATCAGCATTATTACCTGCACCAGTATTACTTACATTTAATAAAGTTAGTTTTGATTCGTCTTTATTAGCAAACATATAATCAATTTTTATTAATTTATTAATTAGTATTATTTAGTTTTGATATATTTTATTTTTGTTTTGATATTTATAGATTTCTTTTTCAAGAAAAGGGTTAAAAGTCAAATTTTTATTTTAAATAATTTATATATTATCATGAATAATATGTAAGATTTAAAAATAAATAGAAAATAGATAATTAATTATTCTTAATTCCACTATTTAAAAAATAATAAAGTTCGTAAATTTATTATCCTGACAAACATTTTTATAATGTTTCGTTATAATATTTAGATTTAAATATCTTGACATATAAACATTCAATAAACAAAAATAAATTTATAATAAACCTTAAATAAAGTATAGATGTGGATCATATGGCGCTTGAATTTGTAGATAAAATAGAGGGTTTTATACCTTCAATAAAAGGTCCATCAAAACCATTATCCTTGAGAGAGAAGATGTATTGGACAGCAGGAATCATAGCTATATACTTCCTTCTTTATAATACATATGCAGTTGGTGTGAATCAAACCGCAATATCAGCACAGCCTTTCTTCCAGCTCATGAGCATCGTCTTTGCTTCAAAGATAGGAAGCCTTATTACCGTCGGTATAGGCCCAATTGTATTAGCAAGCATTGTACTGCAGCTCATAGTCGGCTCAGACCTTATAAAGATAGACTTAAACAATCCGCTCGAAAAGGCTAGATTCCAAACCCTCCAAAAGCTTCTTGCTATAATCATAGCGATAGTCGAGTCTATAATCTATATCTCAACTTCATTTGTACCAATATCAACACCTTCAGCATTCTGGCTTGTAGCAATACAGCTGGCTATAGGCGCTATACTCATAATATTCCTCGATGAAATGATGACCAAATACGGAATCACCTCAGGCATAAACATGTTTATAGCCAGCGGTGTAGCTTATGCTATAATTGCAGGCACGCTAACTATACTGCTACCCGGGGCGATGAACGCTTTGAATCCCGCTACAGGTGGTGGCGGTGCCGCAGCCCTGCCTAATGCCGTGCTCGTATTTGGTCCTTTCTTCTTCGCTATAATCATACTGCTTGTGAGCATCTACGCTTATGAGATGAAGGTTGAATTACCGTTATCATTCGAGCAGTTCAGAGGCATCGGAGGGCGTCTGCCAATACCATTCCTATATGTAAGCGTTCTGCCTGTTATTCTCGCTTCATCACTCGAGCTCAGCCTTACAATATGGTTTAGGTTTTTGGCTAATGTAACTGGAAGCTTTGCCAATCTAGCGCACTTCTTTGCATATTATCAAACCATGGGAGGATCACCACAGCTTGTAGGTGGTTTAATATATTTGATCTCACCAACATTTCCATCTCCATTCCCTTCACCGTATGGTGTTGGAGGATATGGTCCTTATATACACCTTCTTTTAACCTCTGCATCAACACTATACCTTCCAACAGGCGGCTTTATACTAGTGCCTGAATGGGTTCATGCAATAATCTATACGCTTGTATTAATGGCGCTCTGTGTCGTTTTTGGAAAATTCTGGATTGAAATGACCGGACAGAGCCCAAAGAACATGGCCGAGCAGATGACTGATATTGGATGGCAGATACCTGGCTTTAGAAGAGATCCAAGGATAATAGAGAATGTTCTTAATAAATACATACCCACTATAACAGTGCTGGGAAGCTTATTTGTAGGCCTTCTTGCAGCGATAGCAACGCTTACAGGTGCTATAGGTACTGGTATGGGAATACTCTTAACAGTTGGAATAATTTATATGTTATATGAGCAGTTGAAGCAGGAGAGCCTCTTTGAAACATACCCAATACTTGAGAAGATAGCAAAATAATTTTCTTTTTTTATTCTTTTTTTATTTTTAGTTTCTTTATTTAATGAAAATTAGTTATTGTTTTATCAGATTCTTAAATATTAATATGTTTTTATTTGTTTGGATATTTTTGACATAATTTTTAGAAAAATTATAATTTATGAGAGGGTCTTATATTTAGCAGCAAGTTTTATAAGCATAGGCATAACAAAAAGTTTATGCAGAAAGCAAGAAACAATCTAAATATAAAAGTAAAAGAGGAGATAAAGAAACGCGGATATAAAGTAGTGATAGTTCCGCACCATGTGGTTGGGGACCATTTAGGGACTTACAATGTGATCTACAATGGAAGACATTTTATGGCTCCGAGCCGAATGATCCAAAAGAGGCTTGGCGAACATATAGAGATGCCTTTGAATCAGATATGGATTTCTACGAAACTGAAGAAACGCGTTGATATTGTACTTTTCCATGAGCTCCAGGAATTGAAGTATAGACGGCGTGGCTACAGTGCAAGAAAAGCCCATAAACTGGCACGTGAAGACGAAAAGAAATTCAAAAAAGCTATGTATAGTTGAAGAAGCTTACCAAACCGACATCCTACCACAAATAAATTTATGGGCTTTCTGTTATGCATTCTGTAAAATGCAAGCAACGAGTAAGGAATGAAAGGAAAGAAGGCTACGCATCTACATAAAAAATATAGAAAATAATTTAAATATACAAAGCACATTTAAGTGTGGTTGAATGATTGTTATAGATGAACTGAAAGAAGCAGTTAACATAATGTTGCATCCAGGTACTGCAACACAAAAGGAAAGGTCGACACGCGCTGCAATTGCCTTCTACTACAAAGTGTTAGTAGTACCTCTTATATTGTATATAATACTTGCATTGATTATAACAAAAACAGCATTAAGTCTCTTTATACTATCACCACTCTTTACTGTCATATTACTGATAGTGTCTCCTCTTGGATTATTAGCAATGGCAGGCCTGTATCATTTATTTGGAAAACTCCTCAAAGTGTTCAACAATCCTTATTCAAATACATTTACTGCGACAGTCTATAGCACAGTTCCATATGTTTTATTAATATGGCTACTTGCATTCACTAACATTGCAAACCTTATGCTACTAGTTGTATTTGACATAATATTTTTCATATTGGTAATATGGGAAATTATCATTATAATAATTGCGTTTGCAAACCTGCAAAAGACAAGCAAGCTTAGGGCCTTTGCTGTGTGGCTAGTAACACAGATAATAGTAGCAGTTATAGTATACCTGCTAGTAGTGATCGTTACGATGCTGTTTGCAGTAGGTAGTTTCAGCAGTAGCGTTTCCATTACCTCAGCATGCATACCTCAAACAGGCTTCGTATGCACTAATCTAGTGTTTTCAGAAGGTGTTCTAAATATAACAATAGGCCAGGTAACCGGCCAACGTTGGACAACAGCAACTTTTTGCTTTGTGCCTGTTAATGTAACTATGAGTTCTAACCTAACATGCCCTACAGGATATGAAACTGGCTCTTATAGCATACCTGGTGGGTTGGCAAATGGTCAAGCCATTCCAATAACATTTGCTTTAAGCGGAGTAAGTACAAAACCAGGAACAATAGTTTCTGGCACAATATGGGCATTATATACAACACCAGGCGCTACATCTCCAACCCCAGCACCAATAGCAACAGTAACAGCACAGGAGAAATAAGCTAAGTAGAAGCAAGAGCTACTGCTGCAAAACAAGCAACCTATTTTTATTTTTTAGTTGCAAAGTATTGCAACATTGACAAATTGCTAAAGGCGGGCTAGAAAAGATTTTGGGTAAATAATTACCAAACAAACCTTCCTTAGCTTCCTTGATTTCTGAAATCTTAAAAGATTATTTTTTGCTTATTAGCAAAATAAGGTCTGATAGATTCTTATTACTGAAACCCACTTTTAAAAGCTTCTCTAATATACTCATAGATTCCCTATATCTTTTTACTTTATAGAGTATAAAAGCTTGATAGTATGCAACATTCTCTATGAATAAATTCTCTTTTATTAATTTATTTATACTTTGCATTGCGTCTGCATAAGCACCATTTTCTATCGAGAACAACATGCTCGCATAGTCTGCTAAAGGCATCGACTCTTTGTTGTTCAAAGCATTCAACTCTGCTAGCATTGAGCTTGCATCACGGAGCCTCCCGAGCTTGAGCAGCGCCATAAATGATGTAAAAATAGACTCAGGAGTAGTGCCGGGCTTTGATGCTTTAAACAGGAATAATTTAGCTCTTGATTCCGCTTTTGCTCCATTGCGCCTGAATAGTGCATTTTCATACATAAAGTCCTTGTAGTTGTAGTCGAGGTTTGATAAATAGAAATCAGAGAGGCGCATATATAAAAAGCCGACAACATATGCGAACCTGTTGTCCTGAGCGCTCTTTGCGAATGCTTCGTAGCTGGCCAGAGCCTGGCTGAACTCGTCGAGTTTATAAGTATCGAGCTTTGATTGGATCTCTTTTAAACTTGGATTTGAGCTGAAAACCGCTGTTGAGGGTTCATTTACACATTCGCAATGCTCGCAGATCCATGTGCCTGAGCCTGCAATGCTCTCCCTACCACAGAAGCTGCACAATGCTTTCTTAGATGAGAATTCAGGTGTTATAGCGGTAAATTTAGGTATATCAAACTTTTGCCTCTCCGTTTTTTTATCTTTTAGATCTTTTGATTCCTTGCCTTCTTTGTTCTCTTCTTTTTCTTCTTTGCCTTCTTTAGTTTTATTTTTTAATACCTTTTTATCTCTTCCTTTTCCAAGCATACTACCACTCAAATATAAAAAATATAAAATATAAAGCAAAAATAATAAATCAAAATAAAATATAAATCAAGACGTTTGATTAAACAATCTTTTTCAAGACTGCAAAAAGGTGCATGCTGTCATATGGCTCGAGATTTATCCTTTCAACAACCTCAAATACATCGCTTATACTTTCAAGCGTTTCTTTAAATACCTTTTCAGGATGTTTTGATACATCTATACTTTGAGATTTTATTGCAAAGTATGCTATACCTTCCTTCTTTAGAAATCTTGAATTCTTCTTCAATATCTCCGCTTGATTTCTTGCTGATACATCTTGGTAGATTACATCGCACTCCTTGACAACCTCTGCATATCTTTCAGGATATGATGCATCCTCAAGTATAGGAAGCATATTGTGCCTTATTTCACATACATCAATAAGATCCCTCATACTTCTTTCAGAGATTTCAACCGCATAAACCCTTCCATCAGTTCCTACAATATCGCTAACATGGCTTGATGTTGTACCTGTTGATGCACCAAGATAAAGAACACTGCTTCCTTTCCTTATTGCAAATGTTTTAAGGCCATTCATTATAGCTGCTGCAAGCTTGCTTCTATAAGGATTCCAAAGCCTGTACTCTATACCCTGTATATCAACAAGGGTTTCATTATAAACCTTTCTACCCCTTATTAGATTCATAGTTGCAACTTTTCCATCTATAAGGAATACACCATCAAATAGTTCTTTCACTTCGTACATAAAAACCTCTTTTTATTATTTTTGTATTATTCTGTATTATTTTTATTTTATTATATTCTATTATTTATTCTGCTATTTATTCAATTATTTACTTTCTTTTAATTTTTATTATTCTTTTTTATTTTATTTTTCTTTATATATTTTTTTGTATATCCTTCTTTGTTTTTCTTTTTATTTTTATTTTATTTTTCATTCTTTTTTCCTTGTTGCTTTTACTGCTGCTTCTCCTTCCTCTGTTTTGGACTTATTGGGAGTGTAAACCAGAATGTACTGCCCTTTCCAAGCTCTGATTCAAATGATATTTTACCGCCATGGAGCTTCACAAGATCTCTTGCTATCGTCAAACCTAACCCAGTACCAACATTTGGTTGCTGGACAAGACCCTTCTTTGTTGCCTCATAGAACTTCCTTCTGAATAACTTCTTTTTATCATCTTCGCTTATACCTATACCAGTATCAATCACGCTGCATTGTATAAACTTCTTGCTCTTCCTTGTTATCTTTACAGTTACAGAGCCTGTATTAGTGAATTTTATGGCATTCCCTATTAGGTTTACAAACACCTGTATTAATCTGTTTGGATCAACCATAATCTTTGGAACATCCCATGAAACATCCCATGAGAACTTCAATCCCTTTGCTTTTGCAGATTCCTCTAAACCTTTAATGCTTGGATTATCCTTCATATTCTGCAAATCAACCTCCTTGAAATCAAGCTTGATCTTGTTTGCTTCGAGCTTTGCCGCATCAAGAATCTGCTGTATTATGAGCATCAACCTATCTGCTTCGTCAAGAGTGGTCTTTATGAACTCCTTTTGTTCATCAGTAAGCGCGCCGAATTCACCCTCGTAGAGAAGCTTGGAATACCCTTTTATGTTTGTAAGCGGAGTTTTCAATTCATGTGATATATTATAGATGAACTTTGACTTCAAATCAGTTTCATTTTCGAGCTTCTTTATCTGGCTCTCTTTTGCTCTGAGCTCGCTCTCAACATCGCTCAAACGCCTCTTTGTTGCCAGCTCCTTTATAGATATAACATACTTTATCGAATTGACATCCTGCTTTAATTCTGCATCATTAGCAATTTGATCAGGATCTGCAGGATTAAAAAGCCTTATAGAGTGCGTTGCCGGTATCGGCTCTGAATTCTTGCCCCTTATATTAATAAAAGTATTATCAACCTTACCACCATTCTGGCAGTAGTTTAGATCTCTGCTTAAAATATCTGTTTCAATATACAGATCCCTTATCGGCTTTAATTTAAGCTCGTCTTTTGTGAAGCCGAGCTGCTCAATGGAAGAGGGATTTGAATAAACAATATTGCCGAATCCATCAATACCCAATACAATATCATGGTTGATTTCCATAAGGTCGTTAAGGTTTGATTTTAGGAGCTGTAGATAATCATAATTATAAAGGTCCTTTGCTAGAACAAGGATCATGCTTCCAAACTTCTTTGATATATAGGATAAATGCACCAAAGCCGCATTGCCGACATTGATGTGTATGAAGCCTGAGCCGCTGTTGAGCGATGCTTTGAACTGCTCTGCCTCTTCCTTGCTTAGTAGATTTAATATACTATTTCCAAGAAGGAGCTCTTTTGTATACTTCATTATGCGCCCGTTGCCCTTGATCTCAAGTATGTTGAATGAGGAGTCGAGCTTGAATAGAAAGAGGCCTTCGCTGAGCTCGAGCATGTTGTTGAGCGAGCTTCCATAAAGAGCGTCTGTAACATCCTCGGCTATAATATGGATGAGCCTGTCGTTGATCTTGTTTATGTTAATGTTGTAGAGCCTTGAATTCACTTCGGCCAAGCCGCTGCCCAGTTTTGAGTTTAGTATCTGCTCGATGTTGCGCTGCTCATGTGGATTGATGTTGAAGAGCTTCATTGCTGATTTGTTCGCTCTTACCACAGAGCCATCGCTAGATACAAGCACTTGAGGATGTGCATCCTCAAATATCGCTTCAAAATACTCTGCTAGCCTCTTGCTCATCGAGGCTTCATCCCTATATGCGAGCGTCGAAGCTATGATGTATGCGTATGGAAGCAGTGAATTTATAAACAGCTCGTTGAAGAAATCCTCCTTCTTTGATGCGAGCTCGAGCACCATAGAAACCTTTCCATCTACAATTAAAGGAATTGCGGCATAGCTCCTGAATCCCTCATTCTTATAGCTTATAAGCTTTGGAAACGCTGAGAAGTCGCTGAGCTGGTTATCAATATAGCTTCTCTTAGTATTTGCAACATAATCGAAGAGTGTTGAATCAGTATTTTTGAGCTCTTTTTGCTTTATTATCAGTGCTCTGTCTATTCCGAAGTTCTGTATTATAAGACCGCTGAACCCTGCTAGAAGTGCATCACCCTGCTGCGTTGCAACGAGCGTCAATATGCTGCTGAAGAAATCGGATTGCTGCATCAAACCACACTCTATATTATAAATTTAGAGAGAATATATTTAAACCTATTTTGTTTTTCTATAAAGAAAAGTAAAATACAATTAGCGCATTCTAATTATAAGATATAGAGAATATTATAGAGAATATAGGATAGAGAAGAGAGGGTAAGATAGGGAAGATAATATAAAAAATATAAGAAAAAGAAATGAAAAAAAGAGATTATAATAATAAAAAGAATAATAAAATAAATAATAAAATATGGGAAAAATAGAATAAAGTATAAGAGCGATGAAATAAAAATATAAAAATTATAAAAATAAACAGGAAGAAAATTAGTAATAAATAAAAGTAGTAATAAATACAAAATTAGATCAAGTAGAAAATATTGATATATATTGATTTTTTGGTTGTTTTATTAGTCATCTGGCTAATTTTAGAAAAAAATATTAGGCATGTGTGGAATTTTATAGAAAAGTATTTAAGGATATTTTGTTTCTTATTCTTT
>Ga0080006_1205666_pt1 | contig 13176 bp, 15 predicted proteins | sample RS3BMetagenome_FD_69209 | JGI IMG/M metagenome (GOLD analysis project Ga0080006, IMG submission 69209) | Ferric oxide microbial mat and aquatic microbial communities from Rainbow Spring, Yellowstone National Park, USA - RS3B (SPADES... ...
TTCCAAAGCAGCCCGAGTAGCCATGAGGGCAACTTCAAGTGTATCGTCGCTCAAATATGTATCCATGTCGATGCGAGTAGCTCCGCGCACATGGACGAGGCGGTGGATCTCCGCTACATGGTCCAGAAAATGAACCGCAGCGGCCGCTCGGACAGCCCGCGCGAGAGCTGGATCCTCCGTCTCCTTTTCCAGAGCCTCGAGCCCGCTAGCCTCGACTATTTTCAGCAGTTTCGCGCAGTTCGCGGCAAACGGCTCCCGGAAACGCGGAACCTCGTGCCAGTGCAACGGTAACTGTGACTCGTGTAAAGCACGTTCAATGACGATTACCCGGTGAGGACACTCGGGGTGCTGGGGTTCATCGTCCAAGTCTTCACCATATGGCCAGTGCTTCCGAAACAGTGGTGAATGGTATATATCTGCGCCATGGACGGTGGCGGGAACCTCGCTGCGGAGGCGCAGTAGAGGTCGCGCCCAACCCACTCTACGCACCGAGAGGAATCGGGGCCGAAGTCGAACAGCTGGTTGCGTCGCTAGGTTCCGCACATGGTGCGCAGTTAAATAACGCAGACTTGTACGGTTCTCGATTCCAACTGACGGCACAAACTGGTTGTAGACGCTCATGCGGAGAAGCCGCACCGTTTCGTTGCGAAGGTACGATCCGAGCTCTGCTCCGATGGGGCCGGTCTCCGGTGACACGCCTCTGTCCGCAGGTGACTGAAAGATTCATGATTGTCGCATATGATACATATCATGTTTCGTCTACCAGGAATCTCGTTGTCGAACGGCAGACGCCCGCGGCATGGAGAGCGCCCATTTCGCGAGGGCGCCTGCGCTGCTGCCTTCAGCCGGGAAATCGAGCGCCATGGCTCCTCTCGAGCTATGAAAACGTTTCGTCAGCCTCATGCCAGTCCTACCAACGGTAATGCAGGCTGGATCCAGGGCTATGGGTTCTCCGAATGCCCAGCTCAGCCGGCGACGCCCGATGCGACACACCAACGATCACCGCTCGGACACGGAATCGCGTTCCTGTGCCTTGAAGCGCATCGGTTGGACGCGCACTTCATTCGGAGTTCGTGTATGACGTCTCGTCGGTTGGGATTTGACGGGTCTGCGCAGACATGCGTGCACCGGGCTCCTGACTGCACCCTGAAGGGCGCTGAGTATCAACGGGAACTCGCACACGCGGGGCGCTTCCGCGTTGGCACCAGCATGGGACGCTTTCGTCAAGCTGCCTACACATGCGTACATGAACGTGTAAAAGCAAATGGGTCCACTTGCCATGCTCGGATGTACGTACTCAGGTTTTGTTGTGTTCCTATGGTTATCAACTCCGGCTCTTGCAGACTTCTTCTTCAACTGCTTCCTTTTCCCATCAGTTCTTTCTGGTTCAATGCACGAAATTCTCTCCGTGCGCTTCACCTTCGTTGTCATGGGTCGAAGCGCATGGATAGCGTCTATAAGGTGCAGATTTTTCCGCTTTCGGCTGTTGTCGCTGAACTTGATGCACAGCCAAAAGACGCGATCTACATTTTGGGCACCGCTGCGAAGGTCGCACCGAAGGTATATGCGGAGATTATCGAAGCGGTGACACTGAACTGCGGTCAGGCGTCCCCAGGTGTGTCCACCATGCATCCTCTTCCGGGGGTTGCTCTGTTTCTCGTGTACGCTCGGTCCATCGCTCGGGATATGCCCTTGGCGGGTACATGAGGCTTCCCGGGATATCCTGCTCTGGGTTCGCGACCCATTCCATATCGTACGATCACGGGCGTCTTCTGGACGATCCCATGAGCGAACGCTTTATCCGCTGCGCACATCAGAGCCTGCTGTTCGATTCGACAGGGCATTTACGGAACGCAATGTCGTTATTTACGAAACAAGCACCGGAATGAAAATCCAGATTGGAGAACATGTCGGGACACCTCGATCCGTCTGGACGCCGTTCGCGCGCAAAGCGACGACGCATGCTCCACTGGAAGCAATCGTTGCAGTGATTCAAGTTCGAGTGCAAGACACATTCGCACGCAAAAAGGAGCAGCGGGAACCTCTGCGAGCATATTCCGTGAAATGTGTCGCGCTACCGCGGAACGTCGTTCGTCGATGACCGCAAAGAGAAGGGGATCTGTCTTTCGAAACCAACTGCTCATTCGACGCGACACGTACAATGAACTTTTTGGCCGCAGTTTTGAGAACAAAGCATGAAAGGACGCCTTCGTGTTGTTTGCGTGTCGATCCAGCGCCGCATATTGCAGCGCCCATGAGTCGCATGCAAACAGATCGCAACATTGAAGCATGCATGATTCACGCATGCTACTCGTGGGCAGCGTAGAGGTATCGGTGCTTATACGTATCCATTCGATCCATATATCGGATCGTTTATGCATTCCTGTCCAAGAGCGTAGCGAATCATCGTGTCGCTGACCAGATAGAGCATTCCAGCGGTGAGGCGTCGAACGAGCCACTCCGAACAGAAGACCGAGAACCCTTAACCCACGTCTGAATCCCTAAGCCTTTATCGCTGCACTCCAAATGTCGATGATGTCCGCCTAGAGCAAGTTCTGAAACAGAATCCACGTGCAGGTACCGAGCAAGCAGCAGCTCCGTGTTCTGTCATCATTAGACACGCGTATCGCATCTGCGGCGGGTGCAGCGAGGCATGCGCCGGCCCGCTGGCACCGACGACAGCGGCACGCGCGTAACGACGCGTGTGGCATACTCCAGATGCTTCCTCGCACATGAACGTTGGTTGTTTACACAAGTGTGACTTGTGCGCAAGGTCTGTCAGGTTCCGTCCGCTTTCTAGTGCGTCCATCGCATGGGTTATGAGAGTGATCACAAGCACGATGCTTTGTATAGGGAAATAACCGCAAAAGGCGGTAACTTACAGCGGCGAGAGTACCACCGGGTGGTGAAACAGCTTGTCCAACAGGAGGTGCGCAACTGGATCGCCGACGACTGGCACCGTTCCTCTGAAAAGAGCAAGAGTCGAGACGCCGTCACAGCAAGCGTCCTCCTGACCAAGCCGAGAAAGCGCTTTCTTCGATTGGAAATTGCGCGAATTACCGGTTTGCCGAGTGGAGACGAGTGCGAGGCACAGCGTCGCTGGCTCGAACTTCACGAGCAAAGAATTTACCAGTACACACGCAACCTGCTTTACTATTCGAGAAATCAGGAGCGGCTAAAATCAAAAAGCAGGGCGGCAAAAGATGCAGCTCGGGAGCGACTGCGACGGGGTGCACTCAGCAGCACACCGGACACCCGCTCGAGCAACGAGCAGGTGCAGGCGCGAGCCACTGGTACGAGTCGGCGAGCGGTCGCGGGATCACCAAGCCAGAGCGTGTGCCCGCGAGTCGCGGTGTCGCCCTCGGACCAGGCTCATACGGTGGTGTCGGAAGCGCCGAGCCAAGCAACCTCCGAAAACGATTCAGGGACGCGAACAGTAGTGACTGCTCCAGCGCAGCGAGCTTGCCCGATGAAGAGATCCACATGTCCCTTGCCTTCATTATCGTTTGATCTTGAACGCGTGACACAAGAGCATCCTGTTGACGGGGATTGGTCGCTAGCGAGAGAGCTCAATCAGGCGGATACGTGCATCGAGCCGAAATTCGAACCGCGGCCAGCACGGGTCGCTTGCGGTGCGTCATCGGCAATGGCTGGTTGGGCCTCGCCCTGGTCGACCAAGTTCAGTGGCAACCATACGGGTGCAGATACGGAGACGCTGTGCGGCTGGCTTAGCGGATCACGCCCGGGCGTCGCAGCATCTGCGGCATTCGCCGATGAACAGACTAGTCCATGCTGGCGACAGGCGAGCCCTGAACATCTCACCCAGAATCCAGCGACGCAAGCCCCAACACTCGAGGTTCTCAAAGAAACTGAAGTATCTCTGGAATATGACCTGCACGTTGAGTCTGTAGAGGAAGCGTCAGGCTGGAGCTCTGCAGGCTGGACCCAATTTGTGCATGAATGGACTGGCAGTGTTCAGCCATCAGACGAGCCACCAAATTGGCAGCGTATCCAGACGGCATTCCGAAAGCGAGATCCGTCCGCGGAATCTCTTCCAACTCAGCGGGAAGACTCGGAAACCAGTGCGCTGAGCGCAGACATGTCGGATCTGAACCTCGTATCAGCAACTGGACTCCGCCGCAGCGATTCACTTGAATCGGCCGTCGATGGCTACTTCAGTTCAACGGAGAGCGACCCTATAAGCACCGAAGCAGCATTGTTGAGCGACGGTAGCAGGCGCAGAGCACACATTTCATGCCGGACGCAAGCGCGACAACGCATGGAGGAGCTCGTCCGCCAAGGTAGACTTTCAGGCTCCGGTCGACCGCTGGTGCCGACCACCCCGCTCCGCGAAGGCGTGATTTAGCTCCTACCACTGGCAATAGAAACACATGATGCCGTTTGTGCACAGAATTTTCTTGTAAAGTATGTCGTGCGTCCCAGAAAAGTTGCGCGACCCACTGGGACCCGCCGACGCGGGTCTTGCCCCATGCTAACGGTGCCGTCGGCGCCGTCACTGGCCTCCACCGGTGCGACGCCTCCAACTCACGCTCCTATACAAGCAAGAGTGCGCAAGCACCTTGTTGATCAACGCTACAAGCACTCGGTATCCCTGCAACGCGTATCCCAACGTGTACAGAAACCCGAACCCATCTGAAACCTTCCGCCCCAAATATCTTGAACTCTATGATTCCACATCAATCAAATGATACATCTCACATCGATACGATCAATGAACGCTCATCCCCGAATCGTCGTCGTCGTCGTCGTCAAATTCGCGGCACTGCCGTTGAACGGAGGTGTCGTGTCCACTTGCGCAGTCGCCCGCGTCCACGAAGGGCAAACGCACGCCACTCGATCCGCGATCACTGGCCGGCCGCTGTGCGCCGCTTGCCGCCGGGTCCGTGTCCAGATTAGTCGATCTGGCGCCACTCGGCAACGGATCGACAAATTTACGCCGCAACAGGAGCGTCTTTCATCGGCAGACATGGCGCAGCGATCTGGCGCCACTCGGCAGCGGATCGACTAATTTGCGCTGCAACGGGAGCGTCTTTCATCGGCAGACGTGGCGCAGCGATGCGTTCGATCTCGCGCCGCACTCGATACGCGCTCGATGCGCCCGCGAATTCGGGGACAAGACGCTTGCGGTACGTACCGCACGACGGGGGACAGCTGACGATGCAGACGGGTTCACGAAGCCATACGACGGTTGCTCGAGGTGATAAATTGTGTTGGTGTTTTGTGTACAAAGTCGAAAGCACAACGATATTTTCGTGCTTTTTTTCTCTGGTACGTTGCGTGCCAAGTGGCATACCCAAATATCTTCATCGGCTACTAGAAGTTTTATGCTCTATGGCAACTTGTGCGGAAACCGGGGAGCAGAGTACCAGCGAGTTATCTTGTATCCCTGTTGACTGGCTGCCGCTTCTTGGACCTGAGCCACACGAGCACTCTAGTTTCTCGTACGCAAGCGATAGTCTTACCGAAGGGTGGAAAACCTGGTTGCACAGGTTTACTGCCGAGGCGCTTTCCGGCACGATCGAGAGCCTTAGTCAGGATACGATGTCGGAGAGCGACCACGGGACGCACTCCGTATGCTCATCGATTTTACTAGACGACCTCAAAGGTGTAGGGTATCCAAACTGGAAGCGTGCACCGTTAAATACTTCGCTCGATGGAGGCGACCTCGTCGGTGCTGCGAACGCCGCGGCGCATTCAGCAGCGCTCTCGCCGGTGACACCTCAGCCCGTGCACCTCGACACGCAAACTCGCCTGGATGCCATGAGCCCGTTCTGTGAGGGCAGCGACCCGTCAGCATCTTCGACGACGACGACGAAGACGCCTTGGTGTCGCGCCCGCAGCACTCCGTTGTCGGAAACGAGTTCCATAGCGCGCGCTGGCCCCGCCTGCTTCGATGATCTATCGACAGATACACAACAGCCTAATGTTTGCATCTTCTGCGCGCATCTCCTGGAGGCCTCTCATGCGAGCGCTGTTCAGCAGGTCCTCCATTCGATCGGATGGGAAGCGTTGCGCGCTTCTCGTGGAGGCAGCGACCATGGGCGCAGAACATCGTCCGCGGACGTCTCGGCATCGTCGTCGATGCCGACTCGGAGCTTGTCGCTCAAAAGAGACGTCGCGGGTGCTGGCGGCGAACCCGATTCTTTCGGAGAAGATCATCCCCGGACGGCAAAAAAGCTCAAAACAAAGCCGAGTCCGGGCACGGAGCAGACGATAGACACGTCCTTGCAAGAATATCTCGCTGATTCCATTCCCTTGAATAACGGCATCGAGATAGATAACCGCAAGCGACGTGACTGGACCCCCGAGGAGGACAATCGTCTGCGCCAGCTTGTGGAAGCGTATCTGTCCACGCTGCGAACTGGTGCGCACATGACGCGGGACAGGGAACCTCGTGGACCCTGGCCCCATGAAGATGATGATCATGATCAGCCCGATAGCGAATACGACCCTACACGAAACGCCTACGGCAATGTCCAGGTCTCTGTGTCGGGCCTGCGAATACCGTGGACGCAGATCGCGTCACGCTTGCCGGGACGTACTGCCGCCCGCTGCCGTGAACGATATCGGAACTATTTGGATCCGAGTATTCGGCACGAGCCCTTTAGTGCCCGTGAGGATCTCATCATCCTGCGCGAGTATGAGCGACGCGGGCCAGCGTGGGCCTTCATCGCTTCGAAACTCAAGGGGCGTTCAGAGAATGCGGTGAAGAATCGACTTCACGCTCTCATCCGAAAGGCACGGCGTTCATCGGCCGTCATCTGAGGCCTTATATCCACCCGACGATTGCTGGGCGAGCGAGCACAAGCCCCGTACTTGCCCTGGGATGCGAGTCTGGGGCGCTGGCCTCAGCCTGATGAATGCGGCATCGACAACATTCGGGCCAGCGCTTCCCGTGCCGGCAACGAGTTGCGTGGACGGCTCGTTCGCGCTCAACGATGCGAAACTCGCTGCAGAAGCGGCCGCATCCTTGAAGCAGCACGTGCGTATGTATGTGTGTGTGTGTGTGTATAGACGAACTGCTCGCATTCCTGCATGTGCTGGGCAAGCGCCCGGCATCGGTGTCGTGGCTTGAAGAATCTAGTAGGCGTGCTGAACCGCGCATTCTCCGCTAATCCACAGATTCACCACATCCTGTACGCTGTAGCAGGCCAGCATGGCCTATATTGGAAAAATAGTATAGAAACAGACGCAGCGACAGCGTAGCAACATCGATCGCGCGCTTCGGGTGTCCACGTGTCGCTCTGGAAACGTTCGCTTGCTGCTCCACTGGGCAAGCCCCGAATGCTCCGGTCATCAGTCGGTAGGGCGGCTGCCAAGCTGGCCACAGATGGGCGACAATCGAGATACCACCGTAGCGTTTGTGCTGCGAAAAAGGTTCTGCATGAGCAGTTCTTGATGCAACAATGTGACACTGCGAATGGCGTTCCACGAGCCATGACCACCGCTGAACAATGCATCCGCAAGGCAGATGCATTCGAATGTTGCACAGCTTCCAGTGGCGTGTGCCTCAATTTCTCCATAACACCGCAGCATCGTCGGTATGCAGTATTTACAACTTCATTCCTGGGGACGCTCAAGGTCTAGTAAAGCACGCGTGTCGACAACAGCTCGATCGCAACGAGCTACCACAACTCGTACCGTCCTGTCTTTGACGCGCTAAAGACCGGGTCCTGTGGCAGATCCGGGATATCCAGACTCGGTGCCGGGACAAACGCCATGTTTGTGTCGACAACGATGGATTGCGTCGCATCACCAGGCCTCTGCTTCTTCTGTGATCAGCCTTTTGTCAGGTATGGCGGTAGCGCTCGTGAACGGGATCGATGCTGCTGATAACGTCTCTGAGGTCGCCTCGTTCTCGAAAAACGAAACTCGGCGCTGCATACGTCGCAGCAACATCGTGGCACTACGCGTACCCAACGCTACCGACTAATATTGGTAGCAGACGCACGCGATGACCTACAGCTCTGAACCGAGAAGCATCGATATCGATTCTGATATCATGCGGAAAAGCGACGTGGCACTTGTTCGTGCAGGCGTATCAGCGTGTCGTCCTGCAGCATGCCGCCTCCAACAACAGGGTCGCAACGCACAAGAGGATCGCCCACCGCCTGATCCACTGAACGTGTACAGCTCATTCGTACTGCGCTCTGCATCAAGTTGCCCCTTAAAGTCCGTTCTGCTGCTCGAGCTGGTGTCCGTTACACGTCCTGCTTTCGCGGACTCGTAGGCGTACGAACCGGGTCCTTACGAACGACTCTTGAACCTGCGGGAAACCGTACACGTGCCAGTGGCAACACTAGACGCCTCCACGGCCTGCATCGAGGCGCCTGCAACCCCAGTGCTACAGAAAACGACACCGCCGGGACCGCTGTTCCTTACCAGGCGTCGCCGCTTGAAGCGGTAATGAAGCGTCACCTACGCCGTCGAGTCGGTCGGACCGTCGCCTTCGTTGTTGCCTGTTGTCTTATCGGCTCTTGGATAGGATGTCAATTAGGCATCAGTCGCAGTAGTTATTCCCTGACGCGCAAACGCACTCCAAGAGCACTTTGGCCTGGGGCTGGGCTCGAAACCCAGCTGCCTCGGGTGGCGCTCCTCAGCACGACAACGGCAGCGTATGCCCAACGGTTTGCGTACGCGGTTCAGAACAAAGTTCTCTACGCCAAGAAATGGTCAGCGACAGTCGATTTTCTACTCGATTCCTATCCGTATCACTGGTTGAAGGTCGCTGCGACACCCGAGCGACACGCCGAACCAGGACAACCTCTACCACCGCACTACAATCGCCTCTTCGCACTTGAGCGTCTACTGAAGCAAGACGCTCCGTACGACTGGTTCATGTACGTTGATGTGGATGCAGTGATCACGAACTTTTCGATTCCGGTCCAGACGTTCTTGCAAGGAATCAGTCCAGAGCACTACGTGGTCGTTCACGATGGACCCGAGATTAACTCGGGAGCGTTTCTCCTCCGTAATACACCGGAATCCTTGCAATTTGTGCGGAACTGGATCGCACTGGGCACCCAGTGGCCGCAAGCGAGTCTAGACCAGACCGCTCTGTGGCACCTTCTGTATCTGCATGCCGCGTTCCCGAGTGCTCCACCAGAGTTGCTCCTGCGTTACGCCCATACCTACCCCTGTCGAGCGTCGGTGCTTTTCCCCGTTCATTTCGTGGGCAGTCCAGCGCTACAACGGGCGCCGGCTGCCATGTTGCGGCACATCGAAGGATGTTGGCGATACCATATGGCTCGCCTCGGTTATGGGTACGGTCAACGCAACCGCCAGCAGCAGCAGCAGCAGCAGGCGGTGTATTACCGCCACGAAGCACCTGGTTTCAACTTTTATGCTAGCGTCGGCCGACCAGAGAACTGTGCGCTGCGGCACGCGAGTCAGCTGTGGCGACCCGGAGACTGGCTCATCCAGGACAGCGGGTACGGCCTCGAAGACTCGTACGAAACAGTGAACGAGACGGTGCTGGTGCGCTGCATCAGGCCACCGTGTTCGACGGAGATCTGGAAGGACGAAGCAAAACCCGGTATGATCGCTTCGTGGGATCGACAGGCGCTGCTTCTCTATCCACAAAACAGGTGGCATCGGCGTGGTCCCGATGATTCGGAGCCTTTTGCTGCTCCGTAGCGATGCATTGGCGAGAAAGCGCACATCGCGCAGGGTACAACACAAGCACCACGAGCGACAATAGCGGGTTTTTGTTTCAGGTCGGAGGCGGTCGGTCAGAAACGACAGTCGCTAGTTCTTCCGGGCATCTTCTTTTTGTGAGAGGAAGAACTGGCTTGGACTGGCTGGGACTTGCATGTCTCGTTCAGGTATTTCGACGGCACGGGCGCTGAAGAGGCGACGTGCACCGGGGCTGTGCTCCCAGGCATGGTACGCGGCCTGTTGCGGGGAACTGTTCGGATCGGATGAAGTGTTTGTGTTCGTTTTGTTCGGGGGCACAGGGTCGTTTCCACGAGCCATGAGAGCCCAAGTGCGCGATACGTAACATTATCGACGAAAGCATTTATGATGCAGCACCAGACACGTTCGATACCCAGCAACGACGACGATCCGTGCTTCCATTCTGCGGTACGAGTCGGGTTTTACGAACCTCCAGGTGCTGAACGACAGTCACTCGTTCTTTTCTTTGGCGAAGCAAGTCAGTGGATGCGGTCATCCGGGTGCTGTGCCTGCTACGCGCGCTCGCTATCGCACCTATACCTGCAGCGCGGAGCAGACACACACAGACATTGCACAGCGTTTACGGGCATGTGCGAGCGTTGACGCGAGGTAGCGCACGAGCACACACACACACACACACTGCTGCGAAGGTGGCATCGAGGGCGGTCTGCGCAGAAGCAAGGGCAATAGATCGGTGCTCCAGTGTATCGATGGACGCACAGACTTTAACCTTCCGAAATGCCTATGCGTAGCGTATTCTAATAAATAATGAATCGCGAACAGCATTTGGCCCCGTTTGGGCCTCATCGTCCGTTCATCACCGACTCCTCGGTCTTTTTCATTCGCACCAAACTGCACCAACAGGAAAAACTGGGTATAACGAACCAAGTTCGAAAATATCTCGCAAGGAGTCTGAGCTTCACTCGCGCTCCTGTACGCATCAGAATCTACGACTGACACGCAGTGCTTCCCATGAAAACAGCCCAGTGGCATGACAGCTACCTCGAATCGATGCAAGCATGCAAGAGACTCATGCATCTGTCCAAGTCGTCAGCGTTTCTTGTTCACAACGATTCCAGTGGCCTCAATGCTTCAAAATACCACAGCGCAACGCGATAGGCGTCATCGTCGACGCCTGTGCACATTGACAGCACGCTCGCCCGAAGCAAGCGTCTGCTTTCAGGTTGCATTCGAAGAACGCGCTGCCTCTGGTCGTGTGGGTCGCCTCGCAGACTCGATCTGGAACCAGGCGAGTTCCTCGACCTCTCTGCAGATGTTACGTCGCTGTTTGCGCGCGGTCACCGGCTCCACATCGCACTCCGCATTATGTCGAATGACGTACTCGCGGTGCAGGTAAATGAGGCCACGACGATTCCGGAGCCACGCTGGTGGAGTTTTCATGCCGAGCGCCCGAATCATTTCCCGGAGACGACGTTCAGTCAGGCCGTCGTACCAAACCTCGGGAATCTTCCGCATCGGATATTCGTCTTCGAGCGTGTTGGTGGCTTTGGCCAAAGCCCGAGATCCGGCTTCCGGAAAGCCGCTCGCCTCTACGGCATCCAGTTGATCCAGGCATTCATTCACGTGGACCTGGATAAAAGCCGGCGGGTATGCACGATTGCAAATGGGGCACTCGACATACTTGGTATGGTCTCTTTGCTGGATCCTCTCGCACGAGGCCCGTCGAGTGAACGACGCGTGACCGCTTGTCGCCGTCGACTCTGCATCGTTTCGTGGGCGCGGCTCCATTGCCCGTGCAGCTTCACCAGGCAACGCGGCGGGCGTCCGAGTTGGAGCAGCCTCCGACCAATCCTCCGCGTAGATGTCGTCTGTTTTCTGAAACACTGGAAGCGGCTGCGGTACAGCCGCAATGCCGCTCAGTCCTCCGTTCGGACGCTGGGCTCCCGCCCGTTCAGCGCTTCTTTCGAATCGATGACTGGGTTCGGTGCGCTTCGACATTGACACTGCAGAGGAAGCCGACTCCTCGCGATTTCCACAACAGACACCCGCTTCATCCCAATTCTGGTGTTGTCTGTCTGTCCAAACAGCTGATGCCGCTGCGGTATGCTCGTCTGGCGGGACAGGAGCGCTCCGAGCGCGACCTCTAGTCGCAACTTGTGCGGTCAGCGCTGCCGCTCGCACCGGGCAAGCTGCTTCGGTTCTTTCCCGAACCGTGAGGCCGCTCTCAGTCGAAGCTTCCAATTTCGAGCTCCGGCATTCCGTATTCCCAGAGTGCTCTTGTGGTGAAAAGCGGGTTAGGACGCATTCGCGTGCTTGTTGCCACGCGGTTGTAACGTCCTGAACCAAACGGTTTCGACGAAGTTGCCCTGCACTGGCGGGCGCTCGACACTGCGGGCACTCGCTTCGATAAACAAGCGCACGACGAATGCATTCGCTGCAGAAACTGTGGCCACACTCAAGCAGCACAGGCGCGCGGAAGTGTTCCCCACAGATCGGGCACCGAGTTAAAACGTCGAGGGAACGGAAGGCCTCGTGCGGCCAGTGGTAGCCCTCGGGAACGTCCAGACTAGCAGCAACCGCTTCTACTTTCCCTAAAGAGAGACCATTCTTCGGCATTCGGAGAGGTAGTGAACATGAGCTATGGTTAGGTCATGCGGCAGCCGCGGTTGCCGCAAAAGCAGCGTCTAGGAAGATGAGGCGTTGAAAGCTAGAGCGGCGTTCCAGCAGCCTGGAGGATGATGCTGCTTCGCTGTGGTCTTTCAGCTCAGTTGTGCTCCATGCCCAGGTGCGTGGCATCAAATGCTTTTTTCGCCTTTTATAGTAGAAACATTCAAAGTGCATTCATTTGAAGAAATAAAAATCCAAGGGAAAGGTGTCGACATGGAAAGCGAGGATCCAGGAGGCCAGAAACAAAGGGAATACATGCCCTTCTCTTCGACCGTCGAGCGAAGATAGCCGAGTAACGAAGAAGAAGAAGAAGAAGCGGGCGCTGGGCGAGCAAAGCTGTTCGCCCCACGGGACAATGACGAGACGCAAGTGGCTCGGAGGGCAAAAGTTCGGGGAATGCTTCCATTGATGAGTACGAGCAGCAGCGAGAAATACATGGAGTTCGTGAATCGAAACTTCAACGCTGCTGAGAATACCAGAAACTGTGTGACGCTGAAGACGAGATCCGAGGAGATGACGCAAGCGAACTCCATGGTGCAGCGTCTAATACTCGAAGTCTGCGAGGAGAAACCTAAACCGATAGCAGTCGGCATGTCAGAAAAGGCTGGCTCGCGTCTGCAAGTGGATCTACATTTACCCTCGATGGGAAAGGACCTTTTTCGGTTTCACAGATCACACATCACAAACGCTTCTTTGAAGTCTACACTGGTATCGGATAATAATGTAACACTGAACTAGTCGCACTGTTTCTCATATACAACGCTTTTCGAAAATTGTTTCGATGCACAGCCTTGTTATTCAAAGTGCTGGAATAAAGCCCTACGGATTCTTTGGTGCTTTTGGGAATCTCGC
>Ga0080006_1187340_pt1 | contig 13175 bp, 13 predicted proteins | sample RS3BMetagenome_FD_69209 | JGI IMG/M metagenome (GOLD analysis project Ga0080006, IMG submission 69209) | Ferric oxide microbial mat and aquatic microbial communities from Rainbow Spring, Yellowstone National Park, USA - RS3B (SPADES... ...
AAGATGTAACTGGCTAATGACACTTTGCCAACTTTGTATTGTACAATCTGCTACTAAATTAACTCAATGCTACCGGTGCTGACCAATCACATCGAGGCGCAGAAAGAAAAGACGACGACAAAGAGGAAGGTTGTTCTTAGAAGAGAGAAGATAGTCCTTGAGGATTCAATCGCCGGATTCTTCGAGAAGGTCGTGGCCAAGTTTGGCACAGGGGCGAAGATAGACTGCCCCAGAGCGTTCATTGGGAAGAGGGTCTATGTGGTGATCTGAGAGCAATGACCGTCCGATCGAACAACGCACAGCTCCAAGCCATCTTCGACAAGAGGGTGGAGGAGGTCAGGTCGAAGGAGTTCCCGTACAAGCCTCTTCGGCCCGCACGCAGGGACTGGGCGAGATACAACGCCGCTCAGGAGAACGAGTTCCCTGAGGTGATAGGCATGATAGGGACGTTCATCGGAAAGGCATCCGATGTAGGAGCGAAGACTTCGGTAAGCGATCACGATGTTCCGTTCCTCTTTAGTAGTTCGTCTATTGCAGCTACGAGGTCATTCTTTCCCATTGACAGTGGCATCTCGCGGTAGACCTTCCATGCAACAATATCCTTTAGTGTTATCTTCCACACTGCGTATGGGTTGTCTTCTGTGGCGACTGTTACATTCTGCATAATTAGATGGGTTCTGGTTGCGATGAACCACCCGAGAAACGCCAGAGAGGGCAACCCGAAGAAGACTACGAGAAGAACAAACACATCATACCTAACAAGATGGAAGGGATAATATGCTTTGACTTGCGTCCAAATCACTGAGGCGAGCGTCAGTAGCAGTAGAGGAGGTCCGAATATTGAGTAGCTATAGTTGAAGTATTGCAGGAGTCTGCTGAGGATACGGCCCTTGCCGCGCGGCTCTGGCTTGCTCGATGCCTTCATCTTGACGCTTTCACCCAAAAACGCGCCCTTCAGTTTGCAGAGCCTTCGGTATAGTGGGGATGCCTGATAACCTCTGTGTCGAAGCCCTGGGAGCAGACATGGCACTTTGATGCCGTTCTCCTCCGAGTGGACTTCTACGAGGATGGATTTGACATTGTTGAGTTGGCTTGCTCCTGTCAGCACGCGCACTTCCGAGACTTCTACATCGACCTTGAGAAAGTCTGGAATCCCGAACCTTGCGAAGAGGTGTCCAACCTAAATGTCCTCACATTCACGCTTCGCAGTTGTCTCCCCCAATCGTAAAGGAAATCACTGTTATAGGACACCGGCTGTCCACTTCGTGACGGATTTGCAAGGGATAAGAGTTCCATGCTTTCGGTAGCATCGGATGAAGGGAGCACGCGAATAGAGGCAACACGCCAACGAGTTTGGATGACGCCATGAGCTCCATCAGCTCCCTCGGGTTCTTCTCTAGGCAGGACAGACAGGCAAACGAATTGCTCAAAACTCAATTATGGAAAAGGGCTAAGGATATTTGGTGCCGAAGGTGTTGCTTCGGACCTGCACTTCTTCCATGTGCAGCAATTGTGACGATTGCTTGTGAACGTGAAAGCGGCTGTTAGTCAGCAAAAAACTAATAGAGGAATTCACTTTATGGAGGTTAGGGCTTAGCTCTCCAACATCTTGAGGATGTTTTGGCCATAGGTCCGCATGTCTAATTCGGTTCCCCTTAACCATGCCTTTCGAGCTAACTTATTTCTCAGAGTAGGATCTGTTAGGAGAATTCTAATGCCATCGGCGAGAGATCGAGGATTGTTTGGTTCAACGTAGAGTACAGAATCTCTTGCAATTGATGGTATTCCCCCTACGGGTGTTGCGACGATTGGTTTCCCGCTTGCCAAAGCCTCAAGAAGAGTATTTGGACATCGATCACTGGATTCCCGTTCCATCAATCTGGACGGCACTATGATTATGTCCGCATTCAAATGCAGTCTTATCATTTCCTCGTTCGTCATGTCCTGATACGGCTTGACTACGCCAAGGTGTATCAGATTATTCATTTTCGAAGCAAATTCTCTGTCTCTCGTTAGGTTACCGCTGCGTCGCATCCTGACTAGAATCTTTTCCCCAAGCCCATATTCGGAAACCAAAATGCCGATAGCATCTATCAGAATATCTGCCCCTTTTTTCTTTCCCAATTCACCAGCAAATAATAAGACACACTTCGAACCATTTGTAGCAGTTGCGAAATCTCCTTTTCTAAAGCGATTAGTCTTCACTCCATGAGGAAGCACCAAGACCCGTGAGGGAGAAACCCTGAATTCTTTTTGGAGGTAATGAACCGATGCAGTTGATTCTGCGACCAGTATGTTCGCCGTCTTGTACATACATGCAATAAATGGTTTCTTGATCCTCCATATCATAGAATCCCAAATAGTGGAACTCGGACGGTGGTTGTCTTCGACGATTACCATTCTTCTCTTAACCCCTAAGAATTTGGATAGGTAATAGAAGGCCAATGCAGGTGTTGACTCAACAGTTAGAATGATAACTGCTTCACATTTTGACCTTGCCAGACCCAGAAACAGCTTAGGACTTGGAAAAGGCTTCCAGCCTGGGACCGTCAACATCTTGTAAGAGTACCTTTCCAGATGTTCAAGAGAGGCATCCCAAGGATACACATTCCAATTGCCCGCCCCGAACAAGTATACTTTCCTACCCAGACTCAATTCGTTACACAAATCAATCAACCATTGATGAATATCACCGTTGTACACTCCGATTCTTTTCAATTTCTTGGGTATGCTATGGAAGGTGTCCCTTGTTTGATTAAGCGACTGAGAACCTTGCAAATCCCATCCTCTTGGAAGAAATACGACTTGGTTGTAGCACGCACTCCTCAGTCCCAGTGGAGTGTACTCGCTTCTTTACATAAGTTTTGAGGTTTCCAAGCCTAAAACGTGTTCGACAAGACGCCATGCTTTCTGCAGAGCTCAGCGAAGGAGATGAAGGTGTCCAAAGACTCCATCACGATACGGACCTTGTTTTCCGGCTGCCACATAGACTGGTAGGCCAAACCCTACACTCAACCCCCTCCACACTTGTATCCCCTAGGGCGTTTCTACTGTAGAGGTATTCACACCAAATGGTATACATATACAACAACCCTTTCGATGATTTTAGCATGTTTAGCGTACATTTCATTTATGGCTGGTGGCTGAAACGAATTATAATGTTTCCATCCTCTTTGTATTCAATTCTTGGGAGAACTAGTTCCTTCAGAATGAACTTTGAAATACACATAGTACGTAGATGATCCAAAGAAAATGTCAAACTTACCTCAGAGCCTAGACGAATTCAAAATTGCTCCATATTCCTTAACAGAGACGATCCAGTAATCTCTGCCTGGATAGGCGTGGCTGGATATTGGGAACTCGCAACAACGGAGCTTATAAGAAAGACTCTAAGGAAAGGGATGATATTTATCGATATCGGAGCCAACATTGGCTACTTTACGATCATTGCCTCACAAATTGTCGGCGGCTCTGGCAAGGTCCTTGCTTTCGAGCCAGACACCACAAATTTTCTGCTCTTAAAGAAATCCGTGGTGTTTAATCATTTCTCGAACTGCGAACTCTTCAATTGTGCAGTTTCGAATAAAAGTGGAAAACTGGACCTGTACTTGGCAGAATCGCCTGGCGGTCACTCGATAGTGAGTAATTTTGGTAAGGGAAGAATCCAAGTTAACTCCGTCACGCTTGATTCTCTCTTGTCCTTGCAACTTAGAAGGGTCGATCTAGTGAAAATTGATGTAGAAAAAGCAGAGGCTCTAGTCTGCGAAGGAGGCCTTCATTTCTTACGTCGTTATAGACCAAGAATCATCCTGGAATTTAACAAAGAAGCTTGGGTCAACAAGGCTAATCTTTTTGAGGCACTTTTCAGTGATTACGTTTTGTATAGGATTGTGAACAGACCGTGGTTGATTCAGGCAATGAATACAAAAGACCTAGCTAACGACGATGGCAGAAAGATTGATGTATACCTGGTTCCAAGGAACACGTGAACATAGTTTCAAGATCGATATGATGTGCATATGGACCGTAATCCAAGTCCATTTTGGCATTAGCTGTGTTTAATGATTTCTTCAAAAACTGAGAGGTATCTCTCTGCCACTTGTTTCCAACTCAGATGCGCACTGACATATTCACGACCATGTTGTCCGAATTCTCGCGCTAATTCCTTATCCAAAATGAGCTTCCTGATGTAATTGGCTAGTGCAGAAACATCTCCGACCGGAAAAATGAATCCTGCCCTCGCCTGTGCGACCACATCTGAAGCTGGGACTTTATCGGAGATGATTACAGGCGTAGAACACGCCATAGCTTCATTCACCACTAGACCGAAGCCCTCGAATCTTGAAGGGAGAACTAAAACTGACGCGCGATTGTACCAACGAACGAGATCTTGTCTCTCAAGGAAGCCCTTGCTCTCAACATTGCCTCGAAGCCCTAATCTTTCTACTTCTGATCCGAATCTTCTATTCGTCAGTCCTATCGTTACCAATTTAAGTTTAGGTGACTCACGAACAAGAACTGACATAGCTCCGAGCAGGGTGGATATTCCTTTCCTTTCAAAATGGCTCATATCTCCAACAAAAAGTATTACTTCGGATCTTTCCAATCCCAAATCTCGGAATTCTTCCACATCAACGCCGTTTTCTATCACTGATATTTTCGACTCACAACCATAGCGGGAAACAATTCTTTTGCGTGCGGCTTCACTAACCGTGATTGTTCGATTTGAAAGTCTGATAGAAATCTTTTGTAACAGATATTGTCTTAGTCTAGCGACGTAAGGCCTCCTTTCGATGCTGGCTTCTAGGTACTGATCATCATGAATCAGAGCTACAATCGGAACTCGCTGCAGAAGTTTTGCATACAGGAGGGTCGGAATTGTATAGGCGGAGTCGAAGATAACGTCTTGACTCGAAAGGATCTTCCTCAGACCGCTTGTTCTAAGCAACCAAATCAAGTACCTTGAACTCTGTGTTGAAATCACGGACGCATTCGACAACGATTTGAACTCGACACCCGAGATGACGGTGACATTATTAGATCTGCTCCATTGGTCTACCAGATTTCGCACCACAATCGTGGGTCCGGAGTCATGACCGAGATATTCAGCATGGAGCACGCAAATATTCATGTCTGCTAGTTGCAGGTCGATTTAACTAATCTGGAGGGTTGGACGAAGCTACGTTAGACTGTAGATTGTCGATATACCAGAATCAAATATGACATTCTGCTCCGCGTCTAGAACTGTAGTAATGGTAGCAAGTTGGCTAGAGTTCAGATAACTAGGATTGACATCACCGTATATCCCATTTTGAGTTTCATATTTCGTTACTACAAAATAATTGAGGTAAGCCGTCATATTGCCGTATGCCGAGGATACTCCTCCTTTTTCGAAGTCAATATTGTAACTGTATAGCACTTCCGACACAACGTGCTGCAGTTTTTGGCCGGGATAAGCAGACATCTGACCAAGAAGGACAGATGAAACTTGCATTGAAGCACCTACAAACTCAAGCGAATTTCCAGATTGCGAAATTAGAAAGTTTGATGCGCCAATCGCTTGCTTTCCTGGTTGCGCTGAGTACGAACTATTGTTAGCATACAAATATATGGAAACGCTGTTCTGAATTGCAAGAAGGGCGGCCATACAAATTATTGCGATCAGAAACACTCTTCCCAAGTATTTTCTGGATTTAAAGAATACTGGGATCAGGGCTACAAGAAGTATCTGGAGAAGCCATACATAAATGAAGCCAAAATTAATGCCTTGGTAGAACAGGAAATAGAAAAGGAAGAACGTAAGCGATTCACCTACCACTAAAACATAGGTGTAAGAAAGGTTGCTCGTCGCCAAGTAGGACCTTAGTTTTCGCGATAACATTAGTGGAACAGAGATTATTGCTATCACTCCGACGTCGAACCAGCCAGAAATCTTTTGGATTATGGTAGCGTAGAGTGGTGTTGGTACCCCAACCCCAGCAGAATTGGGGAGTTCATATATCGTTCGCTCAAATCCCCCAGCAAGGTATCTGATGAAATTGTCGAAAGCATAGCCTATGTTGACTTGGCCAAGTAAGGAAAAATAGGTAGGCTGGAAGCTGATAATGATAAACAAGACAACGCCTAATAACAGCAATTGAGTCAAGAAGGGTGCCTTGGCTGATCCGGAAATGATCAAGAACAAACCATAGGTCACGAGCCCACCCAGAATCAAGATGGGTTCTCTCAGATGTGTTATCGTAATCGCTAGAAACAACAATACCAGTGGAATCTCGTACCGTTTGAAGCTTCTTATATCGACGCATTTGATAATTAAATAGAAAATCAGCATACTTTCTGCGAACGTCACTGAAAGATAACCAAACCCAACATTCTCTATCGCAACATCCCATGATAGCATCGAGTACATGCTCAATATGCAGACCAATAGTATGGTTGATTGGCCGTTGGCAAAAAATCTTCGATAGAACATTCTGGCCAACAAGTATACTGATAGTAACAAAACAGAGTATGAGACAGGAAGATATGTTAAGGTGGGAAGGGGTACTCCCGTAATCAGCGTTGTTTCGCTAAGTAAATAGACAGATCCAGGGAAAGAAGTCAAGAGGCTAGCAGTTTGTTGCTGCCAAGTCCATGAATGTGTGAAAACTTCGTTTGTGGCGAGCAGAAAATTGCTGCCCGCAAAGGTAGACCCTGATTGAAGAAGCAATTTTGCGGCAATCATCGTACTTGCAGTAAATTCGTCATTGAAGAAAAGCGGGATAAGGAATGGATAAATCGCAATCCCAATTATACACACAAGCGCAATCTTGTTCATGATCTCTTAGATCCTGTTCTTCGATCAGCCATCGCGACCCAGGCGATCAACAAAGGAGTTCTGTCTGCTGGCAAATGGATCCGGAACGAACTTTGTTCTACCAAGAAAGTTACGGTCTCAACAAGGCAAAGCACGAATTTCAAGCTCTTTCTAACACCTGCCTCAGGATTTCATTTCGCTTTGTGATAGAGAACTTGCCATTTTCAATTTCATGCCTTGCTTTCTTTCCCATTTCTTTGCGGAGAGATTGGTTCTCAATTAATCTCGCCAATTTCTCCGTTAAATCTTGAACAAAGAAAGGGTCAGTTACTCTTATGGCTTTTTCAAATGACGACCTATACGGGGTGGCTCCAACTGGAACCATAACGCATCCATCATAATTGTACAAGAAATCGATAGTCCTCTGGCCTTTTGCTATCAAACCTGTCTTCCCGTCATCAACAATTTCAGAATTCGCAAACGCCATTCTTGTAACAACTGGCAGTTCATAACTCATCGCCTCGAGAAACGCTCCAAATGGAGTATCGTAGGTTGGTTGAACAAAAATATCCGCAGACTTGAATAGGTCCTCGAGTGCGGGGCGTGGCAATATTCTCTCAATTATCACCACGTTTTGCATCCCATGAAACTTTGCTTTGATTTCTAATGGAACATTAGCTCTAATCACCAACTCTATGTTGTCGAATTCCTTTTGCAACGAGCGAAATGCTTCTAGGACTTCTACACCTCCCTTGTGCACAAAATCAACGCCCGCATCTGGCGATCCTACGAACAGGAGCCTCACCTTCTTCTTGTCATATTCTTTGACAAAATTCTTGGGGTTCACGGACAGAGGTAGGACGGTCAGCTTGCTTTCGAGTCCAGATGGGTAGTTTTTTATTATGGATTGTCTGGCTAACTCGCCCCACGTAAGTATTCCCTTACAATGGTCCGAATACAAAAGATCTTCTACGACCTTTCGATACCGTTTGAACAGCCTTATGTTTCTGCCGACCAATACATGAAACCATTCGACAAAAACAACCCAAGGTGACGGCCTAAATACTGGATGGTTGTAAGCGTAAATGATATTTGCATTAGGAATCTTTCCCAACTTACTCATTGTCCAACCGGTGATCAGATTAAGTGGGAGGAGTTGCTCCAAGGATCTCCTCCTTCGATGGAAGAAGAAATCTGAGGTAAGAATCTTTTGCCCTGGAAGAGTTTTTTCGCGCTTTACGAATTCAAAGCCCGTAGGGGGATAGTTGACCAAGTAGCGCTGAGTAGAATGCATTCTACCTGCAGGTTCAAAGTATACTCTTACAGTCATTGACTCGGAAACTCCGTACGACTCACAAATTCTGTCTATGGTTCCGATCGAATCATGGTCCACCGAGAAGAACGGCCCACTTCAACCTTCGCAAAGCTCTTTGTAAGAAATGGTTGCAGATGAAACTTCCTCGTCACTCCAGACACTCCTTCATTACTCTAAGAGTGAGTGCTGCCACATGTTTCCAAGATCGTGATTCGGCAAAAGCTCTCGCCTTTTCCCCCATAGCGAGTCGCAGATTCTCATTTGTGAGTAGAATTGTTAGAGCTCTGGCGAGTTCTTCTCTGTTTGAGGGACTAACAAGCAGACCGGTCTCCCAAGGCACTATCAAGCTTGAAATAGCACCAACATTTGAAGCAACAACCGGCTTTCTAGCTGCCATAGCCTCGAGTATGGTGAGAGGCGATGTCTCAACCAAGGAAGGCAATACTGCGAACAGGCAGTTCTTATACAGCCACCGCATCTCGCTGTCTTTGGTGTTGGGAAGGAGCACAATCTTTCTTCTGTTGATTCGAGCTCTCAGTTGCTGAAAGTAGGCTGCATCAGTCAGCTTCCCCGCAATCACCAAATGGACCGAATCCTCTATTGAGTCAAACACTTGCGCGAGGAATTCAAGGTTCTTATTTCTCGAGAACCTTGAGGCACAGAACACGAAATTGCTCGTGACATCACCCAGACTCGGAGATTCCGTTGGCCCTGTATCCATTGACTCCGTGTCTACCCCATTCGGTATTACTGCGATTTTCGAGGGTGGGACTCCGAAACTCAACAAAGACGTTCTTTCAAATTCGGAAAGAGCGATGTACTTTGACGTCATGCTTGTTATCAATCGCAGGAATGCTCGAAAGACAGGTTCCAGATGATACTGTCTCACTGATGTGACTACTTCGAAAAATCCATGAGTGGTGATCAAAGATGGAATGTGTGATCGCCTCGCACTTGACAAAACCAGCAACATCTGTGGAAAATCAAAGAAGCCTTGGATGTGCAACACTTCTGCCGACAACCATCCTAGGGCTTGAGCTTCTGCAAATGAGAATGTTAATGACGGACTTAATGAATATGAAAAAGGAAACCGGCGAACGACCAATCCATTCAGTCGTTCCACTTCCTTAAGATTTTGCGAACATTTCGACTGAAAGAGTCTCCATCTGAGATGAAATACCGCGGTATTGAAAGTCAAGATTGTGACTTTATGGTTCATGTTCACAAATTCAGTCGCAAGCTTTAGCGTTGCAATTTCCGTCCCGCCGACAGAGGGATAAAAGACAGGGATTGACTCTGCAATTATGATGGTTGATCATCCTCACTATTCGAGTTGTTCAATCAAAATTGAGGAATTTCTTTCAATTAACAGAACGGAAAGCATATCGCTCAATCGTAACCCAGCCTTTTTAATCTGACCTTGACATCTTCTTCCTCGTCTTTCGTCATTGCGGAGTGGGACCTTTTTTCTGCCTCACTAGTCTCGAATTCTTGAGTTCTACTCACGATTAGGCGAAAGCGGTCTTTTTCTATGCACGATAGGATTCTCTCCAGTTCCAGAGTGAGCGAATTGGTAATTCCTGCTTCTTGCTCTGCTAGATTCAGCGATTCGAGTGGATCGTCAGCCAAATTGAAAAGTTGTGTCCTGCGTCTATTTCCATTTGGCCATTCGTCTACCATTAGCTTCCAATCTCCCGATATCAAAGCTGTATGTCGCACCCTTGTATCGAAATCTATTTGCATAGCAAATACCGGTCTAGTTCCAAAATCCCTTGGCTGTTCGCCATTGGAGACATCGAAGATTATTCTGCCCATTTCCGTTGCACTAACTGCTTGTTTGACGATAGTATGCTTGAGATTGGGATGATAGACTAATGCTGGAATCTTCAATATTTCATTGTATAAGTTTCCAGGGTGTCCAAAATAGCCATGTTCCCCAAAGGCATCACCATGGTCCGCAAGAACAGCAATTACAGTATCTGGGGGAAGTGAAGAACAAAATTCTTTCAAAGATTGATCTATGTACCTGATACATTCTTGGTACATACCCATCAGTTGCGACTTGCTAGCCAATGAGGGTAATGGGAAATTATTGTTCTTGATAAAGAATGTAGCGTAACTGAGCCAGCGGCCCGGGAACATTCGCATTAACGGCTTACTTGGAGCAGCGTAAGGGAAATGAGCATCCATCAGATGTACCCACAAGAAGAACGGGAGCTCGCGGTCTCTGCGCTCCACCCATTTCCTAGCCAATTCCAACAATGGCTGGGCGCGCAAATAAGGCGGGGAATCATTAAAGGTCACTTGTATAAATTCAGACAATGCCCAAGGAATTTTCTTTCTTAGTCCAACGGGCCCTTCTGTCATGATTGGTCCAGGAATATCATGAAATTCATCAAAACCGACATCATACCCTGCGGCACGTGAGAGCCAAGGATTCGAGTGAAATGCACCAGTTTGGTATCCGGTGCTCTTGAACATGCTTGCAAGGGTCGGCCAACCTAGTATTCCCCTGTCTTCCGGCCTACTCATCGGATACGCAGACGTCATTAGCCCAGACATCGCGAATGGCGTACCTCCCCCTGTAGAGAACGCATTGCGGAATACAATTCCTCGGCTAGCAAGACTGTCAAGGAATGGGCTGCACGATGCCGAATCATTCAGGAAACCGACGGAATCGCTGCGAAGACTATCTATCGTTATTAGAACAACGTTAGACTTCAAAATCAACTCATCACGCCGTGTTCTTATAGACTGTTAGTCCAAGAACGTAGCCTATGCAGGCGCCAAGCAAGACGATGCTCGAAAGAAAGAAAATGTTCAATGACTCTTTGGGCTTACTACCCACCCTAACAAAGGGCAGGATGATGCCTGCATGGATAATCTTGATGATAAGTTTCATTTCTTGCTCCAAAAATGTAGAGTCTGATCCGTACATTTTTTTTAGCACTGCTCTGGTGCGACCCATGTCGAAGGAGCTCCTCATGACGAATCTCGGAGAAAGCCGATTCTTATATATCGTATGTCTCACCGCCAGACTCGGCACGAAGAATATCTTTCCGAGCTTGTTTTGGCTAATTCGCAAGCATAAGTCAACTTCCTCACCATGAAGTCGTTTTCCATGCATGCCCCCAAAGGAAGAGGAAAAGCCTCCGGCTTTCAATAATGCATATCGTCGAAAAGCCATATTGGCTCCCCAGACATTCCTGATTTGACAGATTGTTTTCCGTTCGAACCACGAGGAGCAACCGAGAATCCAATGAAGTTCCTTCGGCAACCACGAAATTGAATTGTCAGCCCATAAGGGTATCACTGGTCCTGTAAGTGCCCCGGGATCGAGCTCCTCAAATGCCAATTTGACTCCCTCGCACCATTTTTCTGGAAGAATCACATCGTCATCGACAATGCAGACTATTCCTCCATGTGAAAAGGATATACCGATGTTTCGGGAGCCGGATATACCTGGTTGCTTGTCGTTGAAGATTATTTTCGTATTCAGGAGACCTTTTGATTTGGTATAAACGGACATCAACTCGCAAAGTTCTCTAGATTTCTCAATAACGAGGACTAACTCAAATGATTTAAAAGTTTGTATCGCAAGAGCAAGACTATCTATTAAGTTCCTAAGATTAGCAATTCTCTTGATGTCAAACGTGGTAACAATAATTGATAACTCATCTCGAGGACTCTCTTCCAATAGTGATTTCTGGACTGTCATAGTTCTAGAGAACCCTCAGGGTACTTTTATGACGGGTAATACCATTTGTATATGGATCCTAGGCTTTATGCAGATGAAATCCAGGTACCTCGGAAAACTGAGCATACTCGAGGCCTCATTGGCACTCTGACAGTGAATTAGCCCATCATTTCCCATGAAATATACTTCGTAATCTAGGCTCCTTAGGAATCCGAACAGATCTTCTAGTGAGTAGCCGAAGTCCTTCATCCATGTTGGAAACAGCTCCAGCATCAAGATTGGTGGATTGCTGCTGCTCAAGATTGCTTTCATTCCTTGCAGCACTAGGAGCTCCGCTCCTTCGACATCTATCTTGACGAAGTCTATTCTTGCAACTTTATTCCGGCTAACATAATCGTCCAATGTCACCAGCTTACACACGAACGAAGTTATTTTTGAAGATGCCCAGGAAGCAAACTCATGACGCACTAAAGCGGCCTCTGTCCTGTCTTCCCCCGGTAAGTATATTTGCGTAGTCCCTAGGCGATTCCCTACGGCACAATTGTTCAGCCGGGTTCTAGCAGTCAAGCGGGCTTTCTTGATGTTGCTTTCTAAGACGATAAAGGTATCAGGAACGGGTTCAAAGACGTGGACAAAACCGGTCCGGCCCACCAAATGTCCGAAAAGAATGGTATAACCACCGGTGTTAGCTCCTACGTCAACAATGACATCTCCAGGTCGAATCAATGCCATAAGACTTGCCACTTGGCTCCCCGCTTTCCGGGCGACGAATTTGACGATTTGACGGGACAGTCTACTTGAAAAAAGCAATGGACTGATTGTGAGCCCCAGAACCCGTGCATATTCGTAAATCCTATCACTCATTTGAGTCATCTTCAGAAAGATGATTTTCCTTTGACAATCTATTCCCCCTTACTAAGATGTCCGAAGAGGTCTTCAGGCTGAAAGCCGCCTAATTATGACTGACAGATTACATTCACTAACCAATCATGTCCTGGGAACGGGGTCTTCGACTGGAATGACTGATGGCATCCTCTCTCAGATCCTTCTCCATCCACTCATAGGTCCTTTTCAGACCTTCGTCGAGAGAGACTGTTGGTGTCCAGCCAAGTTCCAATCTGGCTCTAGTCACGTCCGGAAGACGACCCGGCGGACTGATTGCCGCATGATGTACAATGGCTTCCGGTTTTTCCCTCACGATCATCCTTTCCAGCGATTGGTAGTCTGTTATGTCTACGTTCAGTACGCCTTCTTTGGCTGCAGGGTCTATTCCTGCAACTTCGTACCCTGCATCCCTAAAGGATCGCATCATATGGCTACCAATGAACCCTGCCGCTCCGGTGATTAGCACCTTCACTGCGTACCCC
>Ga0080006_1163652_pt1 | contig 13174 bp, 12 predicted proteins | sample RS3BMetagenome_FD_69209 | JGI IMG/M metagenome (GOLD analysis project Ga0080006, IMG submission 69209) | Ferric oxide microbial mat and aquatic microbial communities from Rainbow Spring, Yellowstone National Park, USA - RS3B (SPADES... ...
AGGTCAGGATAATTGGATGCCACCCCGAGAGGGGGAGCTAATCCACAAACCTGACCTCAGTTCGGATTGAGGGCTGCGACTCGCCCTCATGAAGCTGGAATCCGTAGTAATCGCTTGTCACAATCGAGCGGTGAATGCGTCCCTTGCCCTTGCACACACCGCCTGTCAAGTCACTCAAGCGGGGGATTGACGATGCCCGAAAGGGTTGAATCAATCCTCTGTGAGAAGGGCTAAGTCATAACAAGGTATCCGTAGGGGAACCTGCGGATAGATCACCTCCAATTGCTAACCCATCCTTTTTATTTTTTATATTTTTAAGCAAAGAAAGAGAAAATTTATAAATGAATGAGCTTTATTACTTTTTTGGCTTTTGGAAAAATCTAAGAGGAGAAGAAGGCGTAAGCTTAAAAACAAAAAATAAAAAGAAGCTAAGAATTTTTGAAAAATTTGCTAGAAAGTTAGGTCAAGAAAAATTTATGAGAAAAGCTTATGGCTTGCTTTTTTATAATTCAAAGTTAAAGAAAATTCTAAAGAAGCTAGAAGAAAAAGAGGAAAAAATCTTTAAAGAAAAAAATGAAAGAACAAAAGCTTTTTTGCAAGGCTTATATGATGCAACAGCTAAGGAAAAAGATGGGAAGCTTTATCTAAAGCTAACTTTAAAAGATGCGATTGTAATTCAAAGGCTCGGCTTCAAAGTTCTTGAGGATAAGCTTGGATTTTATATTTTTTCAAAAGAGGATTTTCTTGGTTTTATCAATAGAGCTTAGTGAAAAAATGAAAAATGAAAAGGATAAAGCAAATGCAAAAAATCTAAAAATTTGTTTAGGAATTGTAATAATTGCAGCTCTATTAATCTTGGACCAAATGCTTATTACTCTCAAGTTCTAAACTCTACAAAAGGGCACATAGCTTATGCTGAGCTAACATGTTTATATAAAAAAGATTGAATTGCGATATCTTTTTAAATCTATAAATAATAGATTTAGCTTTCTTCTTTCTTCTTTTTCTTCTCAACTTCTTCAACACTAGCTTTTAAAGCTTCCATTAAGCTTTTAGCTTTTATTTCTTTTTCCTTAGATTCTTCTTCAACTATTTGCTTTCCTTCAACCTTAGCTTTTATTAATTGCTTTAGCTTCTCTGAATATTCATCTTTAAATTGCTCTAGCTCAAGTTTATCTTTGGTTAACTTTTCTATTAAAACTTTAGCTAGTTCGATTTCCTCTTCTGTTACTTTTGGCAAAGATTTTAGCTCTGAAAGCTTAGAAATATCTTTTATTTCATTTTTGTAGTAGAGAGCATGCATTAGCAAAGCTTGTTTATAAGCCCGAAGAGCAACAACATATTCTTTATTTTTCAAAGTAATTTTTCCAATAGCTATTTTATTTAAAAGAGAAAGAGCTTCAACTAGCAAAGAATAAGCCTTTAATCCTTCTTCAGCTGGAACAATAATATAAGACTTTTGAATAAATAAAGGATCGAGTTGGGAAGGGTCAGTAAACATTAGTATTTCAATTGTTTTTGTACTTTTTAGCTTGATGCTTTCTAGCTCTGATTTCTCAACAATTACCCATTTTTCCTTTGAAATTCTAAACCCCTTTTTAATTTCATTCCATTTTACTTCTTTTTGGCAATGAGGACACCATCTTTTATAGACCAAAGGGGTGTTGCAAACCCCGCAGAGGTTGTGCATTTCAACTTCTTTTGGTTGAGTAGCAGTATAAATTTTTATTGGAATTGTAACAAGCCCAAAAGTTATGCTTCCAGAGAATACAGCTTTCATAAGAATATTTAAATTTCCTCTTTTTTATTTTTATTCTTAATTATCTTTTCTTTTCTGTTTTTCTACTCATGATTTTTTAAAAACCTCCTTGATTTCCAAAAGAAAAAACCAATAACTAAAAAGGTAACCAAAGGTGATAAAATTTCTGGAATTTCAATTCCAAAACTTCTAAGGATCATCGAGGCTCCTAACAAGGATATTGAATACATAGCCCCATTTTTTAAAAATATATATTTTTTGATCTGCTTGGTCCCTTTGATAGTAAGTTCCCTAACAACAATTGCACCTACTCCGTTTCCCAAAAGGATTAGAGGAACAGCCAATGTGAAAGCGAAAGCCCCAATTACCCCATCTATTGAAAATGAAGCATCTAGAACTTCAAGATATAAAAGTTTGCTGATTACTGAAAATTTTTTTCTTTTTGTTAATTTTTCTTCCATTCTTGCAGCATACTCTCTAAACCCATGAACAATGAAAAAAAGAGAAGAACCTAATGCAGCTGTGAAAGCTAAAAGAGGGTCTTTCTTTAAAGAAAACCAAACAATTAAAGTAAGCAGTAAAGAAGTGGTAGCAAAAAACCATACACCTTGTTTGCTAAAGAACTCTTCTCCGGGTAGACCAAAACGTTTCGGTTCTAAAAAAAGCCAATGTAAAAATAGAAAAATTAAAAATACGCCACCAGTCATTAAAATAAGAGGAGAAGATTTTTCAAAAGATTCTATTATTTTTGGGTCTTGAGAAAAAGCAAAGAGTAAAGAGTTTACAGGTCCTAAAGAGGGATCAGCAATCCAAACCATTAACCAAGGTAAAATACCCCGAACCAAGAATACAGCGATAATTATTCCATAGACTAAAAACCACCTTCGATATTTCTTGTCCATAGTTGCTAAAACATCAGCATTAACTACTGCATTATCAATACTTGTGATAATTTCAAAAAAGGCTAAAGTAATAGTAATTATTAAAATGGATAAAATTTTCATAGATACATTTTTTGATATTAAATTTTTTAAATTTATTTTTTATAAACCCCAGAGAAACTTATAACAATACTATGGAACTATCGCAAACTCTTGTTAATGGTAAAAGGTCAAAAGGATTATTCATTTAGTATCTTACCCCGATTCTTTTACAAAATGCGCCAGCCGGGATTTGAACCCGGGCATCCAGCTTGGGAAGCTGGCATCCTACCAGGCTAGATTACTGGCGCAAATCTAAGTTAAAGAAGCTTATTGCATTTAAATCTGTTTTTTCTTCAATAACCTTAACATCAACTTTTTTTATTCTAGCAATTTCTTCAGCAACAATCTTAACACTTCTAGAATCGTTTCTTTTATTTTCTTCTAAAGAAAGCCATGGGCTATCTGTTTCAAGCATTAATTGCTCGATTGGAATATCTCTTGCAACTCTTTTGTAGCTTTTGCTTTTTAAAACCATTGTATTCAAAGAAACAAACCATTTCTTTTCAACTACCCCATTTACAAGTTTATAACCTCCAAACATGTGCAAATGAACTTTTTGAATATCTTCACTTTCAAGAATTCTAAAAGAATCTTCAAAAGCATCTCTTATATGAATTGTTACAGGTTTTTTAAGCTCCTTAGCAAAGCTCAGCCATTCTCTAAAAACTTCTTTTTGCTTTTCTTGTTCTTCAATTGTTCTAGCATAATGATAATCTAAGCCAATTTCTCCAATAGCTACAAAAGAATTTGAATTTTGCTTAATTTGATCCATGTATTCTTCATATTTTTCTTTAGCATATTCTGGGTGAAATCCAAATGCAGCGAAGATAAAGCCTTTGTTTAAGCTAGTTATTTTCATTGTTTTTTCGAAATCTTTCGGATGAGCACAGCTTGTTATTATAGCTTTTAGCTCTTTTCTTAGCGATTTTATTAGCTCTTCTCTATCGTTATCAAAATCTTTTTGCTCGAGATGACAATGAACATCTATCATTCAATTTTTTCTCAATGAAAATTTTTATTTTCTTCTCCTTCTCACAAAGTTATTAAATTTCCATAGTTAAATTTTATTATGGAAATTGAAGAAATCTTAAAAGAAATTGGTTTTACTGAATACAAATCAAAAGTATACAAAACTCTTCTCTTTCTTGGAATTGCAAGCTCAGCAACAGTTGCAAAAGAATCTGGAGTTCCTCAAACAAAAGCCTATGGAATTTTAAATGAACTCGCAAAAGAAGGATTTGCAATAATGATTCCAGGCAGACCAACACGCTTTAAAGCAATTCCTCCTTCTTCAGCGATAATTCCTATAATTGAAGAGAGAATCCAAAAAGAAAACAAACTAAAAGAAGAAATCAAAAAAGCAGAAGAAAATTTAGCTGCAAAAGAATTTCCAAAAAAGGAAATTCTTCTTTTCCAAGGTTGGAATATAATAAGAAAAATATTAGAAGAAGACACTTTAAATTCCAAAAAAGAAATTTTGAAATTTATAAGATTTGGGAAACCAGAAGAAGGAGTAATGGAAGCTACTAGAAAACAAATAAAAAATAAAGTAAAGGTAAAGGTTCTTGGGCCATATCGAAAAGAAAGAGAACACATAATGCTTCAACATAAACTAATTGGATGCAAGGTTAGGGCAGTAAAAAACATAACTTTTCCGTTAGTAACATTCTTTATATACGATGGTAATATACTCAACCTAAACTTTTATACTCCTTCTCAACACTCAGAAGGACTTCTAGTTAGAATAGAGGATAGTGATACCAAAGTTATTTAGGGAATTCTTTTATGGACTTTGGAAAAAATCAGAAACAATTAAGTAATCTCCTTACTGTTAGTTAAAAAAAATCTTTATAAACGGCTAATCTTTTAGCTTTCTATGGAATTCGGAATGAGTACAAGAGAGGATTTTTCTGAAGTTCCTTTACTTCTTTATCTTGGAGGAAAAGGAACCAGAATGGAAAATCTTTCTTATAAGCAGGTTGTTCCAACAAAAGCTTGGCTCCCGGTAACTTTTGATGAAAACACCGAACCAGTTCCATTGTTTTGGCCACTTTTTGAGATTTTCCTGGAGCTTGGTTTCAAAGAGATCTATGTGGTGGTTAACAAAGGGGATGGAGAGAAATCAAAAAAATATTTTGAAAAGAAACTTAAAACAAAGAGCGTAGATGTGCAACTTATTACCGCGGAGAATATCCCCGAAAGGTTAAAAATCAATGAAGTGAACATTTATATTCTTGAAAACGAATTAAAAGGAACAGGTAACCCAATTATCGAAATAGAAGAAACAATAAACAAAAGAGCTTTCGTTAGAGTTTTTGGCGATAATTATTTTGGTTATAAGAAAGAGAAAAAGGAGGAATTTAAAGAGGGGATAAAGGAATTTTTGGTTTTTGGTCTTAAGAAAGCAGAAGAAAGTATTACTACTGCTATTTTTGTCCCTATAGAAAAAGTGGTTTCTATTTCCAAGGAGGAAGAAGCGCTTTCTAAATTTTCAATCGATGACCACGGAAAAGTTAATTTGTTAAAGGAACGTGGTGATGTAGTAATTACATCAATCACAATAGAGCCACCAAGCATAATAAAAATGTTGAAAGAAATGAAAGAGGATCTAAACCCATTAGATATTCATTCTAAGGTTATTAGAGAAACTTTAATAATGGAAGGAAAATTCTATGGAAAGTTAATAAGAGGGATAGACTTCTTTTTAAATGTCAATACTCAAAGTGATTATCACAAACTCGTTTCATTAATAAATGTAAAAAGTGAAAAAGAGAGTAACACAAAAAAGAATGTGAGAGTATGGTAGAGTATGGGTATAATCCAGATAGAATAAAACAACAAATAAAAGAGGAGCTAAAAAGAAAAGGGATTAGAAATGAAGGTGTTCTTGAGGATATGGCCCGAACAATTTTTCACACGATGGAAAATCAAGGAATGATGGCGCATTGGGAAGGATTACGAGATGCATTTGGGTCTAAGTATGCTACACGCGATGTAATGAAAGAGCTGAAAGAAAAGAAAAAGATTTAGGAGAATTAAGAATAAATATTTTAAAGTAGAATACTTATTGCAATGAAGAGATGAACAACCGCTGATCAGTGAAGATACCAACAACGGCTGAGCAAAAATTTATTTTTATATTTCTATAAATTTTTATGAAAAATTCAAAAATCTTAATTTTTTTAATTCCTTTCTTCTTCTTAGTAGCTTTTCTAAAGAACATCTCTATTACGAGCTTTGATATAAAAGACAACGAATTTACTTCCTACATAATTGCTCCCATACTTTCTTTGCCTATTTTTATGATCTTTTCATTAAAGGAAAAAGAAAGAAAAGAAAGGAGATTTTTTCGTATTTTTGCAATTTGCTCTTTTTTTCTTTTGATTTCCTTACTTCTTCAAATATACCTAAAAATAAAATTCTCTTATCTTTACTATTCATTTAGGCTTGACCTTCTTTCCTTGGCATTTTTTGTTACTATTTTTTATCTCTTAGTTTTTGGTAGAATAAACTTTAAAGCGGTTGCCTTTTCTCTTCTTTCAGTACCTTTATTTTTTCTTCCGATCTTCATGCTAGGAAGCTATTTTAACGAGTTAAATGTTTTTCTTGTTTCTCCTTTTGGAAATCTCTTCGGTTTAAGACAAGAAGGTAATATTTTTAGCAACGGCAAAATAAACATATCAATAAGCGAAGAATGTACTTCAACATCGGTATTTTTGGCCTTTTTCATTTTTATTCTTTTGATTTCTTACTTTTTTGATGGTGAAAGAAAAAAGAAAATTTTGTTTGTAACTTTTTCTTTCTTGCTGCTTTTTCTTCTTAACCTTGTTAGGATAGTTTTGATATTTTACCTTCTTTCTATAAATCAGGTTCAGCATATTTCTGGTGTTCCTTTCTTTTATCTTGGAATCGCAATTTCAATTTTTTCATACAAAAAATTTGGATTAAAAGAGCCAAGCTTTAAAATAGGTGAAGTTGAATTTAAAAAGATAATTTCCTTGTTTGTTTTTTCACTACTTTTCTTCTTTGTTCAAGACCCAAGAAACGGAATAAACTTTGAAGATTTGGAAAGAATTAATCTTTCTGTGAATTTTTCAAAACCTTTATTAAATTACAGCGGTTTCTTTACAAATAGAAGTTTTCAATTTTATTTCATAAACGGAAGTTATGTTATTTTAGCCCCACACAAGCTATTTGAATCAAAAATTCAAGACCTAAAATACCAGTTTTTGAACATGTCAAACAATTCAGAAATAAATTCTTCTTGCTACTTACTATTTAAGAATTTTTCAGCAGAGATTATAGATTTTTCAATACAAAATAAGACATTTTGCTCAATTTTTGCAGAAAGCTATTCAAATAAAGGGTTCTTTAGCGTTGGTATTCTTAGCAACATTGAAACCAATCAAAGTATAAAAATAAATGGTATCGCATGCAGTTTACCAAAAGAATATAAAAAGATAAATAATAACTGCGTAATTCTATTGAAAAGAATAGTGAAAGAATGAAGTTTAAGTTCTCAGCAGGCTACATAGTTGTAAACAAAAATTCAAAAAAGTTTCTTTTTCTTAGGAATTCAAGAGGCTGGCTTGATTTTCCAAAAGGAGAAATAGAAAAAACTGAAAACGCAAAAGAAGCTGCTCTTAGAGAGCTTGAAGAGGAAACAGGGCTAAAAAAAGAGGAAATTGTTATTGACCCTTTTTTTGTTTATTCATTCAAATACTTTTTCTATGGTGAGAATAAAGAGGTTATTGCTAAAACAGTAAAAATATTCTTATGCGAAACTGAAAAAGAAGAAATAAAAATAAGCCCAGAGCATGTTGGTTATGTTTGGCTAAGCTACGAAGAAGCGATGAGAAACATTTCTTTTAAAACAGCAAAAAAAGTTATAGAAGTAGCCTTTAATTACTTAACAAAAAAGCAAAAAATTGAAGAGCTAAACAAAGAGTATGAAGAAAAAATAAAAAATGAAATAGAAGAGAAAAAACTTGAGCTGAGTAAGAATTTTGTTCCTGGAGAAGGAAATTTAAATGCAAGAATATTTATAGTTGGGCAAGCACCAGGGGAGGAAGAGGATAAACAAAAAAGACCTTTTGTTGGAAAAGCAGGAAAGCTACTTGATGAAGTTTTAAAAAAGAACAGAATAAAAAGAGAGGAGTGCTACATTACAAGCGTTGTTCAATTTTTTCCTTTTGAGAATAGAGTTCCAGAAGATTTTGAAATTCAAATGTGCTTACCTTTTTTAAAAAAGCAAATTGAGATAGTTAAGCCAGAGATTATTGTTCTTCTTGGAAATGTAGCAGCAAAAGCATTTGGTTTTTCTTTAAAAGATAGAGGATTTCATTCCACTTTAAATGGAAAATTTTTTATTACTTTTCATCCAGCAGCAGCTTTAAGAGGAAACAAAGAAGCAAAACAAGCTTTAATCGAAGATTTTAAAAAGATAAAACAATTGTTGGGCCCGTAGCTCAGCTTGGATAGAGCGGCAGCCTCCTAAGCTGAAGGTCGTGGGTTCAAATCCCACCGGGCCCGAATATGATACAAAGAATAGGGGAAGTGGAGAGTAGAAAGCTTTATAAATTTTATTGTTCATATAAAAATAGCAGTGAATTTCACTGCTGCATCTGGTCGCCTTGCCAGCGTCAGGGGAAGCGCTGGCTTCTCTTTTTTTAATTTTTGATAAAAAAATAAAAAAGAAATAAAAAAACCTTAAGAGAAGTTTTTTTATGAAATCACAATCTCTACTTATACTTGTTATTCTTATAGTAGCTTGTATTTACTTCTACTTGGCCTCTTTACCAGTTATTGATGACGCAGGTCTTTATTCAGAAATAATAATGGAGATTGAAAAAACTGGAAAAGCAACTTATCTTGGCTATAAAGAAACTTGGAAATCACCAATATCTTTTTATATCTATGCATTCTTTGATAAATTTTTTAATTTTTTAAACTTTAACCCAAGCTTAATGGTTTCTTTTCCTTGCGTTTTATTCTTTCTTATTTCAGCATTTTTCTTCTATAAAATTTGTGGGCTCTTTTTCGATGAAAAGTTTTCTGCGATTGCAACACTTATTTTTTCAATAAATCCGATTTCAGCTTTTGTCTTTTCAACTCCATATATCGAAGCCGAGCTTATGGCTTTTCTTCTTCCTAGCATTTATTTTTATATCCTAGCATTGAAGAAAGATTTATTTCTTATCCCTGCAGGAATACTCCTTATGATTTCTTTTGGAGTAAAAACTTTTGAAGCGTTGATTGTTCCTATTTTGGCGATTTTTTACTTTTTAGAGAAAAAAGCAAATAAGCAAAAAATTTTTCTTTTGTTTTGCTCTTTTTCGTTTGTAATAATTCCTATAATTTTGAATTTTTCCTTTTTTGGAACAGGAGAAATGTTTAGCTACGACATAAGACGCTTTTTTATAAACCCACAAAACCTTATTCTTTTTTATTATTACTTCATTTTACTTCTTTTTCCATACTCAGTATTTTCATTCTTTGGATTTCTAAAAGAAAAAACCACAAGAATTTTTGATTTTTGGTTTAGTTTTATTTTTTTGATTTCGATTTCAGCTAATCTCTACATCTGGTATTACACACCGATTCTTCCAGCAATTGCTATTCTTGTAACAAAATTCCTTAGAAAAGGGAGTAAGTTTGATTACTTTATAATTTTACTTGTTCTTATTTGTTCTTTCTTATCTTCTTTTTATTTTGTAAAAGAAATGAAAACAACGAGCGTTAATGCCGCTTCTCATTACGGTGGAGAGGAGGATGTAAAAGCTGCAGAAATTTTAGCAAATAAAAGCAATGTTCTCCTTCTTTATTATTCTCCAACATTTGTTTATTACTACTCTTTTTATTCAAAATATCCTTTAAGCGTTTATTGGAATCATAAGGTTTGCTGGTCTGAAAGAGCGTATTCAACTGAACAGCTTGAAGAAGCCCTTTCCTTTAAGGGAGAAAATATAACAAGTGGAAACAAAATGTGGTTTAACGAAATTGAAAGTATGTACGCTCACCCGATACAAAATATTAGTTTTATTGTGGTTCGCGGTATAGATTATATAAACAATTCTAAATTCTTTTCAAGTAGAGGATATTATCCTTACATTATTTTCTCCAAGATTCTGATTCTTAAAAAATATTAAATTTCCTATTAACTTGACGAAGATGAGAATACTTTTTTATTTCTATTTTAAAAAAATAGGAAAGTGGTAAAATGGAACTTATAGACCTTTTTAAGATCCCTGGGAAGGATGAAGAAGAAAAAATAAAGAATAGAAGGAAATATCTTGAAGAGAATCTTGGGATAAATCTTGAAAATGTTTCAAAATATAGCTTTGCTCTTCACGAGCTTGTTGGAAAAAACATAGAAAATCCGATTGGAGCTGTTCAAGTTCCTGTTGGAATCGCGGGTCCATTGCTTGTCCATGGAAAATTTGCAAACGGCTACTTTTACATTCCTCTTGCTACAACTGAAGGGGCTTTGGTAGCGAGCATAAGCAGAGGTTGCAAAGCAGTGAGTAAAAGTGGTGGGGTAAGAGTAAGAATTCTAAAGAAGGGAATGGCAAGGTCAGTTGTATTTAAGCTCAAATCTGTTGAAAATGTTGAAGAATTTTTTGATTTTGTAGACAAAAATTTTGAAAAAATAAAAGAAATCGCTAGCTCAGAAAGCAAGCACTTGAATTTATTGAGAGTTGAAAAATTTGCAATAGGAAACAAAGCTTATCTTAGATTTGTTGGTGATACTGGAGATGCGATGGGAATGAACATGCTGACTATTGCTTGTTCAAGAATTGCAGATTTTATTCAACAAAACTTCGATGCTAAGCTCCTTTCAGTTTCAGCAAATCTTTGTACTGATAAGAAAGACTCAGCGATAAACCTTTTGTATGGAAGGGGAAGAAGTGTTACAGCAGAAGCCCTTATTAAAAAAGAGGTTTTAGAAGAAGTTTTTAGAACAACAGCAAGAGAAATTGCAGAAACAGCTTACTCAAAAGTTTATCTTGGTTCTGCACTTGCTTCAACGATTGGCGGTTTTAATGCTCATGTTGCAAACGTAGTAACTGCGATGTTTATAGCTCTTGGTCAGGATGTTGCTCAGGTTGTTGAAAGCTCAATGGCGATAACAAGCGTTGAAGCTTATGGCGATGACCTTTATGCTAGCATTTACATGCCAAGCTTAGAAGTTGCAACTGTTGGTGGAGGCACTGGAGTTGCAACTCAATCTGAGCTTCTTTCAATTCTTGGTTGCAAGGGTTCTGGAAACGCTGATAAACTTGCAGAGATTGTCGCTTCAGCCAGCTTAGCCGGGGAAGTAAACTTGCTTGCAGCATTAGCAACAAACGAGCTCGCAAAAGCTCATGAAAAGCTAGGAAGAAGTAAGAAGTAGAAGTAGAAATCAATAAATTTGCTCTTTTCCAAATTTTTTTATGGAGATTGATTATGCTAAGCTTGGCTTTAAGTGCGGCTTAGAAATTCATCAAAGATTGCTAACAAAAGAAAAGCTTTTTTGCTCTTGCTCAGCTTTGGAATCTGGCAAAAAGATTGGAGAAATTGTAAGAAGGCAAAGGGCTGTTTCAAGCGAACTTGGTGAAACTGATAGAGCTGCTCTTGAGGAACAAGAAAAGAATCTTATTTATGTTTATGAAATCTTCGACAAATCTACTTGCTTGGTTGATCTTGATGATGAGCCACCTCATGAAATAAATAAGGAAGCATTAGAAATGGTACTTAAACTTGCAAAACTTTTTGATGCAAAGTTTGTTGATGAATTGCATGTAATGAGAAAAGAAGTTGTTGATGGAAGCAACACTTCTGGTTTTCAAAGAACAGCACTCGTAGCTTATGATGGAAAAATTTCTACTTCTGGAAAAGAAGTTCCCATAGAAACAATATTTTTGGAAGAGGAATCAGCAGGGATTGTTTCTCAAGATTCTGAGAAAAAGGTTTTTAGACTTGATAGGCTTGGAATACCACTTGTTGAAATAGATACAGCACCAGTTATTACTTCTCCAAAAGAAGCAAAAGAAGTTGCAAAAAGGATTGGTTACGCTCTTAGAGTTACCGGTCTTGTGCAAAGGGGAATAGGAACAATTAGGCAAGATGTTAATGTTTCAATTCTAAAAGGAGCAAGAGTTGAGATAAAAGGCGTGCAGGAAATAGATGATGTTGAAGAAGTTATAGAAAATGAAATAAAAAGACAAATTTCGCTAATAGAGCTAAAAGAAGAGTTAAATAAAAGAAAATGCAAGATTGGAGAAGAAAAAAGGATTGAAGACATCCTTTCTGGTACTTCTTCTAGAATAATATCAAAAAACCTTGGAATAGCAATTGCTCTAAAGCTTGAAAACTTTAAAGGTCTTCTTGGAAAAAAACTTGTAAAGCAAAAAAGTTTTGGAAAAGAGCTTAGCGAATATTCTGGAATTGGAATAATGCACAGCGATGAAGATCTTGAAGCTTACGGCTTAGAAAAAGAAAGGATAGAAAAAATAAAACAAAGGCTAGGGATTAAAGAAAAAGATTCTTTTCTATTTGTCTTTGGAGAAAAAGAAAAGGTTGAAAGAGCAATAAAAAGAATAAAAGAAAGAATAAAAGTTGCTTTTGATTTTGTTCCAGGTGAAACAAGAGGAGTAGCAGAAGACCTTACAACATTCTTTTTAAGACCTTTACCAGGGAAAGCAAGAATGTATCCAGAAACAGACCTTCCACCAGTAAACCTTTTGCCATTTGTTGAAAAAATAAAAAATGAAAAAGTAAGAGGAATAGAAGAGGCTGAGAAGCAACTTCTTTTAGAATTAAAAGATGAAGAAAAGGTTAAAGAAATCCTTTATTCAAGAGATTTCTTCCTTTATGAGAAGCTCAAAAATATCTCTTCTCCACAAATCGCTTTTTCAACAATACAAAAGCTAAAAGCACTTAGAAGAAAGGGAATAGAAGTTGAAGAAAAAAAGGTTGAAGAAGTGCTTAGGCTTTATTCTCAAGCAAAAATTTGTAAGCAAGCAATAGAAGTTTTACTTGAAAGAAAAAGCTTGGAGGTCACAGAGGATATAAAAAGAATGAGCAAAGAAGAGCTAAAAAAGAAAGTAAAAGAGCTAATTGAAAAAAATTTAAGTGAAGAAAAGATGGTAAATGAAATAATGAAAAACTATCGCTTAAGAGTTGAAGCTGAAGATTTAAAAGAAGTGCTAAAGGAGCTAAAAGAAAAGAAATAAAAAATTTAAGTGTTTTAAAAGAATTGTGTAGCTATGGAAGCTGTTGTTCTTGCAGCTGGTGTTGGAAGAAGGAATGAGCCAATAAGTTCAACCAAACCAAAATGTTTATTCCCGATTCTTGGAAAACCTTTGTTGCATTATATTGCAAAAGCCCTTTTTGAGAATAATATAAAAATGATAGTTGTAACAAATCAAGCTTCAGTTGGAATGATAAAACA
>Ga0080006_1144385_pt1 | contig 13165 bp, 11 predicted proteins | sample RS3BMetagenome_FD_69209 | JGI IMG/M metagenome (GOLD analysis project Ga0080006, IMG submission 69209) | Ferric oxide microbial mat and aquatic microbial communities from Rainbow Spring, Yellowstone National Park, USA - RS3B (SPADES... ...
CCCATATTCTTCTTCCTGATGATACATTTGCTAGTAAAGCAGTTACTGCTATTGCTGCTATTAATGCTATTATATCTAATGCATAGTATAAAGGAGCTGTTTGTGATTGAAAAGATAAAAGACTATCAATTAGAGCCTGGTTATATCTAACTATGAATCTCGGGTATGGGTTAATTAAATTATCAACCTGATTAACCACATTTGAAACATCGTTTATGCTATCCACCTTTATTATAACATAATTAGGCTCTCCTCCAAAAAGCTGATTATAGGTAGCATTTCCCAACTCATACCTTATGAATGATGAATTCCAAAGAACATAAAAATTATTGAACAAAGGGTTCATTGCTATAGCTCCTGTTGCTGTTGCATTGAACATTCCGCTAAGGGTTGTATCTTTTTGGTATTCAGTAATGAATTTGCTATAATTGCCAAACGGTTCAGGCAAATTATCGGCGTAAACAAACCCATTCTGAATCCCTTGAGGAAAGCTTCCCTTGGTAATGTCAAGTAAAATTGAAGGAAAACTACCAGGCCCGCCTACAACTGCGCTGATGGTACCTACATATCCAGTCATAATTTCTGGTTGACCGTTAAAGATGATGCTCTGATTAGGCCTAACCTCTACTGCCAAAAAGAGCACCATATGATATACACTTTGCACTCCTGCCAAGCTTGATATATTATCAATAACACTGAATGGTAATGTATACGCACAGCTAGGAAGCTGACATGGTCCTTCTGGAGTAATTACAATCCATGGAGCAAACTGATTAACATAATTCTGCAATCCATATTGCAGACTGGAGCTTGCAGATGCAAGTATTATGAAGGATGATTGTGTTGATGCTATTCTATTATCCCTATCAACAGCAGAGAGATGATCAATTCTTCCCTTGCCTTGCGAAGGGCTACACGAAGAATCCCTTTGTTTGATTCCAAGCCATCTCACCTTTATCGGCAAACAAAGATAAAAGTTTTTGATTAATTGCCATTCTCAGAAGCAGTTGTATCAAAAATCTCTGTTTGTGGAGCTATTGAGTTGGTTTGTATAATAGCTAGATATGCAAGTGTGAGAACTTGATGTGAAGGATTCAAAGCTCTGCTCAGCTTGGCCTTTTTTGGCGGTTGTAAGTCACATCGTTGCTGTATAATCACATAAATAGACATTTGAAGCGTCAGTAGAAAAAATGTACGTTGACATGCGGATAACATTATGGTACAGCTCACCGCATGCAATGCCAGAAGGAAGAGAACAGTTAAACCAGCTTTTAGATTAAACAGCCGCAGCAACGTTTATGATGAAGGTAGCAATGGCTTAAACCCATAGAGTTGACAAAACAGAGTATTTCTTGATGGCATCTGTGACTCTGATGCTTAAGTATCTTGTTTATATCTGCCTGATAATACCCCGCTTACAGTTGTTAGTATGATCAGAGCCCTATACGACCTTTCGTTTGAATATCTTAACGATTTGAGTCTAATCAGCAAAATATCGAAACTTCTGGGTGCCAGCCTCGCAAGAGACTACAGATCAAGAGATATTCTGATCAGGAGTGCAATCTGCGACTTCGATGGAGTTGCTAGACTGACGGGAGTACAAAGGAAAAAGGTCGAGCGAATTTCTATGCTTTTGAACCACGAGCAAGTGAGGATTTCGGAAATCCTGGGAACAAGGGATACAAGGGTATTGAGAAGAGATATTTTGGAGGCGTTTGCAGTTCATGCTTCATGCAAAATTGCTTCAAATGTGATCCGTTCAATCTTGCCTACTACACTAAGGGATGAAGTAGAAAGGAGGCAGAAATTTGTCATCGATGCACAAAATGTTTACAGCGCACTAAAAGAAAATGGTATACTGCAGGATGTAAGGGTAAAGCTGAAAGACTTTAACATTGAAGTAAAAGGAATAAACGAAATAACTGCAGTTGACTATATTTATGAAAGACTGAAGGCCATGAGCATCGCCTCTGAGATCGATAAGCTATTCAGAGGCTCGGGTATATCTGCAAGTCTTCTTAATGAACAGCAGCTTACCGCAGCAAACCATGTAATAGACTCTTTCGCTTCTGTGGCCAAAGGAGAGATGCCAGACCCAGAGTCTCTGCTTAACGACGAAGAGCTACTAATCTCTGAAGAATTGCAGAGTCTAAGAAACAAAGGAGGGGACCCGGCATCGATAATAGAGAGACACGTGAGCAAGCTTTCTGACCTTTTAGGCCTGAACAGGAAGGAAGAGGCAGTCCTAAGAAATGCAGCATTCTCATCTGTAAGCCTTCCATTTACATTCGACAGGTCTGAATCAAAGAGGCTGTTGGGTATGGTAAAAGATAGGCTTCAGTCTGAGATGGAAGAAAAAATGAAGAAGCTTAACCAGACCATGATGACATATGTCAACCTTGTAGATGAAATAGCTGTTTCAGTCCTAAGGCTCGATGTTGCTCTAGCTCTGGCTGAAATTAGCGACGAACTCTCTCTTAAGTTGCCAGAACTGGGTAGCAGGGAGGATGGAATATCGTTTATAAAAGGAATGAACTTCTTTCTCCTGCTCGATAGAGCTCAAAGAGAAAGGTTGATGCCGGTATCTTATTCGATTGGTAGAGATACAATAGGGGTAGGGGCAAGGCAAAGTAACGTTGTAATGCTGACAGGCGCAAACAGCGGAGGAAAAACCACCCTGCTGATAACTGTTGCCAGCATAGCTATGCTCACATCACTGGGCCTTCCCGTTCCTGCAGAAAGGTGCAAGGCAGCGACTCTTCCCGTTTACCTCTTCCGCAGAAAGACCTCTAGGAAGATAGGGAGCCTTGAACATGCACTGCGTTCTCTGCGTCCTGTATTTGCCACAAGGCAAAGAAAAATTATACTGATGGATGAATTTGAAGCCCTTACGGAACCTGGTGCAGCTGGAAGAATATTGGCTTCCATAGTTAATCATATTGCACCAACCAGTAGCCTTCTGCTTCTAGTCACACATTTGTCCAGGGAGACTCTGCCACACATCAGGTTCAGGATAAGGGTAGATGGCATACAAGCATCAGGCCTGAACGAAATGGGAGAACTCCAGGTAGAAAGACAGCCAAGGTTTGACCAAGTCGGTTCAAGCACTCCTCAGCTTGTAATAATGAAGCTAATTAAATCAAAGAAAAGAGGAGCAAGGGAGAATGATGTTTACAGAAACATGCTTCATCTGCTTGGGGAGAAGGGCGAGGATATGATTCAAGCTCCTATTGCAATTCCCTGGGTTGAAGGAAATGATTGATATCATCTAATTGGTGAGCTTTTGGCTTCCATACTTTTTCTGCGGATTGCAGAACTTCTTTCTCAGTACTTTAAGCGTTTTTGCATGTAAGCTGGCAGTTATTCTGGATTCCCCCTTCACACATGGAGTGTTGAAACAAATATCATTCTTCGTCAGCTTACATGGTTCTAAAGGGATTCTATGTCCACCAGTCAAACATCTCCTTGCAAGGCAACAGGTTTCATCCTTTGGGAGACAAAGGCTTGTACTGGTCAAAGACAACTGCCATATTGATCTGGCAGATTACGTAATCTACCTCATGCTCCATTTATGCCATGTTTATGTTCTCAGATCTGGAGAATACTTATGACTGATCAGATGCCGGGCTATGGAAATCCTCCATCACCATTCTTAAGGGGTGATGCTGACCTGCCTTGCTCGGTCCTGTTTCCCTGAGCAGATCTGTCAAGGAATTGGGTGAGAGGTGAACATTGATTATGATGGAGAGATGCAACTTCTCTCGCCTCTCCCTCACAGATTTTCTCTATAGGTGTAGGGGACACACGAGGATGAGCAGGCAATATTTCGAATTTATAGCACTGAATGGAATGTAAGACTTCACGAACACAAAGATTATACCTGCTAGGCTCAGAAGGCTGTTCATTAAGGAATAGTTATAAAATGAGATGTGTGAATTTTCGACCTACTGTTTATGTGGTACTTTATCTCCAGCGGAATACCCTTCTCTTCTCCAGGATCGGCTTGACCCATTATTTGATACTCTCTATAGGGAATAGATGAAGATAAACACATTCATCCAGAAAACTGGAAATAAAAAGTAACTCACGATAAATATTGAACATAAATCCCATAACTTTGCAAAGGTTATAAATCGATATTTCATAGAATTACCATGACAGAAAAGACGCACCATTTAAGAACGCCGTTTTCGAGCTGATGGTTAGGATGTCAGGGAAGGCAGATTATGAAAGTTTGCCTTCTGAAGAGGTCATTAAACAGCTGAACGTAGACCCCGATAAGGGCCTTGATGATGCAGAGGCCAAAGAGAGGCTCAGGAAATACGGTTATAATGAAATACCTGAAAGGAAGGTGAGCGTATATGAAAGGTTTGGTAAAAAGTTCTGGGGACTAACGGCGTGGATGCTGGAGATTGTAATGGCGCTGAGCATAATAATAGGGCACTACCTTGAAGCCTACATAATTGCTGGACTGCTTGTAGTAAATGCTGTCATAGGATTTATTCACGAAGAAAGTGCTTCCAGAGCTCTGGAACTCTTAAAACAGAAACTGCAGGTAAGCGCCAGGGTCCTGAGGAATGACGTATGGACTACGCTTGTTGCAAGGGAAATTGTTCCTGGCGACATTGCTAGGGTCAGAGCTGGGGATGTTGTTCCAGCTGATATGAAAATCATAACAAGAGATGAAGTGGAGGTTGACCAGTCGGCGCTTACAGGAGAGAGCATGCCAATAGTTAAAAGGGTAAATGATGTCCTTTACTCGGGTTCAGTGATAAGGAGGGGTGAAGCGACAGGCATCATCGTCAGGACTGGCCTTAACACTTTTTTTGGCAAGATGGTTCAGCTGGTTCAGGTGGCAAAGCCAAAGCTACACATGGAAGAAATAATTTCCAGAATAGTGTCCATGCTGCTGATAATAGTTGGTGCGCTTTCTGCTGTAATGTTTGTGGTTACATATATGCTGATGCATAACGTTTACTTTTTATTTACATATGTCTTGCCGCTTGTGCTCACACTGATAGTTTTTGCTATTCCAGTAGCCCTGCCTGCAATGTTCACAGTCACAATGGCAGTAGGAGCTACAGAAATGGCCAAAAAAGGAGCACTCGTGACAAAACTGAGCGCGGTTGAAGACGCCGCTTCGATGACTGTGCTGAACGCTGACAAAACAGGAACGCTTACGCTTAACAAATTGACCATTGCAAGCGTTGTACCGATGGAAGGTTACAGTGAAGAGGAAACAATACTTGACGGTGCGCTTGCATCCCAGGAGGCAAACCAGGACCCCATTGACCTGGCTTTTATCAAGGCGGCAAGGGAGAGAGGCTTGGACACTGGCAGATTCAAGGTAAAGGAGTTCAAGCCATTCGACCCTTCAACAAGGAGGACAGAAGCACTTATTGGTGATGATTCAGTTCATTTCAGGGTTGCAAAGGGGGCTGTAAAAACCATTTCTGAGGAGCTCTGCTATGAGAAACTTGGTGAGAAAACAGAGGAAATGATGAATAAATTCGCAGGCAAAGGCTACAGGACACTTGCCGTTGCCAAATTTAATGAAGGCACATGGAAAATGGTCGGGCTTGTGGCTCTTTATGATATGCCACGTCAAGACACACCATTTCTCGTTCAGGAAATAAGAAAGCTAGGTGTAAGGGTAAAGATGCTCACTGGTGATGCAAAGCCCATAGCTAGAGAAATAGCAAGGATGGTGGGGCTAGGGGAAAATGTTGTAAGCGGTAAGGAACTCAGGGAACTTATGGAAAATGATCCTGAAAAGGCTGGAGAAATTGCTGAAGAAGCAGATGTGTTTGCAGAAATATATCCGGAGGACAAGTACTTTGTGGTTAAGAGTCTTCAGCTGAAGAAAAACGTAGTAGGAATGACTGGAGACGGTGTAAATGATTCTCCAGCACTTAAACAGGCTGAAGTGGGGATAGCAGTTAGCAATGCTACAGATGTGGCCAAGGCTGCTTCAAGTGTTGTCCTTACGGTTGAGGGACTAACTGGAATAGCTGAACTGATAAGGATAGGCAGGTCAACATATCAAAGAATACTAACCTGGGTGCTCAACAAGGTTGTTAAGACCTTTGAAATAGCAGTGTTCATAGTGCTTGCATTTTTGTTTTCAGCGCTACTCTATCATAAACCACTTTACGTGGTTTCATCCCTCGACATAATACTCTTCCTTTTCCTCATAGACTTTGTCACGATTTCCCTTTCAATTGACAACGCACGAGGTTCTCCGGTGCCTGAAAAGTGGGATGTACCAAAAATGGTCAAACTTGGCATCGGCCTCGGTGCTTTCACTGTAATGGAAATGTTCGGTCTGTTGCTGGTAGCAATGAATTACTTCCGGATACAGAATATGAATACGCTAAATACGTACTTCTTTACAGCAATAATGTTCATGGGGATACTGACACCGTTCATAGTTAGAGAAAGGGGGTCATTCTGGGTTTCAAGGCCAGGCAAGTATCTTACGGTTGCGTCAATAGCAGATATTGTGGTGGTTTCACTGATAGCACTGACAGGAGTTGAAACTCCATGGGGAAGGCTACTTACACCGATAAGCTGGGAAGAATATGCATTCGTGCTGGTCTACACTCTGTTAGCAAACTTTGTCATAAACGACCTAGCAAAGAAAGGACTGGGAATGGTAGGAATCTCCAGGTGAACAGCAAAACAAGAGATCTAAGGCATACATGATATGAGGCAAAGTATGTTCCCTTCCGTGAAGTAGGGTAGCCCCATTATAAAATGCTCAATTATTCTTTCAACATTTTTTTATATGCTCACAGGTCCTCAAATTAATGAGAATGAAGGACGGGAGCTGATTTCTCCTGCAAATCAAGTGCAGAGCATCTAGGAAGTACACAAACAGGAAGGCAAAAGTATTCAGAGTTAGCAAATAACACTATCTTCCTTATCATATGAAGATAGCTGCTGACGGACCAATACGCCAGGAGGGTTAACTGATGCCCTCTATCTTCCTAGCTGACACGGTAGTTTAGATGTATCATACCTGCTAGCTCATTTGTTGTTTCTATTATATCAACTTCCTTATCAGAAGAAAAGTGACTTAACCTCATTGCCAAGGTTATAGCAAGTGGGGCTGTGAGCAGCTCTGTTACCTCCTATTCCATAGATTCGATGTGGAGCAAAGTCTGGATTCAATGATTATAACCATAATAGCTTAAATGCAATTATATTCCATATTGCTGTATTCTTCCTTGTCTTCGGGAGACAGTCCAAGACGGGCGCCTCTCCATAGCCTAAAGCTCTCGTTGCTATAATGAATGAAGCAAGCTTGTGCCTGTTAAAACCTCTATAACGCTTTCCATACTTGACGATTGGAGGCAAGCCTGTATATGCTTGGGTTAACTTCTAAAGATAACATACCTATATTCATAACATGGAGCTTTATCATATTCCTCTTCATGAGGTTTGATAGCTTGAAGTTTATCCTTGACGAGAAGTCATCACAGCTTTTGCCTGGTTGATTGCTGACTGAATCCACCTTGCATTCTTGACTCTATACCTCTCTCTTAGAATTGCCTTTATTGAGCCTGCATCCATATTAGCTCTTAGCATATTGTAAGCAGAACTCTCCTTAGAGGGGAAAGTTCTGCATATACCATCAAGCCTTTTTTCTTGACCTTCTATGAATGCTCTAACAATATATTGCATCATTCATTACTCCCTTGACCTACATGAACTTCTGGCCCCTGACTTAGCATGTAGAACTTCAAAGCCCAAGATAAGTAAGATGATTTAGCATATAAAGATAGTATTTTGAAGCAACTGCTTGCAGTATCTTCAGAAGGCGTATACTCCAGAATACTGAATTATGTCATCATGCGACCTGACTATGCTGCTCTTTGAGACCTTGTTCAGGTCAACCAACCTCAGCTCTGTCCAGACTGGAGGAAAGTCTTTTGGCGCTTCGTCAATGCTGCCTGTAAATATGAATTCTATATCCCAGTGGTTCTTCCTGTCAGGAAACCTAGGATTATCGTAGACTTCTGATACAACTTTTGGCCCTTTCAGCTCAATTTTATCAAGGCCTAGCTGCTCCCTCGCTATTCTCATTGCAGCGTCTTGAGGAGATTCATAAAGTATCAAGTGTGAAGAGGGGAGCATCCAGCCATCCTTGAACCAGTTCACCCTTTTGGAGTCGAGAGCACCGACGTAGGCCCAGTCAGCTTCTGGGTTCACCTTTCCCATCAGAACCTCTCCTTTCTTTCTGGTTAAGACCAGAAATGAAGAAAGACACATTCCTCCCTGGGGTACCTCTGATATGCCAAGCGATTCAGCCTGTCTGTCACGCGTAAACCTGCAAAATATTCTCTGGCTCATAATAATACCTACACTGCGGGACAAGCCGTTTTTAACGGTTTCCAATTCATATGTCTGATGAATTTATGAAAAGAGAAACTAACCATTTATCGTCCAACAGAATCTGAGTTCACGATGCTTCAATATAAAAAAAGGTGTAACCCTAATTTAATTCGAGACCATATTCGATGGAGTGAAGTCACGGTGATGCGGCTGTGAAACTTACGCCCCAACAGCCAGACGAACTAAGTTGTGTTCTGTACCAGAAGCCAGATGGACCGAAAGCTCCACCACTACCGGCGTTTAATGGGTTCTCCAAGTGCCCATAGTCAGACCAATCAAAAAGTCCAGCTATAGCTATACCAGTAAGGTTATAGGCAAAAGGAGATGGAAAGGTGACGAAGTTGTTCCGCCATCCACTTCCACCGGGGCAACTAAACGCTGTGCCGTAAACTATTGTTGGGTCATTTGTTATGCTCGCATCCACATTGCATATGCTTACCGGGTAACCATTCTTTAGAGACAGGGCAGAATTGACGTCGCACATGCCTGTAGCATTGAATGTAGTAGACGTACCGTTCGACCAAAAGACAGTACCCCATTCGTAAAATCGGCTGCCACCAATACTAGCACTTGCGAACTGTCCAGGGTTAGGTTTTGATGAGTATGATGAGGATACAAGTAACATCGCTGTTACGAAGCCTACAATCAAAAGCACTACAAATATATTTTCTCTGACCATCTATTTAGCAACATAAAAGATAGTCATAAATAATTTGCTTATCTATGATACGTACAAGAGATACGTCTCGCATAATTAATATTCCGTTCTATATGAGTGCCTTATCGCTCTATGCCTGCAGCATGATGGCTTTTCTGGCAAGAATATAACAGGATAGCTATGTGCTATCATAAAAGACTCTTCAATGCTTGGAAATTCCTTAAAAAGGCATAGCCACGGTCTGAGATCATATATTTTATCCTACCATTTTCGTCTATTGTAAAAACAAGTCCCTTTTTTACAAGCAGGTCCATATACAATTTAGCATTCCTAAAGTTCAGCTTGCTATAAAGGGCAAGCTCTGTTATTGCGAGTGCTCCTGATGTTAGGGCTGTCAAAATCTGAGATATAATTTCATATTCATTTCTCCTTTTACTTGTAGACCGTATAGCGAAGTTGAAACTTATCCTGTTTGTAATGAGTATGGTCTCATTTAAGGACGCAGACTGAATTGCTGCACCTTTCAACAACTCGAGATACAGGTTAGTTAAAGAACTGCCTCGAAAGTCAAATGGTGGCTCAACATATAGGATTAGCTCGCTGGCCAAAGAATCCTGCGCAACATGATAGGAGAACTGTGTAGCTTCCAACTTAATATAAACGATACTAACCTGGTAAACTGTATTAGGCTGCAAACCTTCGTTATCACAAATATTAAACGACAAAAATCCGACTGTAGAAAGGATAAGACAAGCTATTGTTACTTTTATGAAAGTGGAATCCAGTTTCAGCAAGACCTTCCAATCTGCTTTTTTTCCAAAGCTTTAAATTTTTTTGCAGAGGTTAAGATACTTCCGAAAAATTAAGCATTATGAGCGATGTCAAACAATCATTAACGTGAGGTTCAGCTATACATATTGCAATCAGATATCACTTTGCCCATATGTTGCTTACAGCACAAAGTTCATGCACAATTAATCACCTATTTCTCGCATGGCTAAGGTGAAAGATTTCTGACCATATCAGCACAGCCAAAGTCTAGCAGCAAATTCATCCTTACCTAAATCGTGAGATTCTTATACAACATCAAGTTAGAAATGCAGTCAGCATAAGTAATATGAATACTGTAACATGCCCCAGAAAGGCTAGTCTCAGTATTCTGGTTCCTTCTGAAGAGAGCTCTCCCTTTTTTCAGATTTTGAAGCAGAATAATATACAGCTCCAAACATACCTATCAGCACAGAGAAGAAGACGAGGATTGCGATGAAAGCTCCTAGGTTCATTCTTTAACCTCCATCAATAGACAGCTAAATGAGCCATTATCAATATCAGCACGACCTGAAAGAATGCTTGGCTTCCGTAAAACCCTATATTCTGCATGGTTAGCCTTAATATCTTTGCATCATCAGGCTTTGCTTTTGCCAGCTCTATGAAGACTCTAAGACCGTTTGGCATTAATATTCCGAAACCTTGACCTGAAAGAATTATCACAACTATACCTGTAGCTATTATCCATGGGGGAATGAATGTCAGATGTGCCTATCTTTTGTGCAAGGTATATCCGTGATGCGATCGCTACGGAAGCAAGAGATGGAATTATGAAGAAGGTCTTAGGTGTAAGTCTCTTAGCAACTTCAACCTTGACAGGTATCTCTAAATTCTTTATAACTTTTGTCATAACAAGGCCCATGAATAAATCAAACCCTGTCCATATACCTCCTGTTAATACGTGAATATACTGCAGAAGATAAAAGCCGTTTAAAGCTAGAGCCAGAAGAAGAGCAAAGACTGGTATAAGCCCGATTCCGAAACTCTACCTTAACAGAGTGCCTGTATAGCTTGGTAAACCTGTCTGTGCTGTCCTAGCATCCACGTTAACACTGGTCAAGCAACCTTATTTTTTCCTATTTTCTGTATATAAATTTAGCCTTTACGAGTTCTTTGGAGACGTCAGGCCGAGATATCATAAATGATTAACTTCAACCTGCACGGAGTTATACAATAGAATCATTCTGCTCAAAGAATAGCTTGATTATCAATAAATGCAGCATGTTGCTATCATAAAATACAAAACAAGCTTGCAAGAGAACGCATAATCAGGGTAAAATAATAGTTACTGCTTCAGCGTATAATGCAAATATGTTCAGACAAAAAGGAATCGGTTCGTGACAATGGTGCAAATTGGAACAAAGGCTTGGCTAGCTCATTGTTCAGAATTTATCTATCTGCTCACGCTTAATGAAATTCAAAATGAAGATGGATTTTAATATGAGGAATTGATTCTGAAGGAGAGATAAGTTGCTAGATATCAAAGTCTTAAGAAGAGCAAGATTACCTGCACTGATAAGCTTGGCAGCTTCTCTAGCTGCTTTTATCATCTTCTATTCAGTAACAGGTTCTGTATATATAAGCAACACAGCAAGCTTGATAGCAACTGCCTCTTCTATCATATTCTGGGTTTATCTTCTTGCATTTGTACTTATGCTTCCCCTAAAGGAAGGCTACAGCCTGTTTGTTGAAGGCATCAGAAAGAGCTCCATGAAACTCTTATTTGTCTTATATCTTGCTATTCATCTTGTAATATACGGTGTATTTCTCGAATTGATTCTTGAATCGATTTATGCCTATCCTTTAGCTGGCCAGAACTCTCTATTCAGAATATTCTTAGCTGGAAATTATGCCTTTTACCCCCATAGCATAGCTACTGTAATGGAGGTCCTTACTCTTAACCCAAGCATATCGGTTCTCTTCCCCAGAGCGCTTGGCGTTGCGCTTGGCCCCTTTGCAGTTTTTTCAGCTGTAATCATAGATGTACTTGTTGTGGCAAACGTGAACCTGCTCCTCAAGCTGAGCAAAACATTGCTAAAGTTCGGTGGAAGCATAGCTCTTCCTGCTGTAGGTGTGATAGGAGGAGCATCATGCTGTCTCTCGATACCATCACTTCTTGCCATTGCTTCTCCTACTATTGCAGCATTTCTTTACTTGCCTGTAGGTATCCTTATTCAGAACATATTGTACTATGGTCTGCCTTTAACAGTTATAATAATACTTGCACTGAACCTTAAAACACTGAAACCTCTCTGTTCATGAGGGCATCAAATATGCCTGAAACGAAAAGGAGAAGCAGCTATCTTATTCTGGCAGCTATACTGTTTTTTGCATTTGTAAACCCTTACATGGAGAATCTGGAATTCAGTCAGCCCGTACCTTACATGTTTGCTCATTATTCTCTTTTCATATCAGGAACGTTGATTGGATATTCATTTTTCAGGCTAAAAAACAGATTAACCACCATAACAATTGTCCTTTCTGTCTTCTGGCATCTGCCCTATCCTTTTTCACTTGCAGCATCTTTTTGGTCGTACAGGATAGTCGAAGAAGCATCATTTCTGATATCTGGCATTATACTGGGAGGAGCAGTAACTTCCATCTCATGGAGGGTTAAGGGTATACTGCTTGCCCTTTGGGTATTTGCTGACAATCTTCTTTCATTGATCTTTATACTTGCTCCAGATTATTATTCTAAACAAAATGTTGCAATATCTCCTTATAACTCTCTTCAATTTCCTTTCCTTGGTCTTGCGATGATACTTCTTATGAATTCGCTTGTAGGAGTAATTGTCTACCTCTACACAAAGAGAATGGTTTCTTCAATCAGAAGGATAGAAAAACGGCCATCCTGATATCATTGTGTAGAAGCTGACGGTTGCCAGGTATGAACACAGGTGCTTTAGCCATAAGCGAGCTAGGGTGCTTAATCATGAAAAATACATTTTGTCTTTTGAAGATGTTGAGAACCAACATAGTGCTCCTTCATTCAAGCGAAGAAAGTGAACTGAACAAGCTTGCAGAGGCATCTTCAAGACTCTGGAACAAAGCAAACTATCAAAGACATGCATTATTTCATAAATAGAGAACTCCATCATATCCATTCTGGTGCAATTGCTTTAAGGGTCACTTTTATTTCAACCTGCTAGAGACGTGCAAGTCTCAAGCCCTGCTTAAGTATTATTCTTTGAACTTCTTCAGCTAAGTAGCAGCAATGCCTGCAAATGCTAGCTGATAACACAGCCCTTGCTTGTCAGATGGGATGGATGCAGGTGATATGGT
>Ga0080006_1140738_pt1 | contig 13161 bp, 12 predicted proteins | sample RS3BMetagenome_FD_69209 | JGI IMG/M metagenome (GOLD analysis project Ga0080006, IMG submission 69209) | Ferric oxide microbial mat and aquatic microbial communities from Rainbow Spring, Yellowstone National Park, USA - RS3B (SPADES... ...
CGACGGGGTGGCCGCCATGCCCACGATGGGCTGGTTGAGCGGGAGCCCGCCCATCGAGCCGTGGAAGGGGGCGTCGCCGAAGGCGAAGATGCCGCCGTCCGAGGCCACGAGCCAGTACCCCTGACCCGACGGGGTGGCCGCCATGCCCACGATGGGCTGGTTGAGCGGGAGCCCGCCCATCGAGCCGTGGAAGGGGGCGTCGCCGAAGGCGAAGATGCCGCCGTCCGAGGCCACGAGCCAGTACCCCCGACCCGACGGGGTGGCCGCCATGCCCACGACGGGACGGTTCAGCGTGCCGCCCGCCAGGTCGCCGCGCACGGGGAAGTCGCCGAACGCCAGAACCCGTCCGAAGCTCGTCACCACGGCGTAGCCGCCTCCGTCGACGCTGGCGGCCATCCCGATGGCGAGGCAGTCGGTGAGTGGCGAGGAGCACGGCGGGGGTGGCGGCGCGGGCGGAGCGGTGGTCCAGCACGCCGCGTTCATCTCGGCCGTCGCGTTGTCCACGGCGAGGGTGGTCGTGCACGACGGGTCGATGGTCCACGGGGGCACACAGGCCACCACCCGGCAGACGATCCGACCGACACAGTCGATCTGCTGGTTGCACTGCCCGTAGCGGAACTGGAAGCAGCCGGTCGCCCACGAGTCGCATCCGGCGGGACCGCAGCTGCAGTTCGTCCCGTCGCACCCCGGTTCGCAGAACCCCCAGCCGTTGCCGCAGCCGGTGGTGCATCCGCACGTGGCGTGGCAGTCCATGTAGTAGCGGGGACCCCCGCAGTACGACGAGTTGTCCGTCTTCCACCAGCCACCCATGACCGTGTCGGCCGGGCAGTAGTTGTAGCCGCCGTTGATCGAACAGCAGAACTCCGAGAACCCGGAGCAACACGTCGTGCCGCAGCCGCACGACGTGTTGGCGCAGGTGCACACTGCGGCGTACGCCGTGCCCGGACGCAGGAGCAGGTCCACCCCGGAGCCCACGGCCACCGCGCTGCCGACGACGGCGGAGCGGTTGATGAAGCTCCGTCGGGACAGGTGGGCACCGAGGAACGACGACACCCGCTCGACCAGGGCGGTGCTCATGCCGGCCCCCGGGTGATCCCGAGCAGCCGGCGCGCCGCCCCCAGTCCGGCCAGGGGCCCGAGTGCCAGGTAGGCGAGCGACGCGGCCAGGAGGCTCACGGCGACGAGGGGTGCGCCGTGCCACGGTTGGAGTGCGAGGAGGGACGGCAGCCATCCGGCCGGTACGGAGGCGGCCACCGTCGCCGCCGATCCGGCCAGGGCCAGATCCACCACCACGTGGAGCCGGGTCGCCGGGGTGTCGGGGGTGCCGAAGCATCCGCAGCTCGCCAGTGGGCCGCCCCGCGCCCGTGCCGCGGCCACGAAGACGGCGAACCCGAGATAGGACGCGGCGACGAGTGCCGCCGGCCATGGCGCCGGCCGCACCAGCCCGGCGATACCCACGAGCGCCTCGGCGGCGGCGACGACCCGGACGACGGGCCCGACCAGGGCCAGACGGAAGGGGACCGTGGCCGCCACCGCCCGGGCCGTGTCCGCCGGACGGACCGCCTTGGCCGTCCCCGCTGCGACGAGGAGCAGGCAGGCGGCCAGGTAGGGCCCCGTCAGTTCCACGGGGCTCCCCCCGGGACGGGCGCGGGCGAGGGGTCGACCGCCACCCGGCCCAGCAGGGCGTTCACCCTCGGGACCAGGGATGCCCTACGGGCGTGACTCCCGAGCACCACGTACAGGGTGAAGGGGCGTCCGGCCTCGGTGAAGAACCACTGGGTACCCGACTGGCCGACCAGCCCACGACGGAGCACGTAGGGGAGGAAGTCGGACGACGACAGCTCGCGGGGCATGCCCGACCGGGCGAACAGGCGGGTCCCCCGGCTCTCGGGACCGTACTCGAACAGGGTGGCGAACACGTCGGTGTCCCCCATGAGCTGCACCGCGCCGCCGCCGAAGTCGCCGACCTGGCCGGGCAGGGCGAAGGTGGCGAAGTGGGCGACCGCACAGGGCAGTTCGGGACCGGACCCGACGCGCCGGAAGATCCGACCCTCGAACCCGGCGGGGAGCTCGGCGGTGATGCCGTGGGCCTGCATCGTGGCCACGGTCAGCCCGCTCTGCGGACCCGGCCGTCGGCCACGGGCATGCGGGCGTCCGGGGGGCCGAAGACGTCCTCGAGCGATGCCGGGTAGAGGCTCGGGTCGCCGGGCAGCACGCCTGCGGCGCGCAGCTCTCGGTCGTTGGCCGACTCGCGTGCCGGTCCGTCGATCCCGACGTCGCGCGCCGCCCGCGGCCCCGTGCCGGTCGCCGCCGCGTCGACCTGGGCCCGGCGCACGAGCTCGGCGACCTGGCGGAAGTGGTTGGCCACGCCCTCGCCGATCCGGCGACCGGACGTGCCGTCGACCAGGACGAAGAACGGGGAACCCGGCACCTCGTAGTCGGTCCACGCCTCACTCGACATCACGACGGCCAGCCCGGGCGGAGCCAGACCTGCGACCTCGCCCGGGATCTCCCGTTCGGGCCCCTTGGTGACCACCACCAGACGCGTGCCGTCCGGGAGCCCGAGCCGGTCCGGATTACGGAACGACTCCCAGAACCCGGCACACGACGAGCAGCCGGTCGAGAGGAAGGCGAGCAGCGTCCGTCCCCCGGAGCCGGACGGGGCGACGGCGAGGGCGTCCCCACCCGGGGTGACCCCGGCGACGGCGGGCGCGGACGTGGCGTCGCGACCGGGCGCCAGCGTCGGTCCCATGGTCAACGGGACGGACCGCGGCCGGTCGTCGGCGGCGTGGTCGTGGGCCGCGTCCTGCGACGGCTCGCCGACACCGACACCGAGGTCGTGCAGGGCCTTCAGGATGTCGGCGTGGCTGCGCAGCAACCCTGCGACGAGGACGACGAGGAGCACCACGACGAATGCGAGCACGACGACGAGGGCGACCATGGGTGACCTCCGGGGACGGTGGGCGGCGGCGACCGCCGGCACGCGGCGTGACACCTGGCTCCACTGTACGGAGTCCTCCCCGGAGAGTGGTGGCAATCGGGACGCCGCCTCCGACCGCTCCCGACGGGCCCGGCTCGCCTAGGCTCGGCCCGATCGGTCGGCGGGACGACAGCGGCCGGGGGAGGCACCCATGGGATTGCGCATCGAGACGGTCACCATCGACGCGGTGGACCCCGAGGCGCTCGCCGTCTTCTGGTGCGCTGCGCTGGGCTGGGTCCAGCGGGTCGACGAGGACGGCGACATCTGGATCGAACCGGACGACGACCATCCGGACGCCGGCACCGTACGCCCCCTGCTCCTCATGCGCGTCCCGGACGACAAGTCCGGCAAGAACCGGATCCATCTCGACCTGGTCCCCGACGACCACGAACGCGAGGTCGAGCGCCTCGAAGCCCTCGGCGCCACCCGCCCGAACGTCGGTCAGACCGGCAACGAGTCCTGGGTGGTGCTGGCCGATCCCGAGGGCAACGAGTTCTGCGTCCTGGACGAGGCCGACCTGGCCGCCGACTGACCGGGTCCGTCCGGCGGGCCGGACCGCGGCTCAGCCGGCGGACGCGGCCTCGGCAGCCGCCTTGGCCTCGGCCGCCTTGCGGTAGGCCTCGAGCTGGTCCAGCAGCGGCATGCGCTCCTGGCCGACCGTCGAATCCAGCCGTGCCGCGATCAGCTCGGGCGTCCACCGTCCGTCCGCGTACACGGCCCGCACCTCGCGAGGCTGGTTCCAGACGGCGATCTTCGGGCCCACCGACGTGTAGACCTGGCCGGTCACGTGCCGTGCCTGCTCGGACAGGAGGTAGACCACCATGGGCGCCACGTCCTCGGGATCCCCCATCTCGGCCAGGTCCATGGGCACGTTGGCCGACATCCGGGTGCGGGCGACCGGAGCGATGGCGTTGGCCGTGATGCCGTACCGGTGGAGTCCGGCCGCGGCCGAGCGCACCAGGGACACGATCCCGCCCTTGGCCGCCGCGTAGTTGGCCTGGGCCACGCTGCCGGCGAAGGCGCCGGAGGTGAACGCCACCAGCGACCCGCCGCCCTCCTGCTTGCGCATGACGGCCGACGCGGCCCGGAACACGGTGAAGTGACCCTTCAGGTGCGTCTCGATGACGGCGTCCCACTCGTCCTCGGCCATGTTGAACAGCATCCGCTCGCGCAGGATCCCGGCGACGGCCACCACGCCGTCGATCCGCCCCCACCGCTCGACGCCGGTGCCGACGATCCGCTCCCCGCCGGCCAGCGTGGTGACGCTCTCGGCCACCGCGACGGCCTCCCCGCCGGCGGCCTCGATCTCGGCGACGACGGCCTCGGCAACCTCGCTCGTCGGATCCTCGCCGGCCATCGACACACCGATGTCGGCCACGACGACCCTGGCTCCCTCGGCTGCGGCGGCCAGGGCCACGGCCCGACCGATGCCTCCGCCGGCACCGGTGATGGCGACGACCTTGCCGTCCAGGAATGCAGTCATTGCGGGTTACTCCTCGTGTTCGTGGTTCGGGTATCCGTCGTGGCGACCGGTGTCCCGCCGTGACGTGGACAGCGGTCCCGCGCTCCGGCGGCGGCGTCGCTGCCGGAGCGCGCGCCAGCGGACAGGCAGGTTGACCATCCACTGGAACCTGTTCTAGCGTCCCCATCGGGTCGGCGCCACCTCGCCCCGTCACCGGTCGCCCGCCACGGGCCCGACACGGGGCCGGGCGTGGACGTCACCGCCGACCACCGTCCGACGCGGTCACCGCGACGACGGAGGTGCAGCGACGACGACACGGGGGAGTGCGACGACATGGGTGATCTCGGCTTCTGGGCACTGGCACACGAGCATCCGGAGCACCTGGCGCTGGTCGCGCCGGACGGCACCGAGTACAGCGCCGGCGAGCTGCTCGGGCGCTCGAACCAGGTGGTCCACGGCCTCCGCGGCCTCAACCTCCAGCCCGGCGACGTGGTCGCCACCCTCCTGCCCAACGGCGTGGAGATGTTCGAGCTCTACCTCGCCGCACTGCAGGCCGGCTGGTACCTGGTGCCGATCAACCACCACCTCGTCGGTCCGGAGGTCGCCTACATCCTGGCCGACTCCGGCGCCAAGGCCTTCGTGGCCCACGAGCGGTTCGCCGACGTGGCACTCGATGCCTCCGAAGAGGCCGAGCTGCCGTCGTCCATCTGCTTCGCGGTGGGCGACATCCCCGGCTTCGGCTCCTTCGCCCGGATGCGCGACGCGCAACCGACCACCGACCCCGAGGACCGGACCATCGGCGACGTCATGAACTACACGTCGGGCACGACCGGCAACCCGAAGGGCGTGTTCCGCCGGCTCAGTGGACTGTCCCCCGAGGAGGCCGCCCTCGGTCAGTCCGGCATCCTGTTCCTCTTCAACATCCAGCCCCAGGACGAGAACGTCCACATCGTGGGGTCGCCGCTGTACCACACGGCGGTTATGCGCTTCTCGGGCGCCTCGATCCACCTGGGACACACCATCGTGGTGATGGACAAGTGGCTTCCCGAGGAGATGCTCCGGCTCATCCAGGAGTACAAGGTGACGACCTCGCACATGGTCCCCACCCAGTTCCACCGGCTCCTGGCCCTGCCCGAGGAGACCCGAGCCCGCTACGACGTGTCGTCCCTCCGGCACATGATCCACGCCGCGGCCCCGTGCCCCGTCGACGTCAAGCACCAGATGATCGCCTGGTGGGGCGACGCCATCGACGAGTACTACGCGGCGTCCGAGGGCGGCGGCACACTGGTGACCGCCCAGGAGTGGCTGACCAAGCCGGGCACCGTGGGCAAGGCGTGGCCGATCTCGGAGATCGCCGTCTTCGACGACGAGGGGAACCGGATCGAGGAGCCGAACGTGATCGGCACCGTGTACATGTCCATGTCGACCGGTGACTTCGAGTACCACAAGGACGAGAAGAAGACCAAGAGCAACCGGATCGGCAAGTTCTTCACCGTGGGGGACGTCGGTCTGATCGACGAGGACGGGTACCTGTTCCTGCGCGACCGGAAGATCGACATGATCATCTCGGGCGGCGCCAACATCTACCCGGCCGAGATCGAGAACGTGCTGCTCGGATTCCCGAAGGTCGGCGACGTGGCGGTGTTCGGCATCCCCCACGAGGACTGGGGCGAGGAGATCAAGGCCGTCGTCGAGCCGGCCGAGGGCGTGGAGCCCTCCGACGAGCTGGCCGCCGAGATCCTCGAGTACTGCTCGACCCGACTGGCCAGGTTCAAGACGCCCAAGTCGATCGACTTCACCGACTCGATGCCCCGCGACCCGAACGGCAAGCTGTACAAGCGCAAGCTGAGGGACCCGTACTGGGAAGGCCGGGAGAAGATCTGAGTCCGCGGATCGGGTCCCGGCCGGACGGACCCGATCCCACCGGCCGGTCAGCCTCCGCCCGAGGCGTCACCCGGATCGGCGCCCGACTCGACGGCGGCCACGCCCCGGCGCATGGCCTCGAGGAGCCCGTCGTCGGGACCGGCGGCGTTCTGCTCGGCGATCGCCAGCATCTGCCGGGGCAGGACCTCGATGAACAGGCCGTCGGCCTCGGCCGTCAGCACGTCGTCGTGGTACATCCCCGCCCAGGTCCGGATCTTGCGCCCGTCGCGCCCGAGGAAGCGGGCCTCGAGCCGGAGATCGGTGCGCAGCGGCGTGGGCTTGCGGTACCGCACGGTGAGCGTCCCGGTCATCCCCGGGTTGCCGGCGACCATGTTCGCCGCCCCCAGGATCTCGTCGAACGTGGCGGCGATGACCCCGCCGTGGACGCAGCTCGGGGGACCCTCGTAGGGGTAGTCGAACCACGCCGTGGCCCGGATCTCCGGCGGGGCCCCGTCCTCGCCGTCGACGATCTCGAGGCGGACCGGCGGCGCGATCGGGTTGAGGATCCCGGCGATCGGACTGGTCGGGAAGTACTCGACGGAGGGCCGGTCCGTGTCGGGTGGCTGGCGCAGCCTGCGGTCGGTCCCGGCGCCGTCCGCGAGCTCGACGGCGATCCGCTCCACGGCCTCGGCCGCCACCGCCAGCTCCCCGTCGTCGGGCGTACCCGACACGGTCATGGCGATCAGCGGCCGCAGGGCCTCGGCCAGGCGGAGCCGGGCGGTGTCGGGGTGGTCGTCCGGGAACGGGATGGGGCGGCCGACGCCGGAGTCGCTCACGTGCGGGTGTAGACGGGCGGCCGCTTCTCGGCGAACGCCCGCATCCCCTCGGCGGCGTCCGCCGTGGAGAAGATGGGCCAGCCGATCTCGAGGTCGGCCGCCAGTGCATCGGCCTCGGACATGCCGTCGGTGGCCCGCAGCGAGGCCTTGATGGCCTCGACGGCCAGGGGACCGTTGGACCCGATCACCTCGGCGATCTCCAGGGCCTTGTCGAGTGCCGACCCGTCGGGGACCACGTGGCCGATCAGGCCGACCTCCTTGGCCTCGGAGGCGCTCATCGACCGGGCGGTCAGGAGGAGGTCCATCGCCACCGTGTAGGGGATCTGGCGGACCAGCCGGACCACCGAGCCGCCCAGCGGGTACAGGCCCCGCTTCGCCTCGAAGAGCCCGAACACGGCGCTCTCCCCGGCCACGCGGATGTCGGTCCCCTGGAGGATCTCGGTCCCGCCGGCCACGGCGTAGCCCTCCACGGCGGCGATCAGCGGCTTGCGCAGCTGGTGGTGGCGGAGCAGGGCCTTCCAGTGCAGGTCCGGGTCGGCGGCCATCCTCGCCGACACCTCCTCGTTGCCCGGGCCCGACATCGACTTCAGGTCCATGCCCGAGCAGAACGTCCCGTCGGCGCCGGTCAGGATGGCGCACCGGATGTCGTCGTTCGCGTCGATCTCGGTCCAGGCGTCCACCATGCCCACCAGCATGGGACCGGACAGGGAGTTCTTCGCCTCGGGGCGGTTCATCGTCACGACGGCCGTCGTGCCGACCACCTCGTACCTCAGGTGCTCGGTCTCGATCATGGTGCTGCTCCCTTCGGGGTGGCGTGCCGGCCAGGTCCCCTCTCGTGCGCCGGAGCGCTGCGGTGTGTGGATGCGCGCCCCGGCGGTGCCGTCGGCCCACAGAATCTAGAACGGATTCTACTTTCCGTGGCCGACGCGGACGGAACGGGCACTCCGGGACGATCGCCCGGGCCCCGGCGGCTCAGGGATGCGCGGGGCCCTGGGCCATCCCGACCACGGGGGCGCGCAGGGCCAGGCCGCCGGTGGACCCCTCGAACGGTGCGTCCCCGAAGGCGAAGATCCCGCCGTCGGACGCCACCAGCCAGTAGCCGGCCCCCGTGTGCGACGAGGCCATGCCCACGACGGGGCGCGCCAGGGGCGCACCTCCCATGGACCCGCCGAACGGAGCGGACCCGAAGGCGAACACACCACCGTCCGAGGCGACCAGCCAGTAGCCGCCGGCGCTGCCCGACGGGACGGCCATGCCCACGACGGGCCGGGTCAGCGTGAGTCCACCCGTGGAACCGTGGAACCCGGCCGAGCCGAAGGCGAAGACCCCGCCGTCCGAGGCGACCAACCAGTAGCCGCGTCCGTCCGGCGTCGCCGCCATGCCGACGACCGGGGCCCGGAGGTCCATTCCGCCGGTCGAGCCGAAGAAGCCCGCGTCGCCGTAGGCGAAGACCCCGCCGTCCGAGGCGACCAACCAGTAGCCCCCGTGGTCGGGGGTGGACGCCGCACCGACCACCGGTCGGGTCAGGGGCAGCGCCCCGGCCGAGCCGAAGAACGCGGCCGAGCCGAAGGAGAAGACGCCGCCGTCGGCCGCCGCCAGCCAGTAGCCCGGCGTCGAGGGACCCGGCGCGGGGGGCCCGGGCAGGCCGGCCGGACCCCGGAACGCGTGGAGCTGGTCCGCCGACGGGGCGATGACCAGCCCGTCGGCAGCGGCCGGCGACGGGAACGAGGACGCGCTCGAACCGATGGCGAACTGCTGCACGGTGGCACCGCTCGACGCGTCCAGGGCGTAGAGGGTTCCCGAGGAGACGGACCACACCAGTCCCCCGGCCACGATGGGCGACCCGTGGGCGCCGCTCGCCGCCCGCCAGAGGGCGGTGGGTGCCGACGCCGTCGGCCGCACGGCGCGCAGCCCGTCACCGCAGGGCACGAACAGGGTGCCGTTGAGGTCGGCGGAGCCCCCGAAGGGCTCGGACCCGCAGAATCCCGGGCTCGAGGCCACCTGGCCGCCCACGCCGCCGAGCTGCGACTGGCGGAGCACGTAGGCGGTCCGCGCCTTCCCGACCTCGAAGACGAGCCCGTTGGGCAGCAGCGCCGGGGTGGTCGAACCCAGGTCGGCGTCGGAGGCGTTGTCGGACACCCACGAGCTGGGGGCGAACGCCTGCAGCGGGTTGCCCGGCTGTGGGGCCGACGGGTCGAGCTCCAGGACACCGTCGCTGTTGTCGTACGGCGGACTGCCGCTGGTGTACGCGCTGTTCCCGGTGGCGACCCACACGTTCCCCTGGCCGTCGACCGTCGGGGCGGCACCGCCCATCCACACCGCGCCCTGCGAGTCGCCCGCGGCGTCCGCCACGGTGAACACCGACGCCGGCCCGCCCGCCTCGGGGGCGGACACGACGAGGCCGTGGTAGGGCTCGCAGTCGCCCGCGTTCCCCCCGAAGCCGACGATCACCCGCCCGCCGGCCAGGGCCAGCGAGGCACGCTGGAGCTCGTGGGCCGGCGAGGTGACCGACGCCGGATCGATGACCTCGTCGAGGACGACCCCGCCCGTGTAGAGGTCCAGTCCGACCAGGTGGTGGGCGGCCTCCGACCCCGCCTGCTCGGCGGCCACCACGAAGATCTCACCGCGTGCCGGGTCGATGACCGGGGTGGAGGTGATGCCGACGGTCGGGCCGATGTTGCCGCAGATCCCCCCCGGGAAGCTCGCCGGGTCGAACGGGGCACCGAGATGGGTCGACCAGAGGACGGAACCGCTGTCGGCGGCCAGCGCGTACACGGTGTCGTTCTCCGTGGCCGCGAACACCCGGCCGGTGGCCACGAGGGGCTGCCCGTAGAGACTGCCGTCGAGGACGGGGGACGTCCAGGCCGGCGTGGCCGGCGAGAACGAGGCGCCGGACGCGTCCACGCCGGTCCGCAGCGCGTTCTGGTCGAACGTCGTCCAGGACGAGTCGGTCGTCGTGCGGGGCGCGGTGGCGTCGACGCGGGCGCCCACGGCCGGCCCGGCCGCGTCCGACACCGCCGCACTCGCACACGCGGTGGCGACGACGGTCAGGGCGACGACGGAGGCGAGTCGCACGACGGCTCGCGCCCGCGCCGAGGTCGGAGGGCGCATGCCTCCATGCAACCACGTGCGGGCGGTCCCGCCAACCGTCGTCCGGATCGGCGGTCCCGGGGTGTCAGATCCGCTCGATGATCGTGCCGGTGGCGAGCGCCCCCCCGCAGCACATGGTGATGAGGGCCAGGTTCTTGTCGGTCCGCTCCAGCTCGTGGAGGGCGGTGGTGATGAGGCGGGCGCCCGTCGAGCCCACCGGGTGGCCGAGGGCGATCGCCCCACCGTTGACGTTGACCCGGTCCCAGTCGACCTCGTGGACCCTGCCCCACGACATGACGACGGAGGCGAATGCCTCGTTGACCTCGAAGATGTCGATGTCCGCCATGGTCATGCCCGCCTTCTTCAGGACGTCCGTCGTGGCGGCGATGGGTCCGTCGAGGTGGTAGTAGGGATCGGAGCCGACCAGGGTCTGGGCCACGATCCGGGCCCGGGGGCGCAGCCCGGCCTCGCCGGCGCGCTCCTGGGACATCCACAGCACCGCGGCGGCGCCGTCGGAGATCTGCGAGCTGTTGCCCGCCGTGTGCATGCCGTCGGGAAGGACGGGCTTGAGTCCGGCCAGGCCTTCGGCCGTGGTCTCGCGGGGACCCTGGTCCCGCGAGACGAGGGTGCGCTCGCCGGTCGGACCCTCGGCTCCCATGACCGGAGCCTCCACCGGGACGATCTCCCGGTCGAAGCGGCCCTCGGCCACGGCGACCGCGGCCTTGCGCTGCGACTCGAGGCCGAGCCAGTCCACGTCGGCACGGGTGATCCCGTACTTCTGGGCGATCCGCTCGGCCGCGTTGAACTGGTCGGGCATGTCCCACGGGAACTCGTCGGGGCGCGACCTGCCCGGCCCGTTGAACGCGTTGGCCCCGAGGCCCACCCGGCTCATGGCCTCGACCCCGCAGGCGATGCCCGAGTGGATGACGTCCGCGCCGATGAGGTTGGCGACGAAGTTGTTGGCCTGCTGCGCCGAGCCGCACTGGCAGTCGACCGTGGTGGCGGCCGTCTCGTAGGGCAGGCCCTGGCTCAGCCAGGCGGTGCGGGTGACGTTGGACGCCTGCTCGCCCGCCTGGGTGACGCACCCACCGACGATCTGTTCCACGGAACCGGGGTCGATGCCGGCCTTCTTCACGAGCTCGACCTGGGCCGTGCCCAGGAGTTCGGCGGCGTGGAACCCCGACAGCCACCCGTTGCGCTTCCCGATGGGGGTGCGGACTGCTTCGACGATCACCGGCTGGGCCATGGAGGTTCCCCCTAGTTGTGCGTATCGGTTGGTGGCGTGCGACTTCGACTGACGGCCGGCCCGGAGGTCGTCGCCCGGAACCCGGCGGGAGCAGTATAGAACCGGTTCTAGAACCTGGCGCCCGGCCCGTCCCGGACCGACGGGTCGGCACCCCGGGGCACGCCCGCCGCCGGCGGAGGGTGCGGAACGGCGGACCCCGCGTCGCACGTAAGCTAGTTGCGTACACAACCAGTTCGCCGTCCCACCCGGTCGACGCCACCCCCCGAGGAGCCCCGTGTCCAAGCCCACCCTCCAGATCGTCGTCGGAAGCACCCGCCCGGGTCGGGTCGGGCTCCCCGTGGCGCAGTGGTTCGACGGAGTCGCCCGGGAGCAGGGCGCCTTCTCCGTCGAGCTCCTCGACCTGGCGGAGGTCGCGCTGCCGCTGCTCGACGAGCCCGGCCACCCCGTCGCCCGCCGGTACGAGCACCCCCACACGCTCGCCTGGAGCGAGACGATCGACCGGGGCGACGCCTACGTGTTCGTGATCCCCGAGTACAACCACAGCTTCAACGCCGCCACCAAGAACGCCCTCGACTTCCTGCACGCGGAGTGGAACGACAAGCCGGTGGGCTTCGTCAGCTACGGAGGGGTCGCCGCCGGGACCCGGGCGATGACGGCACTCAAGCCGGTCGTGACCGCGCTGCGCATGACGCCGGTGGTCGAGGCCGTCAACATCCCCTTCGTCGCGCAGTTCCTCGATGACGAGGGGCGGTTCGTCCCGAACGAGGCGCTGTCCCTGGGCGCCGCCGGCATGCTGGCCGAGCTGGTCCGGCTCGACGGAGCACTGCGGCCCCTGCGGGCCGGCACCGGCGGCTGATCCCGGGGCGCGACCGGCGACACCCCGGGGGGCCGGGACGGGCCGGTGCGGTACTCTGCCGTCCGGACGGGCGGGGATGCCCTCCGAGACCCGGCACCGCCGGGAGCGGGTGGTCGGGCCCCCGACCGCCCGGGCGAGGGGAGGATCCGGATGGGTGCGACGAAGGGACCCGCAGGCGGTGCGCCGGGACGGACCGTGACGGCCACCGGGACGGTGTGAACGTGTCCCTCCTGTCGAAGCCCGGAACGGACGCCCCGGACCTGACGGTCGTCGCCGTTCCCGGGTACTTCGCCGCCATGGGCCTCGAGTACCTGGCCCAACGCCGCCGCCTGGCCCGGGGCGGGGCCCCGTCGGCCGGGGACTACGAACGGCGTGACACGCTGGCGAGCCTGGCCATGGGCAACCTGAGCCTGCTGGCCCCCTTCGTGGTGCCCCGGCTCCTCCGCCCGATCACCCCGGGTCGCGGCCGGTTCGCCAAGGCCGCCGTCGGTGTGGCCGTGGTGGCCGCCGCGGTCACCACGGCCGCCGACGTCGTCGCCCGCCGGTCCGAGCGGAGGGGGTCTCCGGAGGACGTCGCCGACCCGGGCGGCGACGATCCGGGGCGTCCGACCCGGCCACCCTCGGCCGCCCGCAGGGTCGCCTCGGTCGGCGGCGTCGCCGCCGTCGCCGTGGGGGGCGTGGCCCTCACCAGCGCCTGGGCCACGGCCACCACCTCCGAACGGCTGTGGGCCCGGCGGTTCGTCCCGTCACTCGGGAACGGGCCCGCCGCGCTGGCCGCCGCCGTCGTCGGGGGGGACTTCCTCTAATACTGGCAACACCGGTTCATGCA
>Ga0080006_1154698_pt1 | contig 13152 bp, 10 predicted proteins | sample RS3BMetagenome_FD_69209 | JGI IMG/M metagenome (GOLD analysis project Ga0080006, IMG submission 69209) | Ferric oxide microbial mat and aquatic microbial communities from Rainbow Spring, Yellowstone National Park, USA - RS3B (SPADES... ...
GCCAGGATGCCCATACGCATCCCGTGCTGCTTTATCCAGCTGGCCACATGGGGATTGGGGCCGTTGGCGTGGATGGCCCCCGAGCCGTCCAGGCTGTACCAGAAGGCCAGTACGGTGTCGATATAGCGGTAATGGGCTCTCAGGCTGGGGAAAGAGCTCTGGAAGATCCGGCTCCAGCCGTTCTGATAAAAGGCGATGACCCGGGGGCTTGCCGCGCCTGGCTGCAGCCGGGGCCCCTGCCCGAGCGCTCCCAAAAGCAGCGCCAGCAGCAGGCCGGCCCCGCTGGCGGCTAGAGCCAGACCTGCGCGCCAGCCCCGCAGGCCGACGCGCGCCGCCAGCCGCTGCAGTGCTCGGCGGGCCCGCCCGGCCCCCAGGGCCAGGCGCCGCCCCGCCTCGTCCCATCGGGCGTCGCCCATGCCCTCCACCCCCCGTGCTAGACTGCCCCGCGGGGGGGCGATCTAGTGTCGGGGGCAGGGAATGGCGGCGCCCCTGAGGGGCTCAGGGTGGTGATCCCGTTGGCGGAGGCGCGGCGGCGGCTGCAGGGTGCTCTGCCGCTGCGGGCCGCCTCCCTGCAAGGCCAAGGTGGACAGCCGTCGGTGCTGGAGACGGTCCCAACCGGCCCGGCGTGCACGGGCCGGGTGCTGGCCCAAGAGGCCCGGGCCGTGCGCGACATGCCGTCTGCCGATCGTTCCCTGGTGGACGGCTGGGCGGTGCCCGCGGGGGACGGCCTGCGCCTCCGGCCCGCGGGGCGGGTCGGGGTCGGCATGGCGCCTGGGGCAGCGCTGCAGCCGGGTACCGCCGTCTACGTGGCGACGGGTGCCCTGCTGCCCCCGGGTACCGTAGCCGTGGTCATGCAGGAGGAGGTGCGCCTGCAGGGGGGGGAGCTGGTCCTCCGCCGCCCGCCCCGGGCGGGGCGCGACGGGTGCAGCATCGGCCGCACCCGTCGCGCCTGTGCGGCCGCGCGCCCCTTCAGCAACTGGCGCAGCGCCGGCGGATGGCGAGCGAGATGCGGGTGACCGGGCCCAGTTCGGTCTGAGGCTGTGCGGGGGGTAGGGGAGGGGCCCAGTCGTGGACCTGCACCGGTGCCGATCCGTCCGGGATCGTGACCAGAAAGGCACCCGGACCGATGAATGGCCGATACCACTCATGCAGGTGCCAGGTGTGGCTGCCGGCGCCTCCGGCGCCCGCGGTCTCAGCGGCCGTCTGCACGGTCGGCAGCGCCTCGGGGTGAGAAATCCTGGGGCGCGACCGATTCGCCAGGGTCACCCGCGTATATCCACTGGTTGCCATTGCCGAAACCCCTTTCCCGCCGCCCTCGCGGGCACCTCGGATCAAACCCCCGCCGCCGGGCTCCTCTTTCGGGACAGACGCGGCCGCCATGGCCGGTTCTGCATCGGCTGCCGGCCGTACCCCTTCGCCTGGCGGTGCATACGGTGCCGCGCCCGCTCCCACCCCTGCCGGCTCTGGGGCGCCCTCCGGGGGCGGTGGCGTGCCGGTACCGGCGATTCCAGGCGTCATAGATAGATCGTGGGCGACGGCCACGGCCGGTTCCGGCTCGACCGGCGTCGGGACCCCGGTTCCGGCCCCCTCCGCTATTGCTGGCCGGGGCGTCGCGACGGCTCCCCCCCCGGGCCCTCCCGCGCCCTCCGGGGGCGGTGGCGTGCGGGTGGGGACATCGCCCGGCGTCAGGGGCAGATCGTCGGCGACGGCCGCGGCCGGTTCCGGCTCGGCCGGCGTCGGGACCCCCGTTCCGGCGGTGTCCTCCGGCCCCGGCACGGCGGGGACCGGCTCCACCGGCGTCGCCCCGGCCTCGCCTGCCGACTCTCCGGCGCCCTCCGGGGAGGGCGGGGCTTGGCGGGCGACGGCGCCCGGCGTCGCGGTGACGAGGTCCTGCGCCGCTTCCCGATACACCGGCATCGTGGCCTCCGTCCCCGCGTCTGTGGCCTCCACGACTGCGGCGGCCGCCTCCACCGGCGCGGTTTCGGCCCGGTCTTCCGGCATGCGGGTGTCCGCCGGGGAGGGAGGCGGTGTGGGGGCTTCGGAGACCGGCGTCCCTTCCGGGGCGCCGCCTGGAACCGCTCCGGGTTCCCGACCGGAGGGGGGGGCGGTTTCCGTTTCGAGGTCGGCCGGTCCGGCTGCCGCACGGATCGCCCCCGTCTGTGTCGGCAGGGCATCGCCTTCCGGCTCTCCGACGCCCTCGGCGGGGGGGCGGGGCGGGGCGGTCCCGTCGACCGGTGTTCCGACCCGGGCATGGCTAAGGGCGGCCACCGCCGGCGGTTCCGGATCGGCGGCGGCCCCTGTCCCGGCCTCGGCCGTGTCGGCCCCACCCCCCACGGGCGATGGCGCCGCGGCCTCCGCACCCGCGTGGACGGGTGGGGCCGCGCCGCGACCTTCTTCCCCACCCCGCGCCGCGGCCTCCGCCCCCGCGTGGACGGGTGGGGCCGCGCCGCGACCTTCTTCCCCACCCCGTGCCGCGGCCTCCGCCCCTGCGTGGACGGGTGGGGCCTCGCCGCGGCGTTCTTCCCCACCCCGCGCCGCGGCCTCCGCCCCTGGCTGCCGGGCGGTGTCTCCACGGTCCGGGGCCATCGGCGCCGTGGGCTCGGGCGCCTGCGCCGTCCGGATGGTCTCGCCATCCGTCCTGGCGGCGGGGGACGAGGCGAAAGGCTGCCGGGCGGGCGCGGCTCCGCCCAGACCGGCACGGGTGGGGATGCCGTTCAGCGGTCTGCCCAGCAGCCGGCAGTAATCCGCGATGCCGTCGGCCAGGCCGTCGGCCCACACCGCGGGGTCCATGGCTGCGGCGAGAGCCCGTTCGTCGCCCGGGGGATGCGCGATGAGAAGCAGGGCCACGCCGCGCCAACCGGCGCAGACGCCCCGGCAGGCGCCGCCGGACAGCCCGAGCCGCCGCGGCCCGGGCCGCACCGAGCCCAGGCCGGCCAGAGCGCCCTCCAGGTGGCGCGCGAGGCGGAGGCCCAGCCACCACCGCCACAGGGGCAGTCCCGTCTCCAGGGCGGCGGCCGTCCCCGCCGTTCCGTGCAGCGCCCTGCCCAGATGCAGGCTGAGTACGATGTCGGGGTTGTGCCGGCGCGCGCGCGCGTGGCGGAGGGCCAAGGGGGTGAACTCGTCACCCTCTCGTGTCAGGGCCACCTGGGCGCCGGCGGCGCGGCAGCGGTCGGCCAACAGAAAAATCACGGAGAGAGCCCATTCCGCCTCGGTGATCCTCCCCAGTCTGTGCTCGCCGCGCTCCATGCCGCCGTGGCCCGCATCCAGCACCAGCGACGGGCGCGCGGCGCCCTGCCCACGCCCCGGCTCGCTGCGGCCCGTCGCGGTGGCGGTCGGATCTGTGCCGATCCCTGTCACTGGCGTGCCCTCCCTCGCCGGGTCAGGCTACGCGTCTGGTGTCCCGTCAGTGACAGGTGGTAACTACTGTGCGTCCAGATAAGGTCAGGTGGGGTGGGTCGATCCAGCCGGTGAGAGACCGGTCGCGGTAACGTCGAGGCCGCGTAGTCCCTCCCCGGCGTAGGCGGGCGACGACCCGGTCGGAGCGGGGAGGGATGGCCCTCAAGGAAGCGCGTGGCCGGCAGGGAGGCGAGCTGACCTTCGGAGCGCAGGTGGCGCAAGGGGTCCACAGCACGGGGCGGGGGAGGGCCCGCGACAACCAACCGGTCCGCGACGTGACGTGAAGCCGGCCGCGTCGTCACAGAAGTGGGGGAGTCGAGCCCCGGGGGACAAGGGGCATCGGAGCAGTGGCCTCGCCGAACAGGACTTTGGCGAGGCCACTGGATGGACCAGGGGCCGGTGCGACTTGCGCGGCACGCTCCTACAGGGAGAGGATCGCCGGCCGGCGGAGGTTGGCGCCCCCCGCCGTCTCGAACTCCGCCGCGGGCCAATCCCGCATCTCCGTCAGCACCTGGGGGAGGCCCGCCACGCGGCACTGCACCGTGTCCTCGCTCTTGGCACCCGCCACGGAGGGGTTCCAGGCGAAGATCTGCCCGGCGCTCACCACATCCCGGCCGTCGGGCACCGCGCGCCATTCGCGCGAGGCGTACCCCGCCAGACCGCCCTGGTGGTGGTTCTTCCACTCCTCGTCGAAGCCGGTGGCCACATACGCCAACCGCGCCGCCGCGAAGACCTGGCCCGAGGTGGCCCCGGGCCGGGTGGCGGCGATCATCTCGGCGTCGACGCGGGCGGCGGCGCGCCAGCGGCGGTCCAGGTCGGCGCCCACGGGGCCGAAGTGCACCAGGCGGGTGCAGGAGAGCACGAGGCCGTCGCGCATGCCGCAGAGCACGACCATCACGTACTTCTCCACGGCGCGGGAGGTCGGCAGGGGGTGGCGCCGAGTGTAAACGCGCTCGTCGGCCGCCACCAGGTGCACGACCGGTTCGAGGCCGCGGGCGAAGCACTCCGCCGCCAGCCGGCCGGCGATCGCGAACTCGGTCTCCCCCCGGCGGACGGCGCGGCAGCAGACATCCAGCGCCTCCGCCGCATCCCGGCCCACCGCGGCCGCCCGGGCCTGTTCGCCGTCCGTCAGTCGGACCCGCATGGCCGCCACCTCGGCGCCTACGGCGGCGGCCCCCGGCACGTCGGCGTCGCACAGCAGTCGCGCATCCGCGCCGGCCACCTGCCTCAGGCGCGCACCCATGCCCGCTCCGTCCCACCAGTCGCAGGCGTGGACCTCCCAGTCCAGGCCGGCCAACTCCTCCTCGCGGAGGCGGCGCGCCTCGATGTTGCTGGTGAGGACGGCCACGCGCTCCCGAGTGACGACCGCCCAGGCGGCCCCCCCCTCCGCGGCCACATTGATGAAGGAGCGCCCGCCGCAGGACAGCCAGGCGAAGTTGGCGATGCGCGTCAAGACGATCGCGTCGGCGTGGTGCGTGTCAAGAAGGCCGCGCAGGCGGGACACCTTTTCGGCCGCTTCGGCGGCTCGGGGGGACAGGGACATGGCACACAACTCCCTTCGCTTCCATCGGGGCGGGCGCCGGGGTGGTGCGTAGGGGTGGCGTCCCCGGCGGCTGGGGCGGCGGGTGGGGCCGGACCGTGTCGGCAGCGCTTCGTCGGCGGTGGTCCAAACCCCTCGGAGGAATGCGGTGGGTCACTACCGCGCAGCCCCGGGGGCACAGTAGTGACGGTTGCGGTCCGGCCGCGGCAGTTCTTGGACCCCCGTTCCCGCGGGTGCCACCACCGGTTGGCGGGACGTCAGGACCAGGTCCGGTCGCCCTGTTCTGGGGGCTGGCACACGTACCCATGATCCCCCCGGGTACGGCCGCACCCAGGGTGGGGGTGTTCCGCCCTCTCCGCCGACGGGGTACCGGCCCGGCCCCGCTCCCGGTTGTCCGACAGCAGTGCTGGGGTGCTGAGCGGTTACCGCGGTAGAAGTACCGTCTCGACGGCCGAGACCCGCCCGGGGTAAGCCCGCCTCCGGCCTCCGCCTTCCACGTACGGGAGACCGCAGGGCCGGCGGCGGCGGCACGGAATGCCGACGCCTAGCGGGGCGGCCGGAGACCGGGCGGCCCGCGCCAGCCCATCCGGTGGAGGGGGTCCGCGCCGATGGCCTTCAAAGTTTTGTCGCCGCTGCAGGTCGAGCAGTTCACGGAACTCGGCTACACGCAATTGGAGGGGGCGTTCCCTCGCGCGCAGGCCCTTGCCGCGCAGCACTTCCTGTGGGAGCAGGTCTCCATGCGCGGCCCGCGGCCTGATGATCGGGACACCTGGACACAGCCGATGGTGCACATCAAGGAGGCCTACTCCGACCCCGTGTTCCAGGCCTGCGCGACGGAGCGGCTGGCCGAGGCCATCGAGGACCTCGTGGGTCCCGGCCGCTGGGCGACCCGCGGCCGGCCGTCCGGCTGGGGCTGGTGGCCGGTGAACTTTGCCCTGGGCGCAGATCGCCCCTGGGACGTGCCCGCGGGCGGCTGGCACTGGGACGGGCAGCACTTTCGCCACTACGTGGACGCACCCAACCAGGGCCTGCTGCTCCTCTGCCTCTTCTCCGAGATCCGGCCGCACGGCGGCGGGACGGTCGTGGCCGAGGGCAGCCACCGTGTCGTGGCCGACTTCTTGCACCGGCATCCCGAAGGGTTGGAATTGGGGGACGCCATCCATGGGTGCAACCACAGCCACCCCTGGCTGGCGGAGTTGACGGGCGCGGGGGCGTCGCGCAGCGGCGACACCTCCCCCGCCCCCGCCGGGCCCCGCGTGGAGCGCTTCATGGAGAACACCTACGTAGATTCCGCGGGCAACCGGCTGCGCGTCGCCGAGACCGGGGGCAATCCGGGCGATGTCCTGCTGTGCCACCCGTTCCTCTACCATGCCGCCTCGCAGAACCACCTGGGCGTCCCACGCTTCATGTGCAACCGGACCACGCCGCTGCGAGAGCGGATGAACCTGGCCCGGAACGATCCCCGAGACCACTCGCCCCTGGAGGAGAGTATCCGCCGGGCGCTCCGTCCCATGGACTGAGGCGGGGATGTGCCCCGTGAGGCCGCGGCAAGAATGGTCCCTTACAAGGCCGTTGCTCGATGCCCCTTGCCCCCCAAGGGCCCCCGGTGTGCGACCGGAGCGGCGGCCCGACTTCTGCGGTGTCATCCGGAGTGGCCGCCGCGAAAGCCGCGGGCGGCCGGGGCGCGCCGTCGAAGGCCCTCAGGGGCGGGGGGGCGGAACCTGAGGGTGCCGCGAAAGCACACTCTCGCAGCACCCTCCTGGGGAGGGAACTCGGGTGCCGTGCCCGCACAGGGGCGCGGGGACGGCACCGAGCCCCCCTTTACCTCTTGGCGTAGTCGGCCGTGACGCGCTCCTCGTATTCCTGAGTGAGGCCGAGGGCCTCGAAGAAGGCGGTGTACGCCCCGACCGCGTCGGCCTTGGCCTTGGCGGCGCCCAGCTTCTCCGAGTCGATGCGCATGGCGACGTCCGTGAGGAACTCCCACTGCAGTACCGAGCGCCGGACGGCGGCCACCGTGTCCTCGGTGTAGGGGTAGAGGTCGAAGCCGATGCGGCCCCGGTAGCCCCCCTCGGCGAGCACGCGCGCCAGGTCGACCGTCTGCTCGATGAACGAGGCGCCGGCCATGTTGTCGTCGTCGAAGGAACCCCAGCCGGAGTTGGCGTGCTGGTGGCCCATCTTGCCCTCGCGCAGCAGTAGGCCGGCGAATTCGCCGAGAGGCTCGTTGTTCATGATCAGGTGCTGCCAGTCCATGTTGACCATCAGCCGGCTCGTGTCCGTCCCCAGCGACTGGAGCTTGTAGATGATGAAGAGCGCCATGCCGACGTTGCGCATCAGGATCTGCATCGCCGGCTCAGAGTTCTTGTGCTCCAGGTAGACGGTGACGCCCCGCTTGGCCGCGTGCTCCACCGCCGCCTGCAACCCCTCGAGGAAGTGGCCCCAGGTGGACTGGGGATCGCGCTGGAGGTTGTAGTTATAGCCCTCGTTGCCCGGCCAGATGATGTAGCGGGCCCCGACGTCGGCGGCCATGTCGATCGCGGCCCGGTGATGGGCGACGGCCTCGGCCCGTAGCTTGGGGTCGGGGTTGGTGAGAGACCCGAGCTTGTAGCGCGGGTCGGGGACCATGCCGTAGCAGATGCAGTAGATGTCGTGGTCCCGGCCCAGCGCCGCCTGGATGCGCGGCAGGTTCTCCTCGGTGATCTCGGTGCCGTAGTGGAATTCGTAGCCGTGCACCAGGGGCCCGAGTCCGGCCACCGCGTGCTTCACGCGGTCTTCGACCGGCACGTCGACCATCTCCGGGTGGTAGCCGCCGGGCACGAAGCGCGTGCCGGCGGGACCGAAGGCCCAGATGCCGACGCTCGTCTTCCAGCGGGGGTTGGGCAGGGCGTTCGCCATGGGAAATGCCTCCTTACACATTACACATTTGTCGCATCGGCACGCAGGCCGAGGCGGGCGTGTACAAGCGGCCAAGACGCATGGGGTTACAACCGCGGACCCGAAATTCCCCCCGGCGGCCCAGGCGCGATGGATCGGGAGCGCGTCGCCATTGGTTGGGACCTTCTTGCGTGCCGTCCGCTGCACACGGGGGCCACCCGCGGCGTGCGGCTTGTCCCCGTCGCGGGGACGGCCGCACGCCGCGCTGCGGGCGGATCGTCACTGTGCGTGGGTCTTGAGGTGGGCCAGGGCCTTGCGGATACCGGCCTGTTCCTTCTCCAACGTGCCCCAGTACCGGGCGTCTTCGAGCTCGATGGAGATGGGCCCGTCGTAACCGGCCTGCTCCAGGCGGTAGGCCACCCGTGCCCAGTTGACGGTCCCGTCGCCGGGGACGCAGTAGCGCCACGGGCCCTCCGAAAAGCCGGGCGTCCGGTCCAGGACGGCGGACATGGAGCCATAGAGATACTGGCCGTCGGGCAGGATCTCGGTGTCCTTCCCGTGGCAGTGGCGGACGCGGGAGGCGAATTCGTCGAGGAAGCGGAGATGGTCGATCCCGAGGCGGACCAGGTGCGACGGGTCGTAGCAGAGGCCGAGCGCGGGGCTCGGGCACTGCTTGAACATGGCCCGCAGGACCTCGGGCGTGTAGCCCACCGTCGGGTACACGGGGCCGCCGCCGGGCCAGCCCTCGATGGCGAAGGACACGCCCTTGGACTCGGCGTACTCGGCGATGGGCGGGAACACCTCCGCCCAGACGTTGAAGGCGTCCCGCCGGCTCATCTGCTCGCCGGGGACGAGGCAGATGAAGATGACGCGGCCACCGTGGGCCGCCACGTCGTCGATGCGTGCCCGGAGCGCCGCGGAGCCCTTCTGCCGCCGCTCGGCGTCCCGGCTGAGGATGTCACCGGTTCCGGAGGCGTCCACCGTGCCGAGGCGCAGGCCGTGCTGATCCAGGATACCCTTGCTCTCCGCGTCGATGCGGGGCAGGTCGAGGGCCCCGAGCCCGGTCGACTGCGCCCAGGACGCCACTCCGTCCAGGCCGAGTCCACCGATCTTGGGCGGGATGCGCATGCCTACCGCGAGCGCCAACGAGGATTCCCCTTTCCAGTTCCGCGCCGGTGGGCGAAGATCGGGGGAGGCCGCCGTCCGGCCTCCCCCGATCTTCGCCGGGACGGGTACCCTACCGCTTGGCCGCCGCGTACCTTGCGGCGACCTCGTCCCACCGCACCACGTTCCAGAACGCCGCGACATAGTCCGGGCGCCGGTTCTGATACTTAAGGTAGTAGGCGTGCTCCCAGACGTCCAGGCCAAGGATCGGGGTCTGCCCGTCCATCAGGGGGTTGTCCTGGTTGGGCGTGCTGGTGATGGCCGGCTTGCCGTCGGAACCGACGACGAGCCACGCCCAGCCGCTGCCGAAGCGGCCCGCGGCCGCCTTGCCGAAGGCCTCCTTGAAGGCGTCGAAGGAGCCCCAGCCGGCGTTGACGGCGGCGGCGAGATCGCCGCCCGGCTGCCCGCCCCCGCCGGGGCCGATGACCTTCCAGAAGAGCGAGTGGTTGGCGTGGCCGCCCGCGTTGTTGCGCACGGCCGTGCGGATGGACTCGGGCACGGCGCCCAGGTTCCGGATCAGGTCCTCCACGCCCTTGGCCTGCAACTCCGCGTGCCCTTCCAGGGCGGCGTTGGCGTTGTTGACGTAGGCCGCGTGGTGACGGTCGTGGTGGATCTCCATGGTCCGGGCGTCGATGTGGGGCTCCAGGGCGTCGAAGGCGTACGTGAGCGGCGGCACCTCGAACTTCGGCATGGCGCGTCCCCCTTCCGGGGCCGGGGCGCCACCGCGTCGGCGGCACCCGACGACCCCCGAGACTCGGCTGTGTGCCGAGCACATCTTTTCCGGCGCAGGGACATCCCCTGCACGCGGCCATCGCCTGCCCGCGCCGCCTTCCGGCGCCGCGCCGCGAGCCGATGGTGGACATGCCCTCGGTTCCCATCGTACCGCAACCCGGCGGACGGCGGTAGGGCTGGAAGGGGCGACCGTCATCCGGGAGACGGCCAAGGGAGGAAGCGGCCGCGCGCACCCTTGGGCCGCCACCGTGTGGCGGCGCGCTCAAGTGCCGGGATCCGCCCTGCCCACCGCCTGCGCCGCCAGCAGCGGCCAACGTCCGTAGGCCAAGCCGCCGATCCAGACGGTGAGCGCGCCCATCGTCTGGCCCAGCCGCACCGGTGCGGCAAGGACCGTCGGCGCCTCCGTCGTGACGGTGACGCGCTCGCCGGGTCGGACGGCGACCGCGGCCGGGGCCGACGCGGGCAGGATCAGGTCGACATAGGGCGAGGCGCCCCCGCGGATCTGCGTCTCGGCCGAGACGCGCCCAGGCGGCGGCAGGGGGGCGCTCTGGAAGTTGGTGAAGCCCCACTGCAGCAGGGCGAGCGCGTCGCGGTACTTGCCGGCGCGGCTGCTGCCGATGACCACCCCGATCAGCCGCATGCCTTCCCTCGTAGCGCTGACCACGTACGTCTGGCCGGCCTGGGTGGTGTAGCCGGTCTTGACGCCGTCCACGCCGTCCCGGCCGAGCAGCCGGTTCTCGTTGTAGTACGTCAGGGCGCGGCCGCCCGCGAAGCGCACGGTGTGGCTCCTGGTCGCCACGATGCGGGAGAACTCGGCCTCGCCGAGGGCGGCGCGCGTGATGAGGGCGAGGTCGTAGGCCGTCGTGACGTGGTCCTGCGCCGGCATCCCCGAGGGATTGACGAAGTGGGTGGCGGCCGCGCCCAGTTCCGCCGCGGTGCGGTTGAGCATCGCGCTGAAGCCGGCCGGGGACCCGCCGCTGAATTCGCCGAGGGCCTCGGCGGCGTCGTTGCCCGAGGCGAGCATCAGCCCGTAGAGGAGATCCTGCACGGAGACCTTCTCCCCGGCCCGCAGGTACATGGAGGAGCCGCCGGCCTGCGTGGCGCGGCGGGAGACGGTCACCTCCGCGTCGAGGGCGCCTGGGCGGCCGCCCTGCGCCCGCAGCACGACGTAGGCGGTGAGGATTTTGGTGACGCTCGCCGGATAGATGCGGCGGTAGGCGTTCTTGGCGTACAGCACCCGGCCGCCCGCCGCGTCCATCATGGTCGCGGCCGTCGCCTGGACGGCGGGCGGCGGAGGCACGGCCGCCGGTACCGACCGCTCGCCGGGGCCGAAACTGCCGCCGTCCGCGAGAGGTAGCCAGCCGGTCGGACCCTCCGCGGTGGACGGCCCGGCCGAGGCCCGCAGCGTAGCCCACGCGGCCCGCCCGCCGAGCACGCCGGCGGTCAGGACCAAGCCGCCGGCGAGACCCGCCAGCAGGGCGCGACGGCGGAGCGGGAGTCGGTGCAAGGGGCATCCCCCCGAGGGCCCGGATACGGGGGTGATTTGTATGCTGGAGCGCACATCCGCAGGACTTTTCTCTATCATGGAAGGCGGCCTGCGCGGCTGCGCGGCCCGCCCGGTGCGTCTCAGGACGGGGAGGGCGCCACACGGGCGCCCCCGCGGTCCGCCCTGCCGACGGGCGCCGGCGGGGTCGGTGTGGAATTTGCCGGATTCGGCCGCCCGCGGACGATTGTTCCAATAGGAATCGTCGATTTGGCGGAGTAGAGTGGGCACGAGCCCTGCGGACGGCCCGCTCCACTCACAAACCGCGTGTATCGGTGCGAATAGGGTTGTGGAAGGCCGTTCGTGGCCCTGTCCCCGGCGCGGGGCGCCCCGCATAGGCTGCGGCAGCCGGACGGTCCGGCGGAGGCGCCCACCCGGCGGAGACCAGGGCGCGATCCGCGGTTCGTGCATCACCGGATGCCTGTCTTACCGGATAAGGGAGTTTTAAGGGTGCGTGTTTGGCGGATCGGCGGCGAAGCGGCACTGGGCGGTGAAGTACGCGTCGGGGGCAGCAAGTATTCGGCCCTCGCGGCCATTCCGGCCTGCGCGTTGGCCGAGGACCCCTGTGTGCTGCGCAACGTGCCGGACATCCTCGACGTGCGGGCCTACCTGCAGATGCTCTCGGTCTGCGGGGCGCGCGTGCGGCGCGAGGGCGCCGTCGTGGAGATCGATCCTCGCGGTCTCTCCCGGCAGCCGCTGCCGGCGTCCTGGAGCGCGGGGCTGCGTGCCTCGACATACATGTTGGCCGTCCAACTCGTTCTCTGGGGGACCGCTGAAGTCGGCCTGCCCGGGGGCGACCGTATCGGATCGCGTCCGCTGGACCTGCACGTCAAGGCGCTCCAGGCCATGGGCGCCGAGGTGGGCCCATCCGCCGACGGCAACGCGATCTGCGGCCGGGCCGAGCAGCTCCGCGGCGCCCACGTCTACTTCGATCAGCCGAGTGTGGGCGCCACCGTGCAGGCGCTGTTGGCCGCCGCCCGCGCCGAGGGGGAGACGCGGCTCGACAACGCCTACGTCGGGCCCTTCATCGTCGACTTCGCGAACATGCTGCGGGCGATGGGCGCGGACATCCGCGGCGCCGGGACCTCGAGTGTCCGGGTGCACGGTGTGCCGGCGCTCCACGCCGTCGATCACACCCTGATCGGCGACCAGGCCGAGGCTTTCGTCTTCCTGGCGGCGGGCGCCGCCACCGGCGGGCGTGTCCGGGTGTCGGGCATCGAGGCCGAGGACGTCGGCTCGGGGATCTCCAAGCTGACCGAGGCGGGTGCCACCTGCAACAGCGGGCCGGGCTGGATCGAGATCCAGGGCCCGGCGCGGCTGCGGGCTGTCGATGTGCAGACCGGGCCCCTGCCCGCCTTCTACACGGACTATCACCCGCCCCTGGCGGCGGCGCTGGCCACGGCCGGCGGGGTCAGCCGCATCGTGGAGACCCAGTGGCGCGAGCGCTTCAGTTACGCGGGCGGGCTGCGGGCGATGGGCGCCGATGTGCGCGTCGAGGGCGCCTCCGCCCTGATTCGCGGCGGGCGCCTGCACGGCGCGGCCGTCGAGGCGACGGAGAGCCGTGCGGCCGCGGCGTACGCCATCGCCGGCCTGGCGGCGTCCGGGGAGACCCTGGTGACCGGCGTGCAGCACGTCGAACGCGTCTGCGAGCACTTCGTGACCAAGCTGCAGTCCCTAGGCGCCGGCATGGTGGAGTCGGTGCTGGAGGTCGCGGCCGCGGCGGACGCGCAGGTCCAGGCCTGAGCCGCGGCGCCGCGGGGGCGGCTGCCGGCCGCTTCGCAGGCGACACGGCGGGGGGGGGGGGGGGGGCCCGCCGGCGGGGGGGGAGCCCGGAACGGGGGGCCCGCCGGGTCCGGGGACGGACCCCCCGCGGGCCGGCGGGCCCGGCGCCACCCGGGGGGGGCGT
>Ga0080006_1160119_pt1 | contig 13147 bp, 9 predicted proteins | sample RS3BMetagenome_FD_69209 | JGI IMG/M metagenome (GOLD analysis project Ga0080006, IMG submission 69209) | Ferric oxide microbial mat and aquatic microbial communities from Rainbow Spring, Yellowstone National Park, USA - RS3B (SPADES... ...
GGGGGGGGGGGGGGGGGGGGGGGGGCGCGGGGGCCGGGCCGCCCCCCGCGGGGGGGGCGGCCCCCCCGCGGCGCGCGCCCCGCCGGCCCCCGGGCCCCCCCCCCCCCCGCCATGATCGCACCCGGCGAGGCTCGGACCGGGGCGCAACGCCGCCCCTCCGGCCAAGGGCGACGGCGGCTAGACAGGGGGGTCATGGCACATCGAGCCCCCGGGATCACCGGCCGGCGCCGCCCCCGGCGCCTCAGCCGTCGAGAGCGGCTGCGCCGCACCGTGCTCGTGACCGGGCTGGTGCTCGTGATGATCGTCGTGCTGGTCGTGCTGACCGGCGGGGGGGGCGGCGGGGGCGGCGGCCGGGGGGCTCTCGACACCGCCGCCCGCACCGGCACCCGGCACCGGGGCGGCGGACCGGGCGCCACGGCGAACGCCGCACCGACGATCCCACCCGGTTCGGCCGCCGCCATCGAGTCGGGCGTCGTCTCCTGGCAGCTTCCGGGCCCGCTCAGCCGAGCTTCGGCCTTCGCCCCCGCCGGGGGAGGCCAGGTGGTGGTCGTCGGCGGCCTCACCGGCGCCTCGTCGTCGGCCGCGGCGGTCACCGCCGTGTCGGTACCCGGCGGCGCCACCACCGCCGCAGGCTCGCTCCCCACCGCCGGCCACGACGCTGCGTCGGCGGTCTTGGGCAACCGGCTCCTCGTCTTCGGCGGCGGCGACCAGTCGACGGTCGACACCGTCGTCTCGCTGCCGGTGACCTCGAGCCCGAGCTCGACCGGCACGGCGATCGGCCGTCTCCCCCAGCCGCGCTCGGACGCCGTGGCGGGGGTGGTTGACCGGACGGCCTACGTGCTCGGCGGCTACAACGGCACCCGGGCCGATCCCGAGGTGCTGGCCACCACCGACGGCCGCACCTTCTCCAAGGTGTGCGCCCTCCCGGTGCCGGTCCGCTACCCGGCGGCGGCCGCCGTCGGCCACACCGTCTACCTCTTCGGCGGCCAGAGCGTGCCGACCCGCGGCGCCGGCGTCCCGGTGACCGACATCCAGGCGGTCGACCTGGCGACCCGTACCGCCCGGGTCGTCGGCCATCTCCGCCAGCCACTCGCCGGCGCGGCGGCGGTGACGCTCAGCGGCCACGTCTACCTGGCCGGCGGCGACACGTCGCTCGTCGGTGGCCCCGGTGGGACCCCGACGACCTCGGCGAACGTCTGGGCCTTCGACGCCGTGCACCACACGATGGCGGCCGCCGGCTCCCTGCAGGTCCCGGTCTCCCACGCCGCCGTCGCCGTCGTCGGGTCGACCGCCTGGCTCCTCGGCGGCGAGACCTCCGGCACCCCCGGGGCCGACGTGCAGATGCTCCGACCGAACCCCGGTTTCGGGGTGGCCGGACGGCGCGGCGCCGGCTCCCCCTACTACGGCGACCACCTGCTGATCGCCGACCGGGGCAACAACCGGCTCCTCTACCTCGACGACACCGGCAAGATCGTCTGGGAGTACCCGAACCCGAAGGCCCCGGCCCCACCGGGGGCGAACGGCTTCTACTTCCCCGACGACGCCTTCTTCGTCCACCACGGGACGGCGATCATCTCCAACCAGGAGCAGAACGAGACGATCGTCGAGCTGGCGTTCCCCTCGGGCAAGCTCCTCTGGAGCTACGGCCACCCCGGCCAGACCGGCACCGCCCCCGGCTACCTCTCCGAGCCCGACGACGCCTACCTGCTGAAGGACGGCCAGGTCACCGTGGCCGACGCCAACAACTGCCGGGTGCTCGTGATCAACCCGAACGGCACCGTCGCCCACCAGATCGGCACCACCGGGGTGTGCCAGCACAACCCCCCGACCTCGATGGGCTCGCCCAACGGCGACACCCCGCTGGCCGACGGCAACCTGCTCGTCTCGGAGATCAACGGCTCCTGGGTGAGCGAGTACACCCCGACCGGCCACCTCGTCTGGACGGTCCAGCTCCCGATCTCCTACCCCTCGGACCCCCAGCAGCTCGGACCCGACCTCTACCTGATCGCCGACTACGCCGACCCCGGCGCCTTCTTGGAGTTCAACCGCGCCGGCCAGGTGCTGTACCGCTACCAGCCTCGCTCGGGGCCCGGGATGCTGAACCAGCCGTCGTTGGTCGAACGGCTGCCGAGCGGGGTCTTCATGGCAAACGACGACTACAACGACCGGATCGTGGCCATCGACCCGGCGACCGGGGCGCTGGTGTGGCAGTACGGGCAGACCGGTCAGCCCGGCACGGCGCCTGGCCTGCTCAACACGCCCGACGGGTTCGACATCCTCACCCCCCAGGGCACGACGCCGACCCACCCGGTGACCGGCTGAGGCGATGGGCCCGGCGGACGACGGCGGGGTGGTCGTCGAGGCGGCGGGGCGCCCCGTCACGATCGGCCACCCCGACAAGGTCCTCTTCCCCGAGTGCGGCCTCACCAAGCTCGACCTCGTCGGCTACTACCAGTCGGTCGAGGTCCCGCTGCTGTCGGCGGCCGGTGGCCGCCCGGTGATGCTCCAGCGGTTCCCTGACGGTGCCGCCGGCTCGTCGTTCTTCCAGAAGCGGGTGCCGTCCCGGCGCCCGGAGTGGCTCCGGACGGCCGTCGTCTCGACCCCCAACGGCACCCCGTCGGACGCCCTCGTCCTCGACGACCTGGCCCACGTGCTCTGGGCGGTGAACCTGGCGTGCCTCGGGTTCCACGTGTGGCCGTCGATGGCCGACGACCTCGAGCACGCCGACCAGCTCCGGATCGACCTCGATCCCACCCCAGGGGTGACCTTCGAGATGGTGCGCGAGGCCGCCGCCGAGGCGCGGGCGCTGCTCGACGAGCTCGGCGTCGCCGCCCGCCCGAAGACCACCGGCAACCGCGGCCTGCACCTCTACGCCGCCCTCGAACCCCGCTGGAGCTCCTACGACGTCCGGGCGGCGGCGGTCGCGCTGGCCAGGGAGCTCGAGCGTCGGCGCCCCGACCTGATCACCGCCGCCTGGTGGAAGGAGGAGCGCGGCCGCCGGGTGTTCGTCGACTTCAACCAGAACGCCCCGCACAAGACCGTCTTCGGCGCCTGGTCGGTCCGCGCCCGCCCCGGCGCCCAGGTGTCGACCCCGTTTCACTGGAACGAGCTGCCCACCATCGACCCCGATGCCCTCACGGTGCTCACCGTCGCACCCCAGGTGGCCAGGTCGGGCGATCCCTGGGCCGGCATCGCCGACCGTCCGCAGTCGATCGAGCCGCTGCTCGAACGGCACCGCCGAGACCTCGACGCCGGGCTGGGCGACGCCCCCTGGCCGCCCGTCTACCCGAAGATGCCCGGCGAGCCGCCGAGGGTCGCCCCCAGCCGGGCCAGGAAGTCCAAGGGCTTCACCGAGCCCGGCGCCTGAGCGCTCCGGGCGGCCCGAAGGCCGTCACCTGGTCGCCACCCGGCGCCAGCAGCAGCCCGTCGCCGACCGACGGCGTCGGGAAGTGGTCGGCACCGGAGGCGACCGGGAGCTGTTCGGTGGCCGCCCCGGTGGAAGGGTCGAGCCCGAGGAGCGTGGCACCGGCGATCGTCCACACCAGGCCGCCGGCCACGATCGGCGGTCCACCCGCCCCGCTCGGAGCCTGCCAGCGCACCGTGAGCCGGCCGGCGGCCGCATCGACCCTCACCGCCAACAGCCCCGATTGGCACGGCAGGTAGGCGACGTCGCCCTTCACCGCCGCGCCGCCGTCGATGTCGCCGGCGCACACCCCGGCCCGACGGCCGAGCTGACCGCCGATGCCGCCGAGGCGGGACCGACGGAGGAGATAGAGCGTGTGGCCCTTGCCGCCCTGCACCACCATGCCGTCGGGCAGCAGCGCCGGTGAGACCGAGCCGAGGTCGAGGTCCCCGGCACTCAGCCGGTACCAGTTCGACGGGGCGAACGACTGGAGCAGGTGCAGCGACGGCGAGAGCTCCAGCACCGAGTCGGCGTCGTCGTAGGGGCCCGACTTCGAGGTCACCGAGCCGTTGCCGGTGGCGACCCAGATGTCGCCGTTGCCGTCGACCACCGGCGCCGCCCCGCCCATCCACACCGCCCCTTGGGACTCGCCGGTGCCGGCGTCGACCTCGAACCGCTGCGCCGTCCCCCCGGCCTCGGGCACCGAGACCACCCAGCCGTGGTAGCTGCCGCAGTCGCCGTAGTTGCCGCCGAACCCGAAGACCACGTCGCCCTCGTCGAGGGTGAGACCGGTCCGCTGGAGCAACGCCGAGGGGTCGGCCCCGGGCGGGTCGACCTGCTGGCGCAGCTCGACGCTGCCGCCGCCCAGCCCGAGCCCGTACAGCCAGTGCTCGGGATGGCCGGCGACCACCTCGTCGGCCACCACGAAGAGCTCGTGGCGGACCAGGTCGACCACCGGGGTGCCGGTGACGCCGACGGTCGGCGAGATGTCGCCGCACGGCAGGTCGCCCGACGGCACGGCCGTGGCCAGGTGACGCCGCCACCGCACCGCCCCGGTGCTCGACGAGAGGGCGTAGACCGAGTCGTCCTCTGTGGCGACGTAGACGCTGCCCCCGACGACGAGCGGCTCCCCGTAGAGCTGCCCGTCGAGGGCCGGTGACCTCCACACCGTCCCGAGTGACGAGAGGTCGACCTTGGCGGTGACGTCACCTGACCCTGCCGGATCGCCGTGGTACACCGGCCAGTCACCCGAGCCGGCGGCCGAGTTGCGCGAGACCGACGTCGGGCGGGCGGTGGCGGCCGGGGCGGTGGCGGCCGGGGCGCCCGGGGCGGCGGTGGTGGCGGCACCAGCGACGAACCCCACCGGGAGCAGCGAGGTGGCGAGAAGGGTGCCGGCCCGCAGTGTCGAGCTCGCCGTTCTCCCCACCGTCCGAACGGTACCCCTCGGGTCGCCTTCGGCGGTGACCGCCTGCCGGATCCGGACGGCGGTTCGAAGCGGTCACACGGTCCGCATCTCGCCGAGGTCGGCAACGATCCGCTCACACAGGCGGTCGCACCAGTCGAGCAGGTCGCCGCGCAGCCGCTGGAGCTCCACCGTCGGCGCCATCCCGTCGACCAGGCGATCGACGCGTGCCTCGATCAGCCGGCCGGCGTCGCCGGTCGGCAGGACCGCCGCCAGCCGGAGCAGGTGGGAGCGATCGGGCGTCGCCAGGAAGGACCAGGCCGAGGCGTGGAGGTCGAGGTCCTTCACCACGTCGGTCCGGCCCCGGGCCCACGCCCACCGGCGCAGGGCGCCGAGCTCGTCGTCGTCGTGGGGGCACTCGCGTTCACCAGCCATCGGGCGAGTGTGCTCCCGGCGGCGGGCCCGGCGGATCTGGCGACCGACTATTTCGGGGGCCCGGTCTGTCTATAGAGTCTGTGTCGCCCCTTGCCCGAGGGGGCCCAGCGGCAGGGCCGGTGGAGGCGGCGTCGCGCGGAGGTTGCCGACGGGGTGGAGCTGGCGCAGGGGTCGACCGGCAACCTCCCGCTGCCGTTGAGCTCGCTGGTCGGGCGGGAGCAGGAACAGGCCGACGTCACCGGCCTGCTGGAGGGTGCGCGCCTCGTCTCGCTGGTCGGGATCGGCGGTTGCGGGAAGACACGGTTGGCCCAGGCGGTGGCCAGCGGTGCCGCCGGCGCCTTCGCCGACGGCGCGTGGTGGGTGGAGCTCGGCCCGCTCGCCGGGGAAGGACTGGTGGCGGCGGTGGTCGCGGCGACGATCGAGGCCCCCCAGGCGCCGGGCGAGGAGGCGTTGGCACTGCTCGTGCGCCACCTCCGCCGACGACAGGCGTTGGTGGTCCTCGACAATTGCGAGCACGTCGTCGACGAGGCGGCGGCGGTGGCCGAGCAGCTGCTGCGGAGCTGTCCCGAGGTGCGGATCCTCGCCACCTCCAGGGAGGTGCTCGGGGTCGCCGGTGAGCAGGTGGTGCGCCTCGGGGGGCTCGACACCGCCTCGGCGGGCACCGGCGACGCCGTGTCGCTGTTCGTCGAGCGCGCCCGGGCGGCGGTGGCGGGCTACGCCCCCGGCCCCGACGAGCTCGAACAGGTGCGCCAGCTGTGCGTCCAGCTCGACGGGCTGCCGCTCGGTATCGAGCTGGCCGCCGCCCGCGTCAGCGTCCTGGCGGTGGGCGAGATCGCCGCCCGCCTCCGCGGCGACTCCCCCCTCCTGCGGCATCCGAGCCGGTCGGCGCCGCGGCGCCACCAGACGCTGGAGGACGCGCTCGACTGGAGCCACCGGCTGCTCGAGCCCGACGAGCAGGTCCTCTTCCGCCGCTTGGGCGCCTTCCACGGAACGTTCTCGCTGCTGGCCGTCGAGTCGGTCGCCGGCCACCCGCCGATCCGCTCGGCCGACGTGCTCGGCGTGTTGGGCGGGCTGGTCGACAAGTCGCTGGTGCAGGTGGCCGCCCGCGGGGCCGAGCACCGCTACTCCCTCCTCGAGACGGTCCACCACTACGCCTCGTCGCAACTCGCCGCCTCGGCGGACCTCACGGCCACCGAGGCGGCGCACGCCGACTTCTACCTCGGGCTCGCCCGGCAGGCCCATGCCGGGCTGGAGGGACCCGATCAGGTGCACTGGCTGGGCCGCCTCGACCTCGAGCACGACAACCTCCGGTCGATCCTGCGGCGCCACCTCCCGGTCCAGCCCGAGGTCGGCGGCGCGCTGGCCGCCCTCCTGTGGCCCTTCTGGTACCGCAAGGGCTACTACCACGAGGCCCGGGCGTGGCTCGAGCAGGCCGTCACCGCCGCCGACTCGATGAGCCCGGCCGTCGCCGCCGAGGCCCTCACCGGCGCAGGCGTCCTCGCCTTTCTCCAATGCGACTACCTCGTGGCCACCGAGCGGCTCGATCGAGCCCTCGAGCTCCACCACCAGCTCGGGCACCGGGTCGGCGTGGCGACGGTGCAGCAGCGCCTCGGCTCGATCGCCCGCGAGCAGGGCCGCTACGACGACGCCCGGCGACTGCACCTCTCGGCGCGCGACCTCTGGTCGGCTCTCGGCGACGACGCCGGGGTTGCCGCCTCCGAGGACTACCTGTGCTTCGTCGCCTGGCTGGAAGGAGACCACCGCCGCGCCGAAGCGCACGGTCAGGCGGCGCTCGCCTACTTCGAGGCGGCAGGGCGCCAGCAGGAGACGGCGGCTGCCCTGGTCAACCTCGGGGCCACCGCCGAGCTGGCCGGCGACGACGGCTTGGCGACCGAGCGGTTGCGCCGGGCGCTCGGGTTGTCGCGCCAGCTCGGGTACCTCGAGGGTGCCGCCTGGTCCCTCCACCTGCTCGGGACGATCGAACCGGACGCGGCGACCTCGGCGGCCCTGCTCTGCGAGTCACTCGCCGTCCACCGACAGCTCGGCGACCGGTGGCGAGTGGCGAGCGTGCTCGCCTCGGTGGCCTGCCGGGTGCTCTCGCCGCTCGATCCCGGTCAGGCGACCCGCCTCCTCGGCGCGGCCGACGCCCTCCGGACGTCGCTCGAAACCCCGGTCCCGCCAGCCGAGCGGCCGCTGCTCGAGCGCGCCGTCGACGACGCCCGGCGGGCGCTCGGGGCCGCCGCGTTCGACGAGGCCTGGGCCGCCGGGCGCTCCCTCACGTTCGACGAGGCGACCGAGCTGGCCGACGGCGCCTGCCGCAGCACGCGCCCGAAGGCTGGCGACCTGCGTAGCGCGACGCCGGAGGGGATCCCCACCGGCGAGCTCACCGACCGGGAGGTCGAGGTGCTCCGGCTGATCGGCCGCGGTCTCACCAATCGCCAGATCGGAGAGACGCTGTTCATCAGCGCCGGCACCGCCGGCGTCCACGTGTCGAACATCCTGCGCAAGCTCGGCGTGTCCAGCCGGGTGCAGGCGGCGGCGCTGGCGCAGCGTCTCGGTCTCGGCGACTGACCGAGGCGATGGCGAGCCGACCGAGCGCCCGGACCGACGCCACGTGGCGGCACCTCCGGTACCGGTGCGACAATGCGGGCGCTCGGGGAGGGTCGATGACGATGGCTAGGGCGGAGGGAGCGACACGGCAGCCGGCCGATCCGCGTCCGGCGATCCTCGACGGCATCCGGGTGGTCGACTGCACCGAGGGCATCGCCGGGCCGGTGGCGGCCCTCTTGCTCGCCGAGGCCGGTGCCGACGTCGTGAAGGTCGAGCGCCCCGGCGGCGACCCGGGCCGCCGCTCGCTCGGCTTCGCCACCTGGAACCGCAGCAAGCGCAGCATCGCGCTCGACCTCGACGACGTCGACGATCGCCGCCTGCTCGACCGGTTGCTCGCCCGCTCCGACGTCCTGCTCCACGGGTTCGGCCCGTCCCGGGCGGCCGCCCTCGAGCTGTCCGACGGCCAGCTCGCCGATCGCCACCCCCACCTCGTCGTCGGTGCGGTGACCGGCTGGCCGGCCGGTCATCCGAGCGCCGACGGGCCGGCCGACGACCTGCTGGTGACCGCCCGGCTCGGGCTCTGCGACGAGCAGGCCGGCCACCGCGACGGGCCGGTGTTCCTCCGATTCCCGTTCGGCAGCTGGTGCGCTGCGTACCTGGCGGCGATCGGTGTCCTCGCCCGTCTCCTTTGGCGAGACCGGGGCGAGGCCGGCGGCCCGGCGCACACGTCGCTCGCCCAGGGCGCCCTCCTCCCGACGATGATGCACTGGGCGCGGGCGGAGAACCCGGGTCCGAGCTTCGCCTTCGGGCTCCCCAAGGACATGCTCCCGACACTCTTCGAGTGCGGCGACGGCCGCTGGATCCATCTGATGCGCTGCGCCGACACCGACTCTCCGTTGATGGCCGCCGCCCTCGCCGAGCTGGGCCCCGACGGCGTCGCCCGGGAGAACGCCCGGTTCGACGCCATGACCACCATGGGCTACCCGAACTTCGGTGCCAACCGGGCGGCCTTCCTCACCCGGCCGAGCCACGAGTGGCTCGCCGACTTCTGGGCCCACGACATCCCGGCGCAGCCGGCGGCCGCCTACGGCGAGATCCTGGCCGACCCCCAGGCGGCGGCCAACGACTACGTGGTTGGCATCGACGACCCGGTGCACGGGCGCGTCGTCCAGGCCGGCACACCGTTCTCCACCGAGCCGCCGTCCCGGGTGCGCCGACCGGCGCCCGCCCTCGACGAGGACCGAACCCCCGTCCTGGCGATGCTCGCCGGTGAGCCGGCGCGCCCGGTCCCCACCTCGCAGCGAGCGGGCAGCGGACCGCTCGAGGGCGTCCGGGTGCTCGACCTCGGCAACTTCCTGGCCGGTCCGCTCGGCCCGATGCTGCTGGCCGACCTCGGGGCCGACGTCGTGAAGGTCGAGGCGACCACCGGCGACCGGATGCGCCGGGTCGAGCGGCCCTTCGCCGCCTGCCAGCGCGGCAAGCGAGCGGTTGCCCTCGACCTCAAGTCGCCGGCGTCGCGGCCGGCGCTCGAGGCGCTCGTCCGCTGGGCCGACGTCGTGCACCACAACCTCCGGATGCCGGCCGCCCGGTCGCTCGGGGTCGACTACGAGACCCTCAGATCGGTCAACCCGGCGATCGTCTACTGCCACACGAGCTCGTACGGCCCTCGCGGCGAGCGCGCCGACTGGCCGGGCTACGACCAGCTCTTCCAGGCAGCCGCCGGCTGGGAGGTGCTCGGCGGCGGCCGGGGGAACCACCCGATGTGGTTCCGCTTCGGCTTCATGGACCACCTCTGCGCCACGGCGTCGCTGGTGGCCACGCTCCTCGCCCTCTATCACCGCGACCGCACCGGCGAGGGCCAGTTCGTGACGAGCTCTTTGCTCGGCGCAGCCGTCCTCACCAACTCCGAGACGTTCCTGCGCGACGGCACGCCGGCCGGCGCCGCCCCCGAGCTCGACCAGGCGCAGATGGGCCTCTCCCCCGGTGAGCGGCTCTACCGGGCCGCCGACGGGTGGCTCGCCCTCTCCACCACCGAGCCCGACCAGCTGGAGGCCGCCTGCCGGGCCCTCGGCGCCGCCGAACCCGCCGATCTCGAGCCGGTGCTCGCCGAGACGGCCGTCGCCGCCGCTCTCTCGGCCCTCGCCGCCGCCGGGGTGCCGAGCGAGCCGGTGCAGCTCGACCAGGGCGACGCTTTCCTCGACGACCCGCTGCACCGGAGCCTCGGCCTCGTGGCCGAGTACCCGCAGGCCGACTGGGGGAAGCTCACCCAGGTCGGTGCGTTCTGGCAGCTCGGGGACCTCCAGGCACCACTGAGGCTGGCCCCTCCCAGCCTCGGGGAGCACTCCGTCGCCGTCCTTGGCGAGGTCGGGCTCGAAGCAGCGGCGATCGACCGGCTGCTCGACGAGAAGGTGGTGGTCCAGTGGGCCGGGATCGCCGCGGCGGGGACCGCCACCACCACCGCCACCGCCACCGCCGCCGCCGCCGCCACCACCACCACCGCCACCACCGCCGCCGGAGGGGGCCGGTGAGCGACGACCGACCGCGCCGGATGCTCCCCGAGCTGACCGAACGTTCGCGGTTCTTCTGGGAGGCCGGGCGCCAGGGGAGGCTGCTCGTCCTGCGCTGCCAGCGCTGCGGCTACTACCTCCACCCGCCGGGACCCCTCTGCCCGGTCGACCACTCGAAGGACTTGGCGCCCGAGGCGGTGAGCGGACGCGGCCGGGTCGCCAGCTTCACCGTCGACCACCACCGGTGGCTGCCGGCGCCCGAGCCCCCGTATGTCATCGCCCTGGTCGAGCTGGCCGAGCAGGAGGCGCTCCGCCTCACCACCAACCTCGTCGGATGCCCGCCCGGGGAGGTCCGCATCGGGATGGAGGTGGAGGTGACCTTCGACCACCAGCCGGACCCCGAGGGCCAGGGCGACGTCTGGCTGCCGATGTTCCGACCCCTCCAAGACGACCGGGGCGACCATGGCGAGGGCTGACGACCTCATCGAGCAGCGGTGCGCCATCAGCGGCATCGGCCAGTCCGACGTCGGCCGCCGGCTGGGGCGGGACCCGCTCGAGCTCACCCTCGACGCCTGCCTGGCGGCGGTCGACGACGCCGGGCTGACCGTGGCGGAGATCGACGGGCTCTCGACCTATCCCGGCGCGATGTCGCCGGTGCGCGGGTTCAGCGGCGCCGGGGCCTACGAGGTGATCGACGCCCTCCGCCTGAACGTCGACTGGTACGACAGCGGGCTGGAGACCTCGGGCCAGCTCGGCTCGGTGATGAAGGCGTGCCTGGCGGTCGGAGCCGGGATGGCCACCCACGTCCTCTGCTTCCGCTCGGTCTGGGAGGGCAGCGCCCAAGGGTCGGGGGGGCGGGCCGGCCTCGCCGGCGGGGCCGGCTCGATCGGTGCGCCGGTCTACGCCACCGGACCGAGCCAATGGACGCTGCCCTACGGCTCGGCCTCGGCCGCCAACTGGATCGCCCTCTACGCCCAGGCGCACATGCACCGCTACGGGACGACGCCCGAGCAGCTGGCGCAGGTCGCCCTCAACGGGCGCCGCAACGCTGCCCGCAACCCCAAGGCCATCTACCGGGAACCGATGTCCCTCGACGACTACTTCGCCTCCAGGATGATCAGCACGCCGCTCCGGCTCTTCGACTGCGACGTCCCCTGCGACGGTGCGACCGCCGTCGTCGTCTCACGTCGGGAGCGGGCGGCCGACCTCCGGCACCCGCCGGTCGCCGTGGCCGCCATGGGGGCGGCGCTCCACGACCGGCCGAGCTGGGACCAGCTCTCCGACCTCACCCGGCTGGTCGGCGCCGACGCCGCCCGCCAGATGTGGTCGCGCACCGACCTCACCCCGGCCGACGTCGACGTCGCCGAGCTCTACGACGGCTTCAGCATCCTGACCCTGCTGTGGCTCGAGGCGCTCGGGCTGTGCCCGGTGGGCGAGAGCGGCCGGCTGGTCGACGGCGGGGGGCGGATCGCCCTCGACGGCGAGCTGCCGCTCAACACCCACGGTGGCCAGCTGTCGGCCGGCCGGCTCCACGGCTACGGCTTCCTCCACGAGGCGGTGCTCCAGCTGCGCGCCGACGGAGGCGACCGGCAGGTGCCGGGTTCCCCGTCGGTGGCGGCGGTGGCCGCCGGCGGCGGCAACACCTGCGGCTGCATGCTGCTCACCACCGGCGGCTGACGCCGGTCGCCGCGACCGGCCCTACGGACGCGGCGGCGACAGCCGTCGACTCAGGCGGACAGGTCGCGGGCCACCAGGGCGATGCCGCGACCCCACGAGGTCAGCTGCGCGCCCGGCAGGTAGGCCGCACCGTCGGCCCGGTGGTCGTCGGTCGGCCACGCGAGGTAGCGCTCGCGGCCGTCCGGCCCGATGAAGAAGACGACCGAGCTGTGGTGCACGTCGGCGTTGGGGCCCGGGGCCGACACGTAGATGCCGTAGGCGTGCCACACCGACCGCAACGAACGGTAGGAGCCGGTGACGAAGTGCCAGGTTGGGATCTCGTCGAGCCCGTGGCCGGAGGAGAAGGCGGCCACGTCGGACACCCCGAGGTGGTACCGATTGACGTTGACCGCCAGGAAGACCACGTGGCGGGCCGCGCCGCCGAGGTCCCTGGCGGCGTCGACGAACTCCTGCGAGACGATCGGGCAGATGTCGGTGCAATGCGGGTCCATGAACTCGAGCACCACCGGACGGCCCCGGAAGCCGGCCAGCGACACCGTGTGCCCGTACTGGTCGGTCAGGGTGAAGCCGGGGGCCCGATCACCCGGCGCCGGGCCGAGCTGCATAAGGTTCCCGAGGGCCGACGGCACGTTCGCAGGCACCCCGGCGGCCGGCGACGATCCGCCGTCGCGGGACCGCAGTTGCAGGGCCACCGCCACGAAGACGCCTGCCAGGACGAGGGCCACCACCGGCAGCACCACCCGGAACGGCCGCCGACCGGGGTCGGCGCCAGGACCGCCCCCGGTGGGGTCGCCGGGGGAGGGCGACCGGGGGTGGGGGTGCCGAAAGGACATCGTCGGGCCTACCGTAGCGAGGGACGCCCGCCCCGAGGCGGCGGCCCGCGGCGTCACCCGGGCCGGCGCGGGCGGGAGCGGCCGATCACCGATCCCGTTCCGCCACCCCCTCGGCGTCGAGGCTCTCGGCCACCCGGACGAGGAAGGCCCGTATCGTCGACTCGGCGATCCGGTGGAGGAAGAACGAGTCCAGCACCCGCCCGACCCGGTCGAACGGCGGCCGGTACGACGCTCGCAGCACGAGGCGGCAGTGGTCGGGACCGAGGGGGGCCAGCTCGACGTCCCCGTCGAGCACCGGGAAGAGGTGCGGGACGCGGGCAGACTCCCATCGGATCGGCAC
>Ga0080006_1138462_pt1 | contig 13144 bp, 11 predicted proteins | sample RS3BMetagenome_FD_69209 | JGI IMG/M metagenome (GOLD analysis project Ga0080006, IMG submission 69209) | Ferric oxide microbial mat and aquatic microbial communities from Rainbow Spring, Yellowstone National Park, USA - RS3B (SPADES... ...
GTCCCCAAACGGTGAGAGACACGTCCCGGAAACAAAAAAAGCTCTCTACATAGAGAGAATCGCAGGATGAACATACGTTCTTTCTTGCCGCCGCTCACATGAGGAAGACATCCCTCGATTTCCATATTGTTAGTATAAATCAAGCGAAAAGATAAGTCTATATTTTTGTTGAAAATGCTTTTATAATGGCGAAGCCCCGCCGGGGAGCAGTCGAGAGGAGCACAGCCATGCCGATCAAGGACGGTCTATTTAAGAAAGGTGCGCTCTCCAGTTCCCAGTTCCGGTGGTTTTATTGGGGTCGCACGATTTCGCTGTTTGGCAGTGCCATGACACCCGTGGCTCTCGCTTTTGCTGTTCTTCAAACGAGACACGGGCAGGACTTGCTCGGGGGCATTTTGGCCGCAGAGATTCTCCCTATGGTCTTGCTCCTCCTGATCGGGGGGAGCGTTGCCGATCGTATTCGTCGTGACCGGTTGATTCTGATGAGCAACGTTGGATCAGGACTGTCCCAAACTGGCATGGCAGTGATCGTACTCACGGGTGCTAATCCGTACTGGATGTTTCCTCTAGCGATCGTCAACGGTGGGTTAGGGGCTTTCGCTTCGCCGGCGATGCGCGGGATCATCCCGGAGATCGTAGAAAGCGAGATGATCAAAGAGGCCAATTCGTTGCAGAACGCTGCGCGAAGCACGGCCCGAGTCGTTGGACCGGCCGTGGCCGGCCTGTTGGTCGCGGGTGTCGGTGGTGGCTGGGGGATCGCGATGGACGCCATCAGTTTCTTTCTTGCCGCGGCATGCATGAGTCGAGTCCACATCCCGTCACATGCCGTCGTTGACGGAAACTCCATCTTGCAGCAGATGCGGGAAGGATGGTCGTATTTTCGATCGCGGCGCTGGATTTGGTCGATCACAGCCGCCTTTACTCTGATGAATCCCATCCAAATGGGCGTGTGGCAAGTCCTTGGGCCTGTGATAGCGAAACATTCGTTTGGGTCCGTGGGCTGGGGGGTCACCCTGAGCGTAAAGGCCGTCGGGCTTTTGGTTGCCAGTCTGGCCATGCTCAGAATGCCCCTGCGGCGGCCGGTTCGCGCTGCGATGCTCGCGATCTCCTTGTCGGGTATCCCTATGATCGTGCTGGGTCAGGGATATGCATTGCCCGTTCTGATGATGGCCGCTCTGTTGGCGGGAGTCGGTTCGACGATCTCCGGGATCGCCTGGGACACCTCGTTGCAACAGGCCGTCCCAACCAAACTGCTGTCACGTGTTTGTGCGTTTGATGATTTTGGCTCGTACATTATGATTCCCTTGGGCGAGATCCTCGCTGTGCCGATTGGCGATATTTTCGGCAACCGGGCGGTGGCGACGCTGGGAGGCATTGCATTCATCGTCATTGCCCTGTTGCCTCTATTGGATCGGAGTGTGCGTCAGATGATCCCTGACGAGGTGGTTGGTCGCGACGACTTTCATTCTCTCCGCTGAACTCTTTCCCATTCTGTCGTCCGCGCTCGGGCTCCCCAAACAAGCGGTAAAGCACAGACCCCGAGCTCGTGGCGGCAGTTGGCCGCTGCGAGCTCGGGGTCTGTGCGGGGGCTCTCCTCGTGAACGGGAGCTTGTTTGCTAGGGGAGCTTGTTCCTACATGAGCTTGTCGCTAAACGAGCTTGCCCCTAGGGGAGCTTGTTGCCGGCGGCGCGGTAGATCTCGTACCACTGTACGCGCGTCAGATGGACGTCGGCTGCCTTGCAACAGTCACGCAGCCGCTCCACGTTGGTGGTTCCCGTCACGGGTTGCATGTGGGCGGGGTGGCGCAACAGCCAGGCGATGGCGATCGTCGTGTTGCTGACGCCGTGAGCCGTTGCCACGTCGTCGATCGCTTTGTTGAGTTCGGGGAACTTCTTGTTGCCCAGAAAGGGCCCTTGGAAGAATCCGTACTGAAAGGGCGACCAAGGTTGGATCGTGATATCGTTCAGTCTGCAGTAATCGAGGATACTTCCGTCGCGATTCACGGCCGGATCGTTCTCCATGTTGACGTTGACACCGGCTGAGATCATCGTGGCGTTCGTGATGCTCAGTTGCAACTGATTGGTCACCAGCGGCTGCTTGACGAACTTCTTGAGCAACTGGATCTGCATCGGGTTCTGATTGGATACGCCGAAGTGCCGCACCTTTCCCGAGGCCTCGAGTTGATCAAACGCTTCGGCCACCTCTTCCGGTTCGACGAGGGCATCCGGGCGGTGAAGCAGAAGGATGTCGAGGTACTCCGTTTTGAGCCGTTTCAGAATGCCATCGACAGATGCCAAGATATGCTCTTTGGAAAAGTCGAATTCTCCTTTGCGGATTCCGCATTTGGATTGCAGGAGAATCTTTTCTCGCACCGAGGCATTCATGTGGATGGCATCCGCGAAGATCTCCTCGCAGGTCCCGCCACCGTAGATGTCGGCGTGGTCAAAAAAGTTGGCGCCCTGCTCGAGTGCGGTTTGCACAAACAGCTCGGCTTGAGGCTTGTCCAACGAGTTGATCCGCATGCAACCGACGGCGACGACGGGGACTTCCAGCGCGCTGGTTCCGAGTTTCATCTTTCTCATGCTGGGGTGCCTCCTTATGTAATGGGCTGACGCGTGAGATGGGGAACCGACTCCAGGAGTGTGATACTCCTCATGAGAATTGTGACACAAAACGCGGTCGTAGTCCATTGACCGCTTTGGCGCTTGGGGTGTACGGTTCGCTGCACCGGGAGATGCATGAAGGGTAGGATAGTCCCGTGTGAATTCTACTTGTCAGATAACTTCGAGGGTGATAGACTAGTAAAAAATGATAAGGGCAAACTATCCGAAAGGGTAGGGCGCAAAACTACAGGGGCTACAGCGATCCGCCAAGCCAGCCAGTTGCCGACCTATATCTATGGTTACGGCATGGCGGGCGATCCCCGTCATTTTTTATATTGTTGAGGAGGAAGATCGATGAAAAGACACATAGCTTCACTTGCCGCTGTTGTGGTCGTGCTGGCCATGTCTGCGGCGCCAGTTTTGGCTGATTCACATGGCGGGGATTCAGGTGATGGCGGGGATCATGGGAAGGGGGGAGACATGGCCAGCAAGGTGTCCAAATTGCATGACCAGATCACCAGTACGTTGCAGAACTTCGTGCCGTTGGTCGAGTCGGACGCGACGACGCTTCTGACTGCCTTGGGCGGGACAGGGGCGACGTCGGTCACCGCCAGCGTGTATCTTCCGACCGCCGTTACAACGGATATTGCCACCATCCAGGCGGATGTTGCGCAACTCCAGTCGGCGACCGATCCGGCGCAAGTGATGGCGGAGTTACAAGCGTTACAAAAGCAGATCGAACGGACGAAGGAGACGCTCGATCATTCCGACCATCAAGACCATCAAGGGGATGGCAAGGATCACGAGGACGGGAACAAACTGGATCGCGTGAAGGCGCTGGATGCGGACTTCGAACAGTGGGTGACCGCGCTGCAGACGGCCGATCAGACGATGGAAGCCAATCCGACGGATAAGTCGGATTACAAGTCAGCACAAAAGGCTTGGAAGCATGTGCAGAAGGATGGTCGCAAGCTGGAAGAGTGGAGTCGTGAATGGGCTAACGGACAAAGCGACAACTGAGGAGCGTGTCAAGCGAAGTGGCTACTCAGGTACTATCCTGCTCGTTCGGGCATAAATGTCCGCCGACGCGACTAGAGATACAAACGAAGAACCCACCCCTAGGAGGTTGACCCTTGAAACGATCTTGGCTTTTGCTGCCGGCCCTCGCTTTAACAGCCAGTTGCCTCACACTCGGCGTGCCACAGGTGACCTCGGCCCAGTCAGCCGTCACGCATGCTCCGCGCATTCGCTTGGCGCGCACGAAGAATGCGACGGCATCCGGATATGGATGGTCTTCGAGCAACTGGTCGGGCTATGCGCTGTCTGGCAATGCTGGGCAGTATAACAGCATCACGGGAGTCTGGACGGTGCCGACGGTACAGGCAACGAAAGGATCTTCGTACTCGTCGAACTGGATTGGGATTGACGGATTCAACAACAGTGACCTGATCCAGACGGGAACGGAGCAGGACTACTATAGTGGCAGCGGACATTACGACGCGTGGTGGGAGATTCTCCCGGCCGCTGAGACCGTGATCACCAACATGACCGTAAACCCCGGTGACGTGATGAATGCCGACATTCAAAATGACGGCAACGGGAATTGGACGATCACGATCAAGGATGTGACGGAAGGGGAGACGTTCACTACGACGCAAGCCTACTCCGGACCGGCAGAGTCGGCCGAGTGGATTGAAGAGGCGCCGACGATCGGGGGCCGGGTGGCGACGCTCGCGAACTATGGAACGGCGACGTTTGACCCGGGTACGGTCAATGGCGTGGATCCCGGACTCGTAATCGGCGATGGAGGCGTTATGGTGCAAAAGCGTCAGCAAGTCTCGACACCGTCGCAACCGGACTCGGATACGGACGGCTTTGCCGTGGCGTATGGGTCAACCGCACCAGCGGCACCTGCATCCTGACGCATGACGCATGACGCATGACGCATGACGCATGGATTTGTGAGCGTAGACGAAGGGGCACTTCACATTGAAGTGCCCCCTTTGTCGACGGACAAGGGTGTCCGTCGTTTGGCTACTGTGCGAAACGCCTTAGCCCATGGCCGACGGGCCGAGGCGTTTTGCGCACGACCTTGCTGTATTATAGAAGACGACGCTCAGGAAGTGATACTCGGATTAGGGGGGGCGCAGCCATGTTTGAAGCCGTGATCGTCGATGCGATCCGCAGTCCGATCGGTCGCCGCAAGGGGGCCTTGACGCAGACGCATCCAGTCGATTTGCTTGCGGATGTGCTACAGTCTCTGATAGAGCGCAGCGAACTGGATCCAGCGACTGTGGATGATGTCATCATCGGCTGCGTCGATCAGGTCGGAGAGCAAGGGGTCAATATCGGGCGAAACGCCTGGCTGAGCGCCGGGTTGCCGGAGTCAGTACCCGCGACGACGATCGACCGGCAGTGCGGTTCGAGTCTGCAGGCGTTACATTTTGCGGCGCAGGGCGTGATGTCGGGCGCGTATCAGATTGCCATCGCCGGAGGCGTTGAGTCGATGACCCGCGTGCCGATGATGAGTACGATGGGGCATCACGGAACGCCATTGACCCGGGCCATCGACGACCGCTATCACTTGGACGGCGGTTGGTTCGATCAAGCGGTTGGGGCGGAGAGGATCGCCAAGCAGTGGGGACTTTCCCGGCTGCAACTCGATGAATATAGCCTGCGCAGTCACCAGCGAGCACAACGCGCTCGCGAGACGGGCCTCTTTGGGCGCGAGATCGTGTCCGTACGAGCTCCGTCGGAGATAGGGGAGTCGGTTGCCTTTGCACAAGACGAGGGCATCCGGGTGGATGCGAGTTTGGCCAAGATGTCCGGACTTGCACCCGCCTTCCCCCAACTTGAACTGATCACGGCAGCCAATGCAAGTCAGATCTCGGATGGCGCAAGTGCGACGCTGGTGATGGAGGCGCAAACGGCGAAGGCGCTGGGGATCAAGGCCAGAGCCCGCTTTGTCTCGTTCGCGGTCGTTGGCGTCGATCCGATCATGATGCTGACGGGCCCAATTCCGGCTACGGAAAAGGCCCTGCAGCGGGCGGGGATGGGCCTGGCGGACATCGACCTGTTTGAGATCAATGAGGCGTTTGCCTCCGTAGTGCTGGCGTGGCAGAAGGAGACGGGCGCAAGCTGGGACCGTGTGAATGTCCATGGCGGCGCCATCGCCTTGGGCCATCCGCTTGGGGCCACCGGTACACGCATCGTGGCGACCCTACTTTGCGCACTCGAAGAGCGGGAAAAGCGGTTCGGGTTGATCGCCATTTGCGAAGGTGGAGGCATGGCCAACGCGACGATCATCGAGCGGCTCGGGCAGTGAGGAGTGGCGGTGAATGGCGGGGTGCGCGGGTGCGTGGGTGCGCCGTTTACGGAGTGCGACGGAGTGCGACGGAGTGCGACGCATAGGTTGTCAGTCGCTTGCATAATGTGTAGACTGTTACTGTTTCATTGACCTTGCTAGCTCTCCGATTGGATGTGACAGTTTGTCGGTTCCGGCCTCCCGACCTTCGACGTTCTCTTTATTTGGAAACCGTTTCATTTTAGCAATCTTGACGTCAGGTCTGTTTGTGCAAATCGGAATATGGGTGCGCAACTTCGGCGTGCTGCTTTATGTGATGGACCGAACGCACGGAAATCCGTTTGCCATCTCGATGATCTCGCTGGCGGAATTTGCGCCGATTTTTGTGTTTTCCTTCATCGGTGGCGCGTTCGCAGATCGCTGGCGGCCTAAGCGCACGATGGTGTGGTGCGATCTCCTGAGCGGGCTGTCCATCGCGGTGATCTTGCTGTTCGTCGACACGGGTACGTGGCAGGCAGTCTTTTTCGCGACATTTGCCTCGTCCATCTTGTCACAGTTCTCGCAACCTTCTGGTATGCGCCTGTTTAAGTTGCACGTGCCCGATGAGCTGATGCAGTCCGGCATGAGTCTCTATCAGACGCTGTTTGCTGTGTTCATGATTCTTGGCCCGATGATCGGAACGTTTGTCTATCAGCGAGCTGGAATCCTCGTCTCGGTCGCGATCACTGGTGTCGCGTTTATCCTGTCTGCGCTAAGCCTGACGTTCTTGCCGGCCGAGCGAGCCGAACGTCGCACCTCCGAGCCAGGATCCCTGCGCCGCGACATGGCGTTCGGTATCCAATATGTCGTTCGAAGCAAAGTTCTCTCCGCGCTGGGGGGATGTTTTCTCGCGGCCGGGTTTGCCCTCGGGTTGATTCAACCTCTCGGGATCTTCTTGGTCACGGAGCGGCTGCAGTTGCCGAAGACTGATTTGCAGTGGTTTCTCGCCGTCAATGGCGCTGCCATGATCATTGGTGGAATCCTGTCGATGGCAATGGCCCCCCGTACTCAGCCGCATCAGGTTTTGACACTCGGCATGGTGGTCTCCGCCGTTACGATCGCAGTCATGGGATTGTCGATGCACCTGTGGTTGTCGCTTCTCGCCCAATTTGTGAGCGGGTTGATGATGCCCGGCATTCAAATCAGTATCAATACGATGATCCTGAAAAATACGGAAGAACCTTACGTCGGCCGGGTCAACGGGATCCTGAATCCGCTGTTCATGGGAGGAATGGTGTTGACCATGAGCGCCTCGGGCGTGCTTCTACAACTTACGTCGCTGGTGACGGTGTACGTGGCTTCCGGTGTGTTGTTTGTTGTGGGCACTGTGCCGATGCTACCCCTCTTTCGGCGCAGGACACGGCTGCCGGTGTCCGTCGGTCCGTAGCTGTGGCGAGGGCGAGGCGTTAGGCGATGCGTGCGCCAGAACCAACGCACAGACGAAGGGTAAGGGCATGGACATTAGACTAGGGTCCACAAATGATGCGCATCGGTGTAGCGATCGCGGAGGTCACCAATTAACCTCCACTTTTCACACTAATTCGATTCCGTGAGCCTTAGGACGACGCCCATCAGATCACAGAGCCCCTTTTGACACGAAAAATATACTACATATGGGTTTGATGGACTTTATACCCATATAATGCGGGGGGGTTTGACGTCTTGCCACCCCTGTTGACGTAAATGAACCTCATTAGCGTCATCCGTCGGTGCTAATTTTCGCCTTCGGCCGCGCCCACCGTCCTCCGTCCTCCACCGCCCACCCCGCTCCCCGCCCTCTCTCATAACGCCGGTCGCCCTCTGTGCGCTCGAACGCCCCCTCCGCCGCTCCTTTCTCCGTTCGGCATTTTACCCCTTTACATACCATACGGGGTATATGTATAATGGGGGTAGGTGTTATGAACCGAGACGCGGAGGGATTCGGATGTTACTCAAGTACTTTTATGATGAGAAGCTGGCGCAGGCGTCGTACATGGTGGGCTGCCAGGCCACGGGTGAAGCGATCGTGATCGATCCAGCGCGGGACATCAGTCCTTATGTGGACGCTGCAGCCAGAGAAGGGCTGCGGATCGTGGCGGCGACGGAGACGCACATTCACGCTGATTTCGTGTCCGGCGCTCGGGAGTTGGCCGTAACGCAAGGCACGAAGCTCTACCTGTCCGGGGAGGGCGATGCCAAGTGGCGTCAGCGCTACACGGAGGGCACTTCACACGAGTGGGTGCATGACGGCGATCGGTTCAAGATTGGCAACATCCGCTTTGAGGTCTTGCACACACCGGGCCACACGCCGGAAAGTCTGTCGTTTTTGGTCAGCGATGGTGGTGGCGGCGTCGACCGCGAGCCGATGGGGCTCTTTAGCGGTGACTTCGTCTTCGTCGGGGACATCGGACGGCCTGATCTGCTCGAGAAAGCGGTGGGCGTCGCCGGATCGTCCGACCAAGCCGCTCGTCAGATGTATCAGTCGGTTCAACGGTTCAAGCAACTCCCCGACCACTTGCAGCTTTGGCCCGGTCACGGGGCAGGGAGTGCGTGCGGAAAGGCACTGGGCGCGATTCCGTCCTCGACAGTGGGCTATGAGAAACGCTTTAACTGGGCGATGTCGGTTACGGATGAAGAGACGTTCGTGCGACAGTTGCTGGAGGGTCAGCCGGAGCCGCCAACGTATTTTGCCCAAATGAAGCGCGTTAATGTCGAGGGCCCGACACCACTTGGACAGTTACCGGAAGTGACCGCCCTGTCTGCCGAGGATATTCGTCAGTGCCTGCAACGGCATGACCAAGTGTTGGACACGCGCACGGCAGCGGCGTTTCGTAAGGGACACCTTCCTGGAACGCTCAATATCGCGTGGAACAAATCCTTCATCACTTGGGCCGGTTGGCTGCTTGATTATGGTCGTCCCGTGTATTTGATCGCGGATTCGGAACAGGCTACGCAAATTGTACGTGACTTGCGTTCGATCGGGATCGATCACGTGGCTGGCATCGCGCCGCTCGAGGTGGTCAACGAGACTACAGCGGGCCCGCTGCAGTCCTACGAGGAGATGTCACCGGCCGAGGCAAAGGCATTGTTGGCATCGGGGAAGGCCGTTCTTCTAGATGTTCGCAATGAAGCTGAGTGGCGAGAAGGGTACATCGAGGGGGCGCAGCATCTTATGCTTGGCCGTCTCGTCGAGGGCATCGCGAGTGTCTCGCGCGACAAACCCGTCGTGGTCCAGTGCCAATCCGGAGCGCGATCTTCCATCGCCGCGAGTCTCTTGCAGCAGCACGGAATTGAACACGTGATCAACTTGGCGGGTGGCTATGGGCGTTGGTCCAATGAAGGACTGCCAGTGACGAGACCAGATCATCAACCCGCGGGTCACGCCGGAGCTCTCGCCTGATTGCGCGAGTTCTGCGACAGGACTCGAGAGGCCGCGTCGACCACAAAAGGGACCGACCCAGCAGATGGGTCGGTCCCTTTTCGCGGTGACGAACGGTGTTATGGTCGGTGCTTTCAGGACCTACCGTTCGACAGCCCCATCCCAGTTGGACATGCCGCCCATGAGATTGTGGATTTTTGAGTAGCCCGCGCTTTCAAGGAATTCACACGCGCGACCGCTGCGTCCTCCGCTCAAGCAAACGATCGCACTGTCTTTACTGGCGTCGATCTCTTTGAACCGCTGTGACAACTGTGCCAAAGGGATATTCTTCGCTCCCGGGATATGGCCGCTCGCAAACTCGCTCGGTTCACGGACGTCGATGATTTGTAGCGACTTGTTCTTCTGCATCTGCTCTTTCACGTCAACTGGCATCCATTGTAACATCTCTTGTCATCCTCTCAGACTGTTTTAAATCCAGCGCAAGCTGACCCGCAGTCAGGCGCTCCAAGAAGCCAACCCACCAGCGAGGGAGCGGGTGTTCTGAAATCCGCGCTCGCGAAGAAGTTCGCACGCTTGCGTGCTGCGATTTCCTGACTTGCATACGACAATGACTTCCCGGTTCCGATCGATCTCATCCGTGCGAAAAGGCAACTCGGCGAGCGGAATCAGTGTTGAGCCTTCAATGTGGCTCGCGCGATACTCGGCGATCTCACGAACATCCACGATCTGGACATCGCCGCGAAACAAGTGGCTATGCAACTCCGGCAAAGTGATCAAGGGACAACTCATAGTGACCGCTCCTTTCATTCTTGATTATATACCCTATAGGGTATATGTCAAGTGAAGCGTTGGGCCGGATTGATGGTACACTATCTACGAAGAAGGGAGATCGATCATGACCATGCCCGGCGATGATTTGGCAGTACGTGTTCACCTGGCTGGATTTTCTCGGCACGAGTTGCCGTTTCACTACGTCGATCAACGCGACGGGTTGACATCCTATCTCTTTCGACTTCAGACAGAAGGATACGCGAAAGCATTGGTTGGCGGGCGAGTCCGACGCATTGAACCGGGGGACCTTCTCCTGTACAGACCTGGGGATCCGTATGAGTTGGATATCTCCGGCGAGGGGGATGGAGAAGGCGGAGTGCAGGGTGTATGCGGGCACGTGATCAGCGGCGACTACTATGTGTACTGCTCGGGTACCTGGCTGGATGAGTGGTGGAAGGAGCGGGACCGACCTGGGGTCGCAAGGATTCCACTAGATGATCGCTTGACCGCCGTCTGGCGCCAAGTGGGGCTGGAGCAGTTCGCGGCCGATGCGCGGTCCCACGAGATCGCAAGTCATTTGCTCAAAACGCTTTGCCTCATGATCGACCGCATGGCCGAGGCCATCGGCTCCATCTCCACAGCAGTGCACTCGTTCATTCCCTACCGTATGCGAGCCTATATCGACGAACGTATGACCACGCACTTTAGCATCAAGGAAGTAGCGGACCACGTGGGGCTCAGTGAGTCCCGAGCCATGGCTTTGTTCACAAAGACGTTTGGAAAGCCGATGAAACAGTACGCCATGGATGCGCGCCTTAACCTGGCACGAAACCGGATTGCCTACGAAGACATGGCTTTGGATGTGGTCGCCCAACTGTGCGGGTTCCAGCACTATACGCACTTTTATAGGGTGTTTCGGCGACAGTTCGGGCAGTCGCCCAGTGAGTTTCGACGAGAGCATCGCTAGAAAAATAATCATACACTCTTGCAAAGTGACAGTAGGATTGTTCATGTTCGATAAGCCCTGACGGTGGTACGCTTGGACGAGAGACGACCGCTTGTTGGCTGCGTCTCTCGTTCGACAGGATCCTCGGGGGGGAAACCATGAAGAACTATCGTACTCTTTGGACGCACGCGCCAATTGCGGTTGCCCTGGTGTGTCTTGCCTTGGCACCCGGGGTGCCAATTGCGGCTCAGGCGGACTCTTCGGCACCGCTACCTGCGCCTTCAAGCGCACAAGTCTGGTTGACGGACGTCCCTTCGAACACCTGGATCGCGCCTCAGCCGACTGTGACCTTCCGGCAGCAACCTGCTGACCAGACATTGACGATTGCGGTCGATGCCAAGCGAAAGTATCAGAAGATCCTTGGATTTGGTGCCGCTATGACGGACTCCTCGGGCTGGCTGATCAGTCGCTTGTCGCAATCCGAACAGACGGCACTGATGAATGCGTTGTTCAGTCCAACGTCGGGGATCGGGTTGAACATGATTCGCGACCCCATGGGTGCGACCGATTTGTCAGCATCTGGCAACTACACCTACGATGACATTCCGTCGGGTGAGAGTGACCCTACATTGGCTCATTTTTCAATCGCCCATGATCTCGCTTACATCATTCCGCTGTTGAAGCAAGCGCTTGCACTGAACCCGCAGGCGAGAGTGTTAGCCACGCCATGGAGCCCGCCAGCTTGGATGAAGACCAACGATTCGATGGAAGGCGGCACACTGAACAGCGACGATTTCACGGTTCTGGCCAATTACTTTGTGAAGTTCATTCAGGACTATGCGGCGGCGGGCGTCCCGGTGTCGTATGTGACCCCGCAAAACGAACCGCAAAATGCATCCACCTACCCGAGCATGATTCTCTCGGCTACGCAAGAAACCCAGCTGATTGAGGACATGGGTCAAGCGTTTGCGGCCAATCATCTCACTACCAAAATCTTCGCTTGGGACCACAATTGGGACATGCCCTCGTATCCAGAGCAGATCTACAGTGTTCCTGCGGCGTCTCAGTACGCCCCCACCACCGCCTGGCACTGCTATGCGGGCAACGTCTCGGCGCAGAGCCAAGTGCACAACGATTACCCAGAAAAGGGGGCTTTGATCACCGAGTGCTCGGGGGGAACCTGGCAGGGGAGTAGCCAACAGGCATTTGCCGATGAAGTGGATGGTTTGATTATCGACGGCATTCGCAATTGGGCGCAGGGCGTCCTGTTGTGGAACCTGGCACTCGACGGGCAGCACGGACCGGCCAACTCGCACCCGGGGTGTCTGACGTGCAACGGATTGGTCACGATTCACCAGAGTACCGAAACGTACACCTACAATCCGGACTACTATGCGCTGGGGCAGGCAAGCAAGTTTGTGCAAGTCGGTGCACATCGGATCTACTCCAATTCCTTCGCCAGCGGCAGTATTCAGGATGTGGCGTTTGAGAACCCGGATCGCTCACGCGTCTTGATCGCCTTCAACACGGGGACCACGGCGAAGACGTTCAGCGTGGTGGAAGGGGCATGGTCATTTGACTACACCCTGGGCGCAGGGGATGCCGTGACATTCAAATGGAACCCGTTGCCGCCTGGCAGTGGCAACGCGGCGGGGAATGTCGTGGATATGACACACGATTTCTCGTTTTCCGCCCAAGGTGAGCCTCCGGGCAAAAAGCTGATTGTCACCTACGATCCCGCGCTCTTGCCCGGCGAGAACGCTGTAAACACTGGAACTGGCCTATTGACCTATTCGCTCCCTTATGGGGCCTCGATTCAAACTTCAGGAACCGAAACGGCGCTCGATCGCGGTGGTTGGACAGTTTCGGCGTCGGCCACTGATACGTACGGCGATGTGCCGGCAAACGCGATCGACGGAAACCTTTCAAATCGATGGAGTTCCGGCCACGGTCAAACCAGTGGCGACTGGTTTGAGATCGATTTGGGCAAAACTCAGGCGTTCAATCAGATCACGCTGGACTCTGGACCAAGCAGCCCTGGGGACTATATTCGGGACTACCAGGTGTACGTCTCCAGTAACGGCGTGAACTGGGGTAGCGCGGTTGTCGATGGCGCTGGGACT
>Ga0080006_1270634_pt1 | contig 13143 bp, 14 predicted proteins | sample RS3BMetagenome_FD_69209 | JGI IMG/M metagenome (GOLD analysis project Ga0080006, IMG submission 69209) | Ferric oxide microbial mat and aquatic microbial communities from Rainbow Spring, Yellowstone National Park, USA - RS3B (SPADES... ...
CGGTAGTCTCAAAATGAGAGTTACAAGGCGCGGTAGTCTCAAAATGAGACTTACAAGGACCCGGTAGTCTCAAAATGAGACTTACAAGGACCCGGTAGTCTCAAAATGAGACTTGTGAGGCCCCGGTAGTCTCAAAATGAGACTTACAAGGACCCGGTAGTCTCAAAATGAGACTTGTGAGGCCCCGGTAGTCTCAAAATGAGACTTGTGAGGCCCCGGTAGTCTCAAAATGAGACTTACAAGGCCCCGGTAGTCTCAAAATGAGACTTACAAGGACCCGTTAGTCTCAAAATGAGACTTACAAGGCCCGATAGTCTCAAAATGAGACTTACAAGGACCCGTTAGTCTCAAAATGAGACTTGCAGGGCCCAACTGATCGGAATTCGCTTGTTCGGGTTACGTTTTAGGTGCGTGATACCTGTCGACGTCTTGCCTGCACCCGTAATGTTGTCCCTTATACCGCCCAACCGGCCCAGCCATGCTGCCAACCGTGCCCAACCGTGCCCAACCGAGCCCAACCGAGCCCAACCGTGCCCAACCGTGCCCAACCGAGCCCAACCGGCCCAGCCATGCTGCCAACCGGCCCAGCCATGCTGCCAACCGTGCCCGGGCTCGCGTCTACGGCGCCAACCTGGTACGTGAACATGGCCTTGCCTCCGTGCTAGAATAGGCAGTAGCATGGTGCCCTCGCGCCACCGTCTGCGGGAGAAATAAGCGGCTACCGCCGTTATTCCGAGATAGACGGCAGAGGGAACTGGGGAGGGTGGCGTTATCGCGTTGCATGGCTGGATCGTCTATAACGGCAACCTCGGAGGAAAGTTTCTCGAACACGCCCGCCTCTTCGAGGACAGCGCGCGGCGACTGGGGATCGATGCGACGGTGGTGGCGAATCACAGCGTATTGTCGATGATCGCACAGGGGAATTCAGCGCTGCTTGGCGTCAGTGACCGGCCGACGCCAGACTTTGTGCTGTTTTGGGACAAGGATCTCTACTTGGCACGTGCGCTGGAGCAGCGTGGGGTGCGACTTTACAACGCGGCCGCTGCGATCGCCCTGTGTGAAGACAAAGGGCGAACGTACCAGACGCTGGCGGATCATGGCGTGCGGATGCCGACGACGGTGCTGGGACCGCGCATCGATGCCTGGTCGGGGGTTGTCGATTATCATTATTATCAGATGGTGGAAGATGTGATCGGGTTTCCGATGGTGATCAAGGAGTCATTTGGCTCGTTTGGCTCGCAGGTCTACCTGATGGAGGATCGTGCTGCGATGAGGGCGAAGATTGCCGAACTCGGGGCGCGGCCGTTTGTGTTTCAGGAGTTGATCGCCAGCAGTTACGGTCGCGATCTGCGCCTGCAGGTGGTCGGCGAGTCTGTGGTGGCGGCCATGCACCGGACGTCGACACAGGACTTCCGGGCCAATATGGGGCAAGGCGCCACAGCCAAGCCGCACGACCCGACGCCGGAGCAAACCGAGATGGCGGTGAGGTGCGCACAGATTTTGGGTGCTGATTTTGCTGGCGTGGATCTTCTGTTTGGCGCCGGCGGTGAGCCAGTACTGTGTGAGGTCAACGCGAACGCCCATCTCCTCAACCTGCGCGAGTGTACAGGAATCAACGCGGCGGACGCCATGCTCGCCCACATCGCAAAGCAGGTCGCTTGGCAGAGGGAGCGATGAGGGTAATGAGATGCTGGATCGTCTATAACGGCTATGGCGGGGCGAAGATTCTACAACACGCGCAGTGGCTGGCAGATCACGCGATCCGACAGGGTGTGACCCCGCACATTGTGTCCAATCAACGCCTGCTGGCCAGCTTTGAGCACGGGCGTGCCGGACTCTTCGGGGACCTTGCGTCGCCGCTTCCGGACTTTGTGCTTTTTTGGGACAAGGATCCCTACCTGGCACGCCAGCTTGAACGACTCGGCGTTCCGGTCTTCAACTCGGCGCAGACGATTGCCACCTGTGATGACAAAGGCATGACCCATCTCGTTTTGGCGGATCACGGCATCCCCATGCCGCGGACGATATTGGCTCCCCGTACATTTAAGAAGGCAGGCATTCTCGACCTGGCGATCTATGACGACATCGCGGACGTGCTCGGCTATCCACTCGTGATCAAGCATTCCTACGGCTCCTACGGCAACCAGGTGTTTCTGATTCCGGATCGAGCGGCGTTGCAGGAGAAGGTGCTGGAGTTGGCGGGGATTCCGTCGCTCTTTCAGGAGTATGTAGCCAGCAGTCATGGTACCGATCTGCGCCTGCAGGTGGTCGGTGGGCAGGTCGTGGCGGCCATGCGTCGCGTGTCGCCTAACGATTTTCGGGCCAATATCGGTCAAGGCGCCACGCCGCATCCCCACCGTCCAACGCAGGAGCAGGCGGATATCGCAGTGCGTGCAGCGGCTGTGCTCGGCGCGGACTATGCCGGGGTTGATTTGCTGTTCGGAACGGGCGGCGAGCCGATCTTGTGCGAGGTCAACACCAATGCGCACATTATCAACTTGTTTCGCTGCACGGGGATTGATGCAGGGGAGCGGATCGTGGCGCATTTGCGGGAACGGGTGAGACGGTTGTGAGTGCCCATGGGTGGCTTGTGTATCGGGGAGAGGACGTTGCGCGCAACCGCTACTACATCGACTGGCTGACGCGCGAGGCGGCGACGCGAGGCGTTGGGCTGCACCTCGTGTTGCGGGAGGACGTGCTTCACGGGGTACGAGCGGGCCGCCCTGTAGTCGTGCTCAGTGGCGGGGCGTCGATGACGTCGGCGCTGCCCGACTTCGCCATCATGCGTGCGATCGATCCGGTGCTCAGTGAACAACTGGAACGCTGCGGCGTGCGCGTCTGGAACTCATCGGCGGTGGCGCGGATCTGCAACGACAAGGCCCTGACGCACGAATGGCTCGCCGCAGCCGGGATCCCGATGGCGGACACCTGGTGCCTGACCGCTGAGCAGGTGAAAAATTTGCAAAATGCCCCGGTCGGGCCGGTGAACTACCCGGTGAACTACCCGGTGAACTACCCGGTGGACCATCCGGTGAACGACCCCCTGGATCATCTGCTCGACCATTCGGCGGACCATCCGCTGGACCTCCCGCTCGACTATCCGCTCGTTGTCAAGACGGTCCGCGGTCGCAGTGGGCGGCAAGTGTATCGTGTCCACAACGCGAGTGAGTGGCAGGCCATCGCTCTGACTTTGCCCGGTGCGGACTGGGTCGCCCAGCGGCCGACAGGGCAGACCGGGAAAGATGTGCGCGTGTTTGTCATCGGCCGTCAGATCGTGGGGGCCGTGCTGCGCGTCTCGACGACCGACTTTCGGGCCAATTATTCGTTGGGTGGCTCGGCGGAGGCGTTCGAACTGACGGCCTTGCAGAGAGGCTTGGTTGAACGGGTCATCGCCGCGCTCCCGCCGCTCGGGATGGTCGGTGTGGACTGGCTGCTTGACGGGAAGGGAAATTTCCTGCTCAATGAGGTGGAAGATGTCGTCGGCAGCCGGACGTTGGCGCTCACTACGGATGTCAATTTTGCGGGGCTGTACATCGGGCATATCCTGTCTGTGATGGTCTGACCCAAGGGAGTCGGCGCCTTGATGCATCGAGGGCAGGGCGACATCGCCGTCGCACGCGAGGTCGTACATTGAAAATGGGAGGAATTCGCGTGACCCATCGTTGGATGACGCTGTCGCTCATCGCACTGTGCGAATTGTTTGCACTGAGCATGTGGTTCAGCGCCTCTTCGGTCGCCGGGAGCCTCACTGCGTTTTTGCATGAGAATGCGAGTTATGGTACGTGGATTGCGGTGAGCACGCAAGTCGGGTTCATCGTCGGTGCGTTTGCTTCGGCCTATTTTAGTGTCGCCGATCGTTTTCGCGTCCGGCACCTCTTTGCACTGTCAGCGCTCGGGGCGGCCGTCCTCAACGGCCTGATGGTGTTGTCCGTCAGCATGTCACTGGACCTGCTTCTGCGATTTTTGATTGGAGTGTGTCTTGCTGGGGTGTACCCAACCGCTGTGCAAATGGTGTCGCAGTGGTTCCCTCGGCAACGCGGCAAGAGCATCGGCATCCTGGTCGGCGCCTTGACGCTCGGGTCGGCCTTACCGCACGTCGTCGTGGCGCTATCCCCGTCCGTGCAGTGGCAACCGGTGCTGCTGACTTGCTCCGTCCTCGGACTTGCAGCGGCGGCGATGATGAACTGGCTGGTCAGTGATCTGCCGAGTCTGACGGCGGCCAGTGTCGTGTCGTTTCGCTACCTGCGGCACATCGTGCGCAACCGTCCCGTCATGCTGGCCAATCTCGGGTACTTCGGGCATATGTGGGAACTGTACGCGATGTGGACGTGGATTCCGTTGTTTTTGTTCGCGAGTCTACACGAGTTGGCGTGGCAGGCGGCTGTGTGGTCATTTGTCGTGATCGGGGTAGCCGGGGCCAGTGGCTGCGTGGTGGGCGGGTTGATCGCGGAGCGAATCGGCAAGGCGCGATTGGCCCGGTATGCGATGATCGTCAGCGGCCTGTGCGCGCTGACGATCGGACTGACATTTGGCAAAGCGGTGTGGCTCACAGCGGTGGTTGCCATCATCTGGGGCTTTTCGGTGATTGCCGACTCTGCCCAATTTTCGGCTGCTGTAGCCGACCACGCCAAACGCCAGTATACGGGGACGGCGCTGGCCTTTCAGATGGCGATCGGCTTTCTCGTGACGACGGTTTCAATTTACCTGATTCCCCCTTTGCAGCAAGCGGTGGGATGGCAACACGCGTTCATGATCCTCTGCGTCGGCCCGTTCATCGGGATTATCGCGATGGGTCGCCTGCGCACGTATGAGCGTCGGCATCCTGCGAGCAAGGGCAAGGTGCGTCGGTTGCTCGCGTAAGGGCACCGCCTCCGCGCTAATGGACTTGGGGTGATAGGGGATGGACAGGTCTGATGACTTTGGCGGTCGTGTCGAACAGGGCGCTGGGGCGGCGCCGGTTCTCCTCTTTGATGGTGTGTGCAACCTCTGCCATGCGGCCGTTCGGTTTGCGATCCGGCATGATCGATCGGGGCGGGTTCAGTTCGCCCCGTTGCAGTCCAAGGTTGCGCATCGACTGCTCGCGAGCTGTGACAGTCCTCCGGCGGAGACGGTCGTTCTGATCGCGCGCGGCCAGGTGTACACGCGTTCCGACGCCGTGCTCGCCTTGCTGCGCGAACTCGACCGTCCTTGGCCGCAACTGTATGCCTTGCGCGCGATTCCAAGGCCCCTGCGCGATCGTCTTTACGCGTACGTGGCGCGCCACCGCTATCGGTGGTTCGGGCGCAAGACCGTCTGTCCGCGGCCAACGCAAGAGCAGCTTAGCCGCTTTCTTGCCGATGAAGTACCATGAGACCATGAGACCATGAGACCATGAGACCATGAGACCATGAGACCATGAGACCATGAGACCACCAAACCACGCAGGATCGGGACCACGCAGGATCGGGGGTGAGAAGCTGTGGACACGCGATTTGGGGACAAACGCTATCACGCATGGAATGGCCACTTGCGCGCGCACTTCGGTGAGAAGATCAGCAAGATCCCGCTGGACGCCGGGTTTACGTGCCCCAACCGCGATGGCACGTTGGCGACCGGGGGATGCACCTTTTGCAGTGCGCGCGGGTCCGGCGATTTCGCGGGCTCGCGACGTCTTGACTTGATTCGGCAGTACGAGGCGGTGCGCGCCAGCATGGCTCGAAAATGGCCGGGGGCGCGCAGTATCGCGTATTTTCAGGCATTCACCAATACCTACGCGCCCGTGCCGGTCTTGCGCGAGATGTTTGAGACTGCCCTGCAGTTCCCCGACGTGGTGGGGCTGGCGATCGCGACGCGGCCCGACTGTCTCCCGCCCGATGTGGTGGAACTGCTCGCCGAGCTCAATGAAAGGACGTACCTCTGGGTCGAACTGGGACTGCAAACGGTGCACGAGAGCACATCGCGCCGAATCGGGCGGGCGCATGACACCGCCACATTTGTACGGGCGCTCACAGCGCTTCAGGACCGCGGCATTCGCACCTGCACGCATGTGATCTTTGGCTTGCCCGGGGAATCGGATGCGATGATGCGTGCCACGGCGAAGTTGCTGGCGCGGATGCCGACGCAGGGCGTCAAGATCCACCTTCTGCATTTGCTTCGGGGGACGCCTATGGTGGCGGAGTACGAGCGTGGCGAGTTCGAGTTATTGACGCAAGAACGTTACATAGGCTTGGTTTGCGACGCGCTCGAGATGTTGCCGCCGGATATGGTGATCCACCGTTTGACGGGGGACGGGCCTCCCGATCTCTTGATTGGCCCACTGTGGAGTCGTCGCAAGTGGGAAGTCTTGAATGCCATTGAGGGGGAACTGGTACGGCGGGATTCTTGGCAAGGCAAGCGCTTTGACGGCGTGGTGTGGGCGAAGGCGGGTGAATGGGAAGACGTTACTTGGGAGTCGCCCGAGTCAGGGGCGGCAGGCTCAGCGGATGCGGCAGCAGGACTGCGCTCGCGTTACCCGGTTTTCCTTCCGCACGGAGCTGGGCGGCGGGGATCCTCGTCATGACCGGGCGTGAACAGACCCGTTTTGCTATCCCAGGAGTCATCGACCTTGCGCATGAGTGGGTCGCCAAAGCCTTGGCTCGCTTCTCGGACACACGTCGCCTGCGAGTCTTGGATCTTACGGTGGGCAACGGCCACGACACGAGCCGCCTGGCCCACTCTGTAGGCCCGACCGGTGTGGTGGTCGGCTGTGATATTCAGGTCGAAGCCTTGGTCCAGACGGCCGCCCGTCTGCAGTCGCTCGGCTTGATGGAGCGCGTAAGACTGCTTCAGACTGATCACGCCAAACTTCCTGGGCAACTCGGCTGCACCTGGCGCGGGAGCGTTCATGCCGCCATGGCGAACCTGGGCTATCTGCCGGGCGGCGACAAGTCGCTGATCACTCGCTGTGACACGACCATGCGGATGCTCGACGGGGTGCTGCCTTTGCTGGCTGTGCACGGGTTGCTGACTGTCGTCGTGTATACCGGACATCCGGGTGGGACTGATGAGGCGCAGGCGGTCGCGCGGGCAGCGGCGTCTTTGAACCCTTCGCATTGGCGTGTGGCGCAGGTGTCGTTCCCCGGACAGCTCCATCATCCCCCCGCCCTTTTTGCGTTTGAACGACTACGTTAGACCATGCCTGGGGAGGCCTTCCTGACTATGCCCGAGACCGATGACCGTCGCAAATGGTGGATTCTCGCCAATGTCTCCGTGGGCACGTTTATGGCGACACTCGACGGCAGTATCGCCAACGTGGGACTTCCCACGATATCCGTTGCCCTGCACGTGCCTCTGCACACGGTACAGTGGGTCATCACCGTTTACTTGTTGACGATCTGCGCGATTTTGCCGATTGTAGGCAAGCTCGCCGATCTATTTGGCCGCGGGCGACTGTACAATATCGGCTTTCTTATCTTTTCCGGAGGGTCAGCGCTGTGCGCTGTGTCCGGAAGCATCGGGGTGTTGATCGGAGCGCGGATTCTGCAAGCGCTCGGCGCGTCCCTGCTGATGGCCAACAGTCAAGCGATCGTGACCACGACGTTTCCCGCCAATCAGCGCGGGCGTGCGCTTGGCATTACGGGAACCATGGTCTCGCTGGGCTCTCTGACGGGCCCTGCACTCGGAGGCCTTCTGATCGGTTGGTTCGGTTGGTCCTCGATCTTCTGGATCAATGTTCCTATCGGCATTCTGACAGAGGTTCGCCCCATCTTGTTCATGGATGCGCTGCACGTCGTATTCTGGGCGGCCGCGGCTGTTTGTGTGACAGGCGCACTACTGTCTGCACTGCGCCCAAAGCGGTCCGGCCCGTCGGCTACTCTCGCCCCAGCGGCACCGTAGCCGCTGGTCCACATGGATAGATTGTGCTATAACCAGCATATAACGTAGTAGAGCCCGTCCCAGTTCTGCGCGATTTTTTGAGGAGGGTCTATCCGAGATGTCGATTCGACCAGTGTTGATGGCTGTCATCGCCGCATCGCTGCTGTTGACGGGTTGTGCCACGCAACCCGCGGCAGCGCCCGCTGTGACCGGTCACAGCGCCCCCAAAACGCCGCACAAGGTGGCGACGAAGCAGTCTCATCCGATTCCGTACATCACGTCACTCAAGCCCTTTAAAGGCCACCCGCTCCTGGTCGATTTTTTCGCGACCTCGTGCATGTACTGCGCGTACGAAGCGACAGTGGACATGCCAGGGCTTTTGACATTTGCCAAGAAGCACCATATCACCGTGCTTGCGATCAATGGATCGGCCACGCTGGGTATGGGATCAGCCGGTTACACACCCGCCACCGGGATCGACGGCACCTGGACGCCGACCGACAGCCAGGCTGCACTCTATGGCAACACGGTTCAGTGGGCGCGCAAGTTTCATCTGATGCCGTATGTCCGGTTTAACTCTGGCGAAGGGATGGCAAAAGAGTTTCATATCTTGCACTACGGATTCCCCACGTTACTCGTCTTTAATGCCAGCGGAAAACTGGTAAAAGAATGGGGTGGCGTTCAAAATAACGCGACTGTGGAGTCCGCATTGCTAAACCTGAAGTGATGAAGCCGACGTGGCTGGGATCTGGACCGTAGGGATCCTACTCGCTAAAGTGACGCCTGCGTCAAAAGCGAATGCCGTCCCCGCGTGAGACGCCCTGAATGATGTAGCGCTGCAGGAACAAAAAGATGACGATGATCGGCAACGTGGCGAACATCGACGCCGCTGATAGCCCTTGCCAATCCGACGAGTTTGACGTCAAGAAGTTGGCGAGCGCCAGTTCGATGGGTTGCACGGACGGGTTTTGCGCGACCATGAGCGGCCAAATCAGCGAATTCCACGTGCCGATGAAGATATAGAGAGCCAGGGTGATCAGCACTGGCCGACACAGGGGAATGGCAATCGACCAGAGGAACCGGAGGTGGCCGCACCCGTCGATTTTGGCCGCTTCCATGTAGTCGCGGGGCAAGGACAAGAAGAACTGGCGCAACAAGAAGATGCCAAAGGCACTGGCGCCGTACGGGAGAATCTGCGCGGTCAGCGTGTCCACTAGGTGGAGGTTGGCCATGATGACAAAATTCGGGATCAGGAACGTCTCGCCGGGGATCATCAGCACGACGAGAATGGTGGCAAACACGACCTCCTGCCCGCGAAAACGAATGAACGACAGGGCGTACGCGGCAAGAATCGACGTGGTCAGGGCGATGGCGATGGTGACGAGGGCGATCGTCACGGTGTTGAAGAAAAACTGCAGCCAATTGTATAAATGCCAAGCCTTGACCCACACGCTCCAGTTAAAGTCGAGCGTCAGGTGTGGGGGGAATGTAAACACGTGTGCTGGCGTATCGAGAGACGTGCACAGCGTGATATAGATCGGAAACAGAAACAAAAGGCCGATCACCACGGCCGCGACAGTCCTGAAAACCCCGAAACGTTTCAGTATGAGGTGCATATCCTCTCTCCTTAAAAGTTGGCCTCAGTCGTAGAAGACGGCGCGCCGGCCAACCCAGCGCAGCACCATCGTCAGTATGAAGATGAGCAGCACCAGATACACGGCCATCGCTGCAGCGTAGGAGAAGTTGCCGTATTGAAAGGCGGTTTGGTAGATCAGGAACAAGGTGGTGGTGGTTGCGTACTCGGGTCCACCAGTACCGGTAGACAGCGCATAGACCTGAGAAAATGCCTGAAATGACCCGATCGCCGTAATCACGGTGATAAAGAATACCGTCGGCGAGATCAGCGGCAGCGTGATCTTCCAGAAGCGCCGCCATGAACTGGCGCCGTCCACCATCGCCGCCTCGAGAACGCCTTGCGGCAGCCCTGTGATCGCGGTCAGGATGATGATGACGTCGAAGCCTACGCCATGCCAGAGGGAGTAGATGGCGACGGCGGGCATCGCCATCGACGGCGACTGCATCCAGGTGGACATCGGCAGATGAAGAAAGTGCAGGACGGCGTTAGCGATCCCGAAGCTAGGGTCGTAGATCCATAGCCAGCCGATGGCGGTCCCGATCGTCGGCGTCACGTACGGAAGCAGGACCAGCGTGCGGATGACGGCGTAGATCCGCGAGGCGCGCTGGATCAGCACGGCAATCGCGATCGACAGGATGAGCGTACCCGGTACCACCATGGCGGCGTAATAGAGGGTGTTTTCAAGCGATTGCTGAAACACCGAATACGTGATCGCCTGATGCAGGTTGGACAGTCCGACCCACGGTGTCGGCGTGTTGCCCCCTTGGTAGTTAAGAAAGGCCAAAACGAGGGCAAGGATCGTCGGCAAATAGACAAAAACCGCCAAGAAAGCGAAGGCCGGCACCAAAAAGCAGATCGCCACCAACAGATCGTGGGATCTGCTGGTGGTGACGAGCCGTCGTGGTGGACGGGCAGTACGCGGTATCGAGAGACTTCCGTCTGTGGCCATGGAATCAGCCTTTCAACTGCCCGTCAAGGTATTCGTTGCCGACTGTGTTCATGTTCGCCAAGGCCCTTGCGACGGGTTCCTGGCCCAGCAGGGCCTTGTCGAAGTCGTCGTTCATGCCCGTTTCCGCCGCATAAAACTGTGTGGCGTTCGCGGCCGGGTCGGTCATCCAGTCGCCGGGGTTGGTCATGGCCGCGCCGTAGTCCTTGTTCTCCTTGTAGAAGCGGCGCATCATCGCCAGGGTCGTGGGGCCCGTCGGAAGGTAGTTGGTGCGCTCGTTCCACTGTGCGTTGATCGCCGGGCTGGACAGCCACTTGATGAACGTCCAGGACGCCTGCTGTTGCGCTGTGGTCCCAGTATTCATGATGCTCAGGGCATCGCCATTGACATAGTTGAAGGCGTGTCCCGACGGACCGGCTGGGGCCGGTGTGGCGACCATGTCAAACTTGCCGCCAGCGGACGCGCGATCGTAGGTCCAGCCGGCTGAAGATTCGATCAGGAGGCCGACGTTTCCGGTACCAAAGTCAAGTTGATAGCCGTAGTTGGAGGTCAGTTCCATCGATTTGTCCGCGACCATGGTGCGCAGCATCGTCAGCGCGGTCAAGGCGCCGGGATTGTTCAACGCAAATTGGGTGCGACTCGCATTGGCCCACATCTTGCCGCCGAAGTCTTGAGTCATGACGAAAAACTGTGTCAGGGACGGAGTCCACGCGATCCCGTGATAGTTGGGTCCAAGCGCAGTCACTTTCTTTGCATCGGCGACGACCTGGGCCCAGGTGCGCGGCTGCGCCGTGATCCCAGCCTTCTTTAAAAGCGTCGCGTTGTCGAAAATCACCATCTGCCCGTTCGCTTCATAGGGGATGATATACTGCTCGCTTGGAGTCACTTTCATGGCATTCCAGATGGACGGATAGTAGTCGGCGTGAATCTGTGCAGCACTCAGACCGTCGGAGCCGTCGATGTAAGGCTGTAGATTGACGAGATAGCCCCGCGCAGCAAACTGTTGCGCGCCGTCGAGATGAGGCATGATCACGTTCGGGGCATCGTTGCCGAGCATGGCGGCGATGATGCTCTGGACGTCGGAGTACTTGTCGATGTAGCTGACGTGGATGTTCGGATGGGTGTTGTTGAACTCCGCGACCTCTTCGTGCATTTGCAATTTGAGGGCACCGGAGGGATGTCCATTCCAGAACGTGATGTCCGTGACAGGACCGTCATAGCGAGCTGTGATTGTATGGGCGGCAGCGGTGGCGGGCGCAAAGCCGGCCACTGCGGTAACGGATGTCGCCAAAGCGGTAAGCAGAGCCAACGCCTTGCCTTTCGTCATGACCTTGTTGATGGCGCGCACGAGTTGTACCCCCTTGGATTTGCGTATGCTTCGAGTCTACGGCTTGGTTGTAAACCGCGCGTTAACCCTGGGTAAAGATTCAGTGCTGCGCTGGTGCCAGGCGGTCTGCACAGAAGGCGCAAGTGTGTTAGATTGAAGGCAGTACGCCATGGGCACCCCTTTTTCGCGGGGCGTCGGGGGTGCAATCAAGGGAGGCCTGACTGATGCGCGCCTGTTCGTTTGTACCGTCTGCGACTCAGATGATCTATGATATGGGGCTGGAGGAGCACTTGGTTGGGGCGACGTTTGAATGTCCTTGCGATAAGCCGAGGGTCGTTCATTCTGTGCTCGAAGGCAACGAGTACACGTCGGAGGAGATCGACCGCGTGGTCCATGAGCACGCCGCTTCAGGCAAGTCACTGTACTATGTGGACCAGGAATTGTTACAGGCCTTGTCGCCGGAAGTGGCTTTTACTCAGTCCGTCTGTGACGTGTGTCAGATCGGCACCTCGTATGTCGAGCGCGCACTCGGATCCCTCGCGATGTTCCCCGAAGTGGTCCCGCTGACACCCCGCACCCTGCAAGATGTGATGGGCGACGCGATGACGATCGCGACCGCGCTCGGTCGCCCCGACGTGGGGGCGGCTCATGTGTCAGCGCTCGAGTCTCGGCTTGCAGCCGTGATTGACTCCTTGCGGGCGGCGCGAGCGCCACTGCGCAGAGTCATGGTGATGGAGTGGATGAAGCCGATTTATAACTGCGGACACTGGATTCCATATCAAATCGCGGTGGCAGGCGGGGTCGACATGCTGTCGAACCCGTCCGGGTACTCGATTGTGACGGCTTGGGAAAAGGTGTTGCAGTACAATCCAGAAGTCCTCGTGGTGGCTCCTTGTGGGTTCGATGTCGCGCGCGCTGGTCGTGAAGTCCAGGAGTTGACTCGGTTGGCAGCGTGGCATGACTTGCAGGCGGTCGTGTCGGATCGCGTGTATGTGGCCGACGCGAACCTGTTCACACAACCGAGTGCATCGACGCTCGTGGATGGTGTGGAACTGTTGGCGGCGCTGTTTCACCCGGGGGTGTTCAAGGTTCCAGGGCATTTGATGAACCGCTACGCGCCGCTATCACGATGGGCCGCAGTGGCTGCAAAGGCGGATGTCCAGAGATGAGCATACATTTTGACGAGGAATCGGGGCAGTTTCACTTGCGCGCCGGCCAATGCAGCTATGTCTTGCAACTCTTGAAGGGCCGCTGGTTGATTCATCGCTACTTGGGACCCGCTTGCGCCGGAGAGGTGTTGGCGCTGCCGATGACATGGGCGGGACGGCCGTCTTTTTCAGCCAACCCGCTGCAAGACGATGGACACTTGTCGACCGACACGGTGCCGCAGGAATTTCCTTG
>Ga0080006_1135365_pt1 | contig 13138 bp, 17 predicted proteins | sample RS3BMetagenome_FD_69209 | JGI IMG/M metagenome (GOLD analysis project Ga0080006, IMG submission 69209) | Ferric oxide microbial mat and aquatic microbial communities from Rainbow Spring, Yellowstone National Park, USA - RS3B (SPADES... ...
CACTAGCTCGAGGCTTTGGTTCAGCGCCGCGCCTATGCGTTTGTTGTCTATCACTATGGCTGTAGGGGCGTAGAAGATTGCCATGAATAGGAAGAAGCCAACTATGGGAGTAAGTATGGCCTCCAAGCCGAGGAAGTAGCCGAGAATATTTACGAGCGTGAGTATGAAAGCGTAGGCGAGCAGCACCACGAAGACCCTGCCCGTATATTTCTCCACCTCGCGCAGCACGCTTCTGGGGTTCTTGGTGAACGTCCTCTTTGCCTTTACTATTAGGCTTATGGCCACGAAGGCGAAGCTGAGGAAGAGGAGGGAGAAGAATACTGACGCAATTATTGCTGCTATGCCTATCGCGTTCAGGTTGAGGAAGATGCTGGCGCTCCTGAGGAATATTGCGCCACCGGAGATGTATGTGGGCAGCGGGGCGAGGAGCGGGATAAGAAATGCTATTATAAACGGTATCGAGAAGAGGAGGACGAGCTTGATGTTGCTCGCATATGTCTCCCATGAGTCCTCGAGCAGCGACGCCATGCAACCACTAGGACATAATGAGTTAAGATTAAAAAGGCGTTCGCAAGCACTATGACGTCACATTGGCCGCGGGCGTTGCGATGTAAAGATAGTTGCCGTTATAAACCAGCGCAGATACGTACTCAATCGGCCGCGTGCTGTTTGGCCAACGGATGCGCACTGAGAGGTTGTATGTTCCTGCGCTTCCCTGCAGTGCGATCCTGTTGACGTTCACGAGGCATTCGTAGCTGCCGTTGCACTGCGCGCGCTCTCCTATTATGCTGTCGTTTATGAAGCCGAAGAAACCGCCGCCGAGTTTGGCGTCTAATCCCATCGCTGCAACGTAGACTGTGTTATTGCTCATGTTGCTGTAGTGCAGGGCTACAGTGTATGTTGACGAAGCGTTACCGGCGAATATCGCGAGGGACGCGGCTCCGGATGAAACGTCAAAGTTGCGGACGAATGACATGTGGGAGGCGTAGAGTATCATTGCAAAGAGCAGGAAGAAAGTGGCAGTGGCAGCGTATACGGCTTTCTTGTTGTCTTTTAGTTTCCTCTCCACGATTCCAAGCTTGGGGCCGTCTCTGAGTCCGAGCGCCACCACAAACAGGAAAAGGAAGGTGGCGTAGTATGCGTTGATCGAGTGCTGCAGAACAATGAACGGAACCATGCTGAATATCGGAATCAGCTTCTTCTCATTCCAGTAGAGCAGCATGAACCCGAGGAATGTGGCGGTGAGCTCGAAGAGGAGCGGGAAAGAGGGCAGGAAGATAGGGAAGTATCGAGCTATAGCGAAGCCTATGGCAGAGGAGCCGCCCGGCAGGAGGGAGCCGAGAGGGGCGAACACGTCGCTGAAGAACTGCACCGGAGCTTCGATGATGAAGACGCCGTTTATCGCAAGAAAGACTGCTATGCTCCCGACTGTTTTCCTGGCGGCATTTCTGAAGCCCTCGTTGTTGAACGAATATATGAGCAGGAAGAGCACTGGGAGCCACAGCTCCTCCTGCAGCGCCAGGCAGAGACCGAGGGGTATCCAGGCGTATCTGCTGCCGAGCTTTGCATAAGAGAGCAGGAGCAGCGCAATCATCAGGAAAGTTGCGGTAGAGGCGATATTGATTAGGGCTATCATGAAGAAAGCGAGCACTGTCAGCCTTACCCTGAGCAGCTCCTTTCTGTCTAGAGCGAAGGCAAGCGCCATCAGCATGATGAAGATGAACACCGCAGCCTGGGCCGTGAAATCTACTGCTCCTAGGTTGGCTACAGTGGGCTGGGATAGGAAGTAGAAGGGCGCCGCTGCTAGGAAGAAGATAGCCGGATAGTCCATCACGCCCACAACCATGTTGCTAGTGGTTATCGAGAGCCCTATGCTTGCGTTCTGGATGAGGACGGGAACGAAAGAGAGCGTGTATGGATTCATGCCATGCAGCAGCGCGGCCACGCTCTGCATCGCAAGCAGCTCCTCGTCGTCTATCGTGTAGCTCTTTACCAGGAAGCTGGAGGTGTAGTAGAGGAGCAGCATAAGGAACACGGCGATGAGGAGGAGAAGCGCCCTTCTATCGCCCTTGCGGAGAAAGTACACGCCAATATAGGTGAGGAAGAAGAGGGGCACAAAGGCGACGAAAAGTACGCTTGCAGAAATGAAGTAATCCACGAATAAAAGGCCCATGGTGGCGCGGGGGATGGGGCTGAACAGGAATATTGAGAAGAAGAGTCCTATAATGATTAGGAAAATAATATGCAGCGAAGCGTTGCCGGCCCTGCCAATGCCCTTCTTCGTCCCGCTTCCGTAGCCTAGCACGTAGACCACGGCAAAGACGATGAAGAGGAGCGTTATCAGGAGATTCAGGACCAGCAGACCGGATGAGACATACGATATCTGCGCCACTATCGCGTTCGCAATAACGAAGATTGCAGCTGCGAAGAAGAGCTCTAGATAATGGATCCGCCTATGGCTGAAACCCATGCGCTGTCTCTGATTCGAAGGCTTTTAAATCTGCGCTAACTGATTAGCAACTTATGCTGACGCCGCTTACGCCGCCAGGCACCGCAGTGCCTATGCCCATTATCGTACTGACAATCGGCTGCGCGAGGAGCACTATTATCAAGCCTATGACCCCACCGACTATCATCGCTGTTGACCAGCTGGTCAGGCTTTTCTTGAAGTCGAGGCTTGATGGCAAGAAGTGCGAGACTGCATATAGCACTCCGCCTATAAGGAAAAGCGCGATTGCTAGTATGCCGATGATACCTCGTATTCCATTGACGAACCCGCAAAGCGTGACGCTTATGATGCTCTGCTGTGCAGAAGCCACCGAAAGCAGGCTCGCCGCGCTTACCGCGTAAAGCAGCAACTGGAATTTGTTTACCCTCATATTCGCACCCTGTTCGTCTCCTATATGAAGCAACACTATTTAAATAGCTATGCTCGTTTGCAGCGGATTCAGCTAAGGTATCTCTCTATCTCGACCCTCTGACCGATCCGTGCTGGGAAACCCGGGGCGGTTTCGAGCACCATGCTGCCGCTGTTGCATGTGGAGTTCAGAGAGTAGACCGGCTCTGAGCCTTCGGAGGTTATTATCCCGTTCTCTATCCAGTACTGCTCGAGAGGCATGCGCGTATCTTTCATCCAGAAGCACAGAAGCGAGTTGTTCTTGTACACAAAGAGCATGCCGGCGCAGTTGCCAAACCCCGAGCAGTCGCCTATGCTCGATCTGCCGGAGAGCCCGATCTCCTGCTGTGCCACCGTATTGGCTACGTACACGTTGTATGTTGAGCCATTTACAGAGATCTCTGCTATGCCGTTTGCAGGCTGCGCATAGAGCAGCCAGTATGACGCTGCTGCAAAAGCCGCGGCTGCGATCAGGATTGCTATTTTCGCTAAGCGCATGGAACGACTCCGCCCAGCTCTGTGTTCTGGCATTGGGTCTGGCAATTGAAATAGAAGAGTACAAAGCATTTAAATAGTTTGAACTAGAGTATTGTGCTGTGGAGGCATGATTGGGAAGAGCCAGAGTGATAAGAAGCCTGTGAGCTCAGCGGAGGCGCTGGAGGTGCTCGAGAGCAGGAAGGAGGAGGGCGAGCTGGGCTACGAGCAGAAGCTTGCATATGAGCATATCAAGAAGTTCAGCGCCATCAGCGCAGAGGAGGCGAGGAAGATGGCCAAGGAGCTGATGGAGTACGGGGTGGAAGAAGCCACTGCAATAAAGATAGTGGACATAATGCCTATTGACGCTATTCAATTGAAGCACATCCTTGCCAAGGAGAAGAAGACCTTTGAGGAGGACGAAGTGGCAAAGATGATGGAAGTGGTGAAGAGCCACAAGGGCAGATAGGGCGGTATATGTCTGCGCATGGCGCACGAGTGGGTATGAATGGAAGAGCAGGAAGTGCACGAACACGAGGGTCTGGAGGAGCATGCTCTGGTCCTGGATTACATGCCCACCGGCAAGTCATTCTCGCCAAAGCCTGAGCCCCTTGTCCAGCTGCTGGGCGAATCCAAGTTCACGCTGCTCGAGGCGGTGCCCAAGGTGAGCGAGATAAGGATAAGGGAGAGGGTCTACATAGGCAAGGGCGAAAGGGACAAGATAGCTCTCATAAAGTCAAGGATAACTTACAACGACCTCACTCAGGTTGCCAAGAACGAGCTGCCTGGAGCAATAGCCCAGATAATCAGGGAGAATGAGCCCAAGTTCGTAGGCGTATTCAACACAGCATCTCCGCTGAACATAAGAATGCACTCGCTCGAGCTGCTTCCCGGCGTGGGCAAGAAGCACCTCAGCGCAATACTCAGAGCCAGGGAGGAGAAGGAATTCGCGAGCTTCAAGGACATAAGCGAGCGCGTGCCGCTCCTGCAGGACCCGGTCAAGCTGCTCACCGAGAGAGTGATAGAGGAGCTCAAGGGCGAGAGCAGGTTCTACATGCTCACAAGGCCGTACGCCAGATAGCCTGGCAAAAGGAGCCAAAACAGCCAAGAGCCTATATCTTTTCAAGGTGCCTTTGGGGCACTACGAGCCTCCTTCTTGTCTTGCTCGATACCATGAACTCGACCACATATGCACCGCCCCTCTTCTCGGTCACTGTGCCCACCCTGCCCCTGTACCTCGGATGGGGTATGTCTCTGAACACGCCCTTCGGCACAATCGCCACCCTGTCGCCTATCTTGAAGTTCTTGATCATGCTGCTGACGCTTAGCTTGCCGGGCTTGTGGTGCCTCGCCAGGTGCCTTGCCCTGCCTGAAAACAGGCCATGGGAACGTTCGCTCATTCCAGTCACTGGGGTCTCAAGAAATTGGATATACTTGCAAGCTTGTATATAAATACCTTATCTTCTTTATAAAGGGCGTGTGAGCATGGCAAAGCAAATTGCACTGAAGCCTGTGTTCAAGATAGAGAATATAGTGGCCAGCGCCGACCTCGGAGTGGAGCTGGACCTGTACGCGATAGCGAAGGCATCGCCAGACGTGGACTACGAGCCAGAGCAGTTCCCGGGTGCGATATACAAGATAAAGGAGCCGAAGGTCGCGCTCCTGCTCTTCAAGAACGGAAAGATAATCTGCACCGGCGCGAAGACCGAGACTGACATCAAGAAGGCTATAGACCAGGTGATAAAGGTAGTCAAGAAGTACATACTCTCGGAGAAGAAGTAGCAGTTCCGGTTGAACCGGCGGGCTGCAGCAACCGATTTGTTGCAACCTAAGCCGTCGCCCTCGCCTCATCCTTCAGTGCAAGCCGCCTTCTCTACCTAATCCTCTTAACTGCAAACCTGTATGCAAGCCAAAGCGCGAGCGCGAATACAAACAGAAGCGCGACAACGGCGTGGAAGTTGCTGAGCGAGAGCGCGTAGTATCCAAATCCTATGAGCAGCGCATCCCATATCAGAGTGCCAGCTACAGAGTAGGCGAAGAACTTCCTGGCTGGCATCTGGGCGAAGCCTGCCGGAAAGTTGATCAGAGCGCGCACCAGTGGGACAAGGCGCGTTATGAAAACTGCAAAAGCGCCGTTGGCCGCGAACCATTTGTCGAAGGAGTCGAGCCGCTCCTTGTTTACGTGGAAGAGCGAGAGGTGCTTGTACACCACGTCCTTGCCCAGGAAATAGGCTATGTAGTAATCCACGCCCATGCCTATTATCCCGCCGAGTATAACTGCGGTGAAGCCTATGAGCGGATCCACAGCTCCCTTTGAAGCAAGATAGCCGACAGCCGGCAGTACGACCTCGCTCGGCACAGGGAAAGCCGCGGCCTCGAGCAGCATTAGCAGGAAGATGGCGTAGTAGCCGTACTGCGAGACAAGCGCAGAGATTGTGCTGTATGTGAGGTTCAGCAGGTCAAGCATGAGCAGCGGAAACATAGTTGTATTTATACTGTAACTTTAATGAACTGTCTGAGTGGTGAGCGGAATGAAGGTGGTGAGGTACAGCGAGGGAACCGGCCAGCTGAAGCTAGTCCCCGATTCGTTCGACGACCTCTACCTGCTGGCGAGGATAGTGGCTGCCGGAGACAGAGTCACTGCGAGCACATACAGGAGGTTCAGGCCAAATGAAGGCGACGTGGGCGAGCAGAAGGAGGTGATAATCGAGCTGCTTGTGGAGAAGGCCGAGGTGGACAAGAACGCGCAGAAGCTCAGGCTCATCGGAAAGATTGTAAGCGGGAAGCCGCTCGAGTATGTCAAGCTGGGCGGATACCACACAATCACAGTGGGGGTTGGGGACGCAATCAGCATCTGGAAGAATGAGTGGAAGGCGTACGTGCTGAGCATGATAAAGAAGGCAGTAGCAGATTCGAGGAAACCTAGGCTGGGAGTTGTTGCGATGGATGACGAGAAGGCCACATTCGCATACGTGCGAGGCTATGGAATAGACGTGGTAACTGAGATATACAGCAAGCTTAGCAAGAGGCTGAAGCAGAAGGACTTCGAGCAGGCCAGGGACGCCTACTTCGACGAGATAATAAAGATCATAGGCAGCATGCAGGTCGATATTGTGGTCATCGCAGGGCCTGGATTCATGAAGGACGACCTCAAAAAGTACGTGGAGGCGAAACGCATCGGGCTGGGAAAGAAGGTATTCTACACTGGCGCGAGCGACGCGGAGAGATCTGGGATACGCGAAGCGATACAGAGCGAGGCTGTTTCCAGGCTGCTGGAGAACGAGAAGGTCAAAAGGGAGTTCGAGCTGCTGAACGAGTTCCTAGCGGGGCTAAACGTGGGCGCGTCTTACAGCGGGGTAGAAAATGTGGCGGCAGCGCTGGAGCAGTATCAGGTGAGCACGATACTGGTGAACGACTCTGTGCTCAACGACCAGCGGGTAAGGGAGGCGCTCGACGCCGCATACAGGCAGAAGGTTGAGATAGAGGTTTTCAACTCTAACGACGATGCTGGACTGCAGCTGAAGAACTTCCACGACATAGCGGCCATAGGCAAGTCGTTCGCGAAAAAGCATGTGGCTAGCTAGGCAGGCCTTGGAGCTGGAAGACCTGGCCCCCGCTGCCGCACGGGTTCATCCACCACACCTCTATGTTGTACAGGTTCTTGCTCAGCGATATTGTGTTGGTGTATGCGGTGGGGCTCTGGCTCTTCCACGCGCCCCCTGCAAACACGTTCTGCCATACTGTGCCTGGGGCTGCCACCTTGTAGAAGACCTCTGCCGCGCCGCCGCTTTCCAGGTTGACAGTGACCGCCGCGGTCCCGCTGGCATAGAATGTAGTCGAGGCTATCGAAAGCATTGAGTTGTATGGAGCGCTGCACGCTATGTTGCCGTTGTTTAGGCTGGAGAGGAAGGTTGGGTACGGCTGCGCCTTGACTCCGTAGTAGGTGGAGCCCTGCATTGCGCCGACAGTGGCGAAGCCGTACGAGGCCGTTCCTCCGTATACATGAGCAGCGACAGCGCCGTTCTGCATTAGCGTGAAGTTGGACGGCTGCGCCGGGGTTGGGCTTATCTTGCTGTACTGCAGCAGATCAATCGCGCTTGGGGCCTGCAGCGCGGCGAAGCTGAATATGAGGCTTCTGGTAAGCAGCGGCTGGGCTGTGAACGAGCCGCTGTACTGCACCAGCTCGTACTGGCAGTGCGAGATGGAGAGGTTGTATACGCCGGAGTTGCAGAACTGAGCGTTGAGCAGATAAAAGCCCTGCACGAGCGCGGAGGGACTCAGAAAGCCGCCGATGTATGCGGTGCATGTCGACTCCTGCCCGGGGTACATCAGCGAGGGCGTGCATGCTCCTGTATAGGTGTTGCTCTTCACAGTAACTATGGTGTTAGTGACGTTGACAGGCACCTGCTGGGAGTTGGTTATCGAGAAGGTTACGGTTGTGTAGCCTGCGGTCTTGTTTGCGTACACCTGCACAGCATCGCAGCTCGGTCCCCCGAAAGCGGTGCAAGATGAAGGTATGGTGGCTGTCGGCGCTCCGGCTATGAATATTATGACGCTCACTGTGACTCCAAGTATAAGGAATAGGAAGCTGTATGTAGTGAGGAACTCGATAGATGACTGTGAGCGCATGTGCACCGCATTTACAATGCTCGCGGTGCATTTTTATCTTTATCCTGGCAACTAGAATTGCAAGGGGGAGAGCAAACGCTGGAACGTGACCTGATGTATCTCAAGCCGGTAAAGTCTCTTGGGCAGAATTTTCTTGTAAACAGGGCGGTTGCGGAGATTGAGGCTGAGCATGCGCACGGGAAGAACGTGCTAGAGCTGGGCCCCGGCTACGGTGTGCTCACCAGAGAGCTGTGCAGGCGCGCGAAGCGCGTCGTGGCAGTGGAGATCGACAAGAACCTTTTCATCATGCTCAGGGGCGAGCTGAAGGACAGAAACCTGAGGCTGATCAACAAGGACTTCTTCGAGGCCAGCGACGCGGAGCTCGGAATCGCGGACACTGACATAATGATAGCCAACGTGCCGTACAGTCTATCCAGCAAGGTGATAGAATTTCTTTTCAGCCACAGGCTGCAGGCGGTCCTCTGCCTGCAGAAGGAGTTCGTTCAGCACATGACCGCGAAGCCCGGAACCGGGCACTACTCAAGGCTGAGCGTCATGTTCCAGCTCGGCTTCACGCACACGAAGATAGCCGACGTATCGAGGGGCAGCTTCAGGCCCATGCCAAAGGTAGACTCGGTTGTCATATACATCAAGCCCCGAGGCTCTGGAATCGGGGAAGGCGAAAAGCGTGTGATAAGCGCGCTGATGCAGCACAAGAAGAAAACTGTAAGGAACGCGCTCGTTGATTCTCGCGAGTACATGGGCATAGGCGCTGCAGAGGCGCGGAGCATTGCTGGCGGGCTCGCAGAAAAGGACAGCAGGGTGTTCATGCTGAGCCCCGAGGAGATAGCGATCGTGGCCAAGAAAATCTCTACTGGAATGAGTAGTAGGGCTCCTGCACCTGCTCAAGCAGCAGGCTGTTCTTGACTTTCTTCCTGAACTCTTCCTCCGCTTTCTTTGAGCCGTCGGCGCCGAGCAGCGCTCTGTAGTGCATGGGCACGAAAGCCTTCGCGTGCACTCCGCTCGCCACTTTTATGGCGTCCTGCAGGTCCATTGTGTAGTGGCCTCCGATAGGCAGCAGGAATATGTCTGCGTTCACTTTCCTTATCTCGTCCAACGCATCTGTGTCTCCGGCGTGGTACACCTTGGTGCCGCCTGCATCTATCACGTATCCGACCCAGCCGTTCGACTTGGGGTGGAACTCCTTGCTTGTGTTGTAGGCCGGGACTGTGTGGAATTTTATTCCCTCGATTTCGTAATCTTTGCCAGGCTCCACCGCCAGCACCTCCCTCTTGCCCATCTTGCTCGCTGTCTCAATTGGCGCGACGAACCTGGTCCTTGGAGCTGCTATTTTGTCTATTGTCTCTTCGTTGAAATGGTCGAAGTGCGTATGCGTTATGAACACTATGTCAGCTCTAGGCATCGGGTTACGGAGCCTGAACGGGTCGATGTAGATGTTCCTACCGCCTATCTCCATGAGGAACCCAGCGTGCTCAATCCACTTCAAGAAGCTGACGTCCATTTCTACCCCGCACATAATTCGCATATGAGCTATAAAAACCCTTTTCAAAGCCAGCATCCTCATGCTGGCATGACAACTGCCGCTGCAGGACGCTGGACGCCCCGCAGTGCAAGCTAATATTAAAGGAATCTGGCAAAATGATGCGATGAACGTAGTTGCCGCAATACCTGTTGACGAATCGCTTGCCTCATTGATAGGCAAGAGAGGCTCGGCCAACAGCATAGTGTTTTACAACAGGAAGTCGGGCAGCGACGTGATCATTGCCCTGCTCCCGAATCAGGAAGAGGACAAGATACACGCTCTGGCAGAATCGCTGCTGGTGGCCTCGGTGGTAGTGCTCAGCACCGCGAAGCTTGACAGGAAGTTCGGAGAGGCGCTTGTCGCATGCTCAGTGCTAGGGAAGAAGGTGCTCGTGACCGACGACAACGATGCTGGCGCGCTGCTCAGGAGCGCGGGGCTCAGCGGCTACGCGCTCGTATCAAGGGCTGAGGTCATTGAGAAACTGCTCGAGGGGGCGAACGCTTACCCCGAAGGGCCTGTGAGAGTCGACGTGGACAAGGCGTTCCCTGTAAAGGGAGTGGGGACCGTAGTGCTTGGCGTTGTGACACGCGGCACACTCAGGCGGCACGACAAGCTCTTCCACACTTCTGGCAAAGAGGTGCTGGTGCGCTCGATACAGAGCCAGGACGAGGACGTAGCCGAGGCGGGCGCGGGCACGCGCGTGGGCGTATCGCTCAGGGGCATAGGCGAGGAAGAAGTGGAGAAGGGCGACCTGCTCGCAGGGCAGCAGGTGCCCAGATGCAGCAGAGTTACTGTAGAGCTTCGGATAAGCGCAGCCGCTAAGGAAAACGCTGCCGAAGGGGCAAGGTATGGCATAGCTGACTGCTTCTCTTACAGCGAGTGCGTAGCCAGGAGGGTAGAGGGCAGCATTGCTGAGCTTGAGCTCAGCGCGCCTATGCCGGTGGAGATCGGGGATACTGTGCTGCTCACCAGGAGCCAGCTGCCCAGAATCTTCGCGTCTGGCAGGGTGATAGGCAAGGCTTAAAATACCTGACACTGCAAAAATTACCCCATGGAGGGAGACTGGCAAAAATTTTTTTCTGTAGCTTTGCCCATGGCACTGCTAGCATCAGTTTCTGCATCCCACGGGTTCGCGCTTGCGTGGACCGACATCTTCTCCAATATATGGAACAGCATCTGGAACGTGATAGGGAACGTGATAGCGGGCATTTTCCACACACAGACGGTCAGCGCGCAGCAGCAGTTCGCAAATAGGCTGAGCCAGCTGCAGACGAATGAGAGCGAGCTTACCGCATTCTACCTGGCCAACGTCGGCAAGTATGCCAAGCAGTTCAACGTAAGCGCCAACATGAGCTGGTCGGTGCAGGTCACCGATGTCAACTCCAGCACCAGCCCGGTGGTGGGGCAGCTGACTATAATATGGAACAACACGGCGAAGAGCCTCTATGTGCATGGCGGTATTGTCAACACAACCTTTACTGCCTTCGCTGTGAACATGACGCACAGCACATTCATGTCGCTTTCCAAGGACGTGCTCTCGCAGAACATCGACGGAGGGATAGCCGATTTCGGAATAGCGGAGGCGACCCACAGCATCTCCTTCAGGCAGATAAGATAAATTTGTTTACATAGAAGAAAAAAGTAGTGTGAGAACGTGGCAAAAACTAACAAGAGCAACACGCTCATCTATATAGGCATGGCCGTGGTTGTGGTGGCTTTGGTGGCACTGCTGGTGCTCGGCAGCACTCCCGTGGGTCCTGCCGCTACCACAAGCACAGGGGCTAACTTTACAACCACCTCTGTAGCACCGATTACAACAACGATTGTCAGCAATCTCACAATGGCTACGGGGCCGAACCTCGCTTCGTGCAATGGCTACAACGTCTCTATCTCGCAACCTAACTACGAGATTGTTGGTTCGTGCAACTGGAGGGGAGGGCTCATGAACATAACAGTGTTCGGGGGCAGTTTTCGGAGCGTCTCGCTGGAGCTGATTCAGGAGAACACTACGCTCGCACCGCACAACATCAGCACTTCAGCCTACTCCTGTGAGAAGGCCACTGGAGTCGTCTACGTGTACCTGGGCAACTACAAAGTGATATTCAACTCGAGCCCGATTGCACAGGGCAGCTGCGGAAGCGCAACAGTCAGGATCAGCGTCTCGTAGCAACTGCTACTTTTTGAGCAGTTCCGCGTACTCCTTCCTGAACTTCCGCACCTTTGGCGAGATCACGAGAAGGCAGTAGGGCTGCAGCGGGTTCTTCTTGAAGTAATCCCTGTGGTAGTCCTCGGCCTCATAGAATTCCTTGAAGGGAACTAGCTGCGTTACAATGGGCCTGCTCCATATCCTTCTTTCCTCCATCTCCTTCATTACCTCAAGCGCAATCTTCTTCTGCTCCTCGGTGTGGTAGAGAATAATAGACCTGTACTGCGAACCTACATCTGCGCCCTGCCTGTTCGGGGTCGTTGGATCGTGAACCGTGAAGAAGATCTGCAGCAGGCGCTTGAAGGAGATGACTGCGGGGTCGAATGTTATCTGCACCACTTCGGCGTGGCCTGTGGTGCCGGCGCACACCTGCTCATAGGTAGGGTTCGGCACCGTGCCTCCGGAAAATCCGGGCACCACCTTATTGACGCCCCTGAGCTCTGAGAATATGGCTTCGGTGCACCAGAAGCATCCGCCTCCGAGAGTTGCTACCTCTTCATTCTTGGGCTCCGCTAGCCTCTCCCCGCTCGCATGGTTTGCCTGTGAGTCGTCCATACATGTTAACATTCGCTGCGCAAGTAATTTATTGCTTTAATTAGCATACAATCGAATTTCAGATGATGTGATGCGGACAAAACAGACAGGCAGGCTGGAGGTAATAACCGGCCCGATGTTCTCAGGGAAGAGCACAGAACTGATAAGGCTTCTGGAGCGGGAGGAATACGCCGGAAGGAAGACTGTAATTTTCAAGCCAGAGATAGACAACAGGTACCGCAAGAAGCACGTAGTGACGCATAAGGGGGTAAGCCACGAGGCTGTGGTGGTGGAAGCCGGGAGAAAGGGCCTGGAGCGGATGGAAAGGATTGCAAGAGAGTTTGATGCCATAGGAATAGATGAGGCTCAGTTCTTCAAAGACGGGAAGGCGCTCATCCGCCTCGCCGATTCTCTGGCTGATGAGGGCAAGACAGTGATTGTCGCACTGCTCAACCGTTCGCATCTCGGCGAGCCCTTCGGCAGCGCGCCGGAGATTATTGCGAGGGCAGACTATGCGCACATGCTTACTGCTGTCTGCAGCAGATGCGGAAGCGAGGCCACCTTCACGCAGAGGATAGACAGCAACGGGAAGGAGGTGTTCGGGAAACTGATAGAGGTAGGAGGAAAGGAGAGCTACGAGCCGAGGTGCAGGAGATGCTTTGTCAAGCCTCCCTCTTCGGCTATGTGATGCAGGTTCGGCAGGTTTCGTTACTTTATGGCATCTGCTGTTGTTCTCTCGCTTGACCGGATGCGCCTCGCAGACATCTTGCTTGGGGTTGCCGAGATTTGAACTCGGACATGCAGGTTACGCCCGATCACTTGGATCCGCTCCAAATCCTAATCATCGCACTTGGCTCAATACTTTTGAACATCTGGA
>Ga0080006_1121216_pt1 | contig 13133 bp, 11 predicted proteins | sample RS3BMetagenome_FD_69209 | JGI IMG/M metagenome (GOLD analysis project Ga0080006, IMG submission 69209) | Ferric oxide microbial mat and aquatic microbial communities from Rainbow Spring, Yellowstone National Park, USA - RS3B (SPADES... ...
AAGGCTGTGGTGATGACAGCGAGAAGACGCTCATGCTTGATTGTGTGTGGCCGTGTTACCTCGCTGGAACTCGTTCCGCTCTATAATGCCATGGATGGAAACATTTCATGTAGTGCATGTGCTCTTCGAGTATCGCATGCCGCAACGCATCCAGTGCCATTTAGAGCTTTTACAGCGAGCCCGATTCTAGAAGGCACGCTTGGTCGATCTTAACTCTATTGCTGGCGCTGATACGAGTCAGGAGCTTGTGGTATATTTAGGTTTCTGCGGAGGATCTACGGTTTCTTTCCTGAAAGCCGGGTTTTCGCATTTGCATGTATAGAGGATTCAGAGAGGATTCATCAAACTTAAACCATACAAAGTAGCGATTTGCACAGCCTGGAACGAGCTGGTTTCTGCGTCCCACAGGTTTACTGTCATACGGACATTCCGTTGGTCGAGAACAGCAATCTGTGGCTTCCTGTGAGAAGCGATTCTCGCACGGGATAAACGCTGGCTACCCAGATCGAAAGCAGCTCAGAGCGAAGAAGTTTGCCAGAAATAAGCGGATGAAATAGCGGAAATTGACCGAAAATGTCGGAACTCTAAAGCGAGTTAATGCTCAGCAGGGAGCACAAAAGACCTGAGCGAGCAGCATTCAACGTCAACCCTGATTTAGCGGCTTTCTCCCAATGAATGCTACTTTCGTAACGAGCGTCTTTCGAGGAAACGAGACCGCTCTTTATCCCTGCGTTGCCAGAATCCTCGTCAAGTTCATGGAGGCTACGTCGACCAACGGATTGATACAGTCGAGGCGAGCCACAGAACTACTCATCCGAATCCCGCGAGACGCCGTAGTCCACCTAGGTGTCTGGTTAAATTTGACAGAACAAGTTTCTTCTGTTTAACGCAGCTCGACCATGACGCAGAGCACTGAAAACCTTGGCTAAACTTCACTCGTATCTTGGATCATGGCTTATACCCATCTGTATGGGATTCTGTTACTTATTGCCGTTGCCGTTCTTTGGGTGGCGTCGAGTGAGCTTATCCAAATAGTATTTCGGGAAGACTCATTTTCAAAGCCCGTTCTTTACAGCTACCTCTCGCAGTCGCTGTTCGTTCTGCTTTTTTTGGTTCCTCCTTGTAAATTTGGAGCTGGGCAGCTTCAAAACGCAACGGAGACGGTTGTGGAGAGAGATTTTGTGTTCAGAAAATCTGTAGAGCCGGGAACGCGTGATTTTGAGACAGCTTCTCAGAACCTGGGGAACCAGCTGTCCCTTCAACAGGGGCTTGCTGAACGGCTTCGAAGCTGTATTGGAGAAACGCTCCAAAGCAGCTGGAAAATTGCTCCATTCTGGTTTATGTCCAACTGTCTTTACAACCTTAGCTTGACCTACACTTCAGTTGCGTCATCGTCCATCATTTCGTCGCTCTCGTGCGTGTTCGTGCTCATCTTCGGCTCGCTCCTCAAAGTTGAGCGTTTCGGCAGGCTCCACATCCTTGCTGTCGTGCTGAATGTTGGAGGTCTGTGCTTGGTATCTGCGTCCGATGCGTCTTCTGCAGGCACGCGAACAGCGCTGGGCGATGCCTTAGCGTTCTTGGGCGCCATACTTTACGCATTTCAATCTGTTCTTATTAAGAGACAGTTTGCACTGCAGCATGAGCTGAAAGTGAGTCGTTTTTTAGGGTCACTCGGGGGAATATGTCTCGCATTCGGATGGCCGATCGTTCTTATCTGCCATTTCTGCAGAGTAGAAAGCATCGATTTTCCCCCTCGGAGGACGTTATGGTTAATGCTTACCAACGCTCTGGTAGGTGGCGTTCTGAGCAATTACCTGTGGGCGCTTGCCATTTGCTACGCTTCTGCTCTGGCGGCGTCCTTAGCCTTGTCGCTGACAATTCCTTTCTCGGTCTTGGCCGATGCAATCTTAAGACGCACAAAATATGGCTCAATGTATTTGCTCGGGGCGTCTCTCGTACTCGTTGGATTCCTCATGGCTAATTTGCGCAAACGAGACTCTCAAGATCGACAAGACGGGATCACTTCAATGGAGTAACGCAGCGGAAAGCGGATACGCACAACGAAAGGCAATCATAGTTCCGAGCACGTACGTGTTTGAGCAAGTTCGCGATCAGCTGACGCATAATCTATGATGCTTGGACCAGCTCCTGTCGATACAATAATTGTATCAACCCTGATGAACAGCAGCTTCTCTCTGACTCAATCTCGAGCCGGAATCAGATAATTTTTCAGAATCTAGGCTTTCCGCTTGCCTGACTTTGACTGGTTCTGGATGTTCCTCGTGCGCAGTTTCTCGGATATCCTTTTCAGTGGCTGATTCTCTGAAAGAAGGCGACGCCATCTTCGCGGGACTTGTATCCTGATTGTCACTCTGCGATGATGCAAGGTGCTGTAATAAACTCAACCGACGCTCTGTCTCCAAGATCAAAGATCGCAAATTCTCGCTCTGCAGGAAAAAAGGCGTCCCAAGAACACCAGCAAGATATGTTCTCCGCAGCCGAGTATTCTTCTTCTTGTCATATTTCTTGAGGGCTTTTCGAAAGCCCAAATAGTTCACGGCAGCATAGTTTTGAAGAAGCACGAGGTCATCATGAAGTCTATAAAGTCTACGCGATAGATTTTCAATATCTCTAAAGTGGAAACTTCGCTGAGATTTGCATAAAACGAAAAAATTTGCCGTATCTCTTTGTAAGATCTCGCTCCGGATAATTAAATCCTCCAACTGCTCCAGGAAGAAATCATTAACCTTATCCAGCTCTTGATGAAGCAAGTCAAAAAATCCGTGGCTATCTTGTTTTCGCGGGATGCGCTCTCTATTGACCTGTTCCAAAAACTCCAGAGGTGGTGCATCCGAAATATCGGTATCTGAGTCAGAGTCAGCAGTGCTTGAGACTGGCGGTGAGCACGACACCCGCGCGCGCTTTTTTGAGGCCCCAACGTGCCCCTGGATTCTGAACTCTCCAGTTCGCGCAGCACACACCACCGACTCGCCCTGGTGCTCCCCTGGTGGGACGCTGGACTCGGGTACGAGGGCACTCTCGCTCGGCCCCTGCGCAGGTTCCGCTTCCGCGGCACTATTTGCGTTCACGCCTTGTTGCGTAGCCTCAGAGACAACCGTGATCGCCTTTTCAGCGCTTGGCTGCTGGCAAAAGCTTACTTCATTTTTCAGTAGTTTCTTCAGGCCCTTGTAGTCAATGAAGAGACCCCTCCACTCAGCGGGGGCCCTTTCGACCGTCTCCCTCAACCTCTTGCCGAATTTCATAGGATTGTAAAAAGTTCGGACGTTCGACAGGTGCCGCGCGCGACAAGCGTTTACGGCGTGTCTATGCTGTAAGTGAACCACAACTCGCAAAAAAAACACCCGAATCCTTAGAACCTAAAAATAGATACACCGCAAAAGTCAGCGATCCGTATTCTGGACGACTGTGGCTGCAGAACCCAATCGACAGCATGCGAGCGCATCTCCCGGATCCACAGACCGGAATCGGTGCGCGACGCGCCTCTGGCCGTCCGAGTCTACTAGGGTGGCAAGGATACATGTGTCCATATTCTCGCATGAACGCGCATCCTGCCAGTACCAGGGACGAGACCTCTGCTCCCTCACAGAAGTACCTACAATACACCAGCACCGAATTAGCCTTCCCGTTTGAGGGAAACGCTTGCTTGATCCAGCTACCTTGAATGTACCCGGCGCATCGTGGATGCTTGCGGCGCTCCAGCCGCGATCGCTTCATGGTGGTAGAACGGCTGCACTGTGCGCTTTCAAGCGCATCAGCTCGAGGTCTCGTGGATCCTACTGCCGGCTTGCCACAGCGGGATGGTGTGCCGCTTCTATCACCAAGAGGCTGCTCGTAGATGCGCGAGTGCTCGCACACATGAATGCTTGCATGCATATATAACCGAGACAAGCGTGTACTTCACGGTTTTTCTACTGAATGAAATTCCATTTTCGGGCTGGATTGAAAAGGTTAGTCTCATGCGTGGAAAGGTCTTCGCTGTAGTCGTTGCTCGATGCCCATGATGTTCGGAGTGCTTGTTTCCTGGTTCGATATTGGTATTTTCACGACATAGAGCATGCGGACAGCGCATGTCGGACGCTCTACATGCGATGTGTCTTCTATTCTGGCCGCCCGTTGATGCTCTTCAAAGGCCCAGCAGCCCTGAGTATGGAGAGTCGCTGCTGTAGGAGCGCGTCAGCCGTCACGCTTACGCGTGCGAGGCAAACGCAGGTCGAACGCGTGCTTCGAATGGAAAGAGCTCCCTCGTAGTAATGACTGGTGCTGGGTTTCTTGCGGCTCCTCTAAAATTGTGATACTTCCATAGAGATTCAGCTGCAGCGGGACGAAAATCTGCTCCGTAAAGTGCGCTAGTGTGCGGAAGTATTTTTAAGCATGCCCAATAGTACCGGGAACAAGATCATCTCCGAACAGTCGATATCCGATCTTGGGAACGGTTGCAATCAATGACTGATAAGTGCTATCTTCAGCGAGAGCTTCAAACAGTGAGCCCACTGTACTCTAATGAAAGTCTTCAGACGAAAGCGAACTATCAAAGCTCCTCCGGAGTGTTATTTTGCCTCAATATATTGAAAAGAGGGAACGCACAAAGCGGCCGCTGCATACGATCGGTGGAGCGATAGTTTCAGTTCTTTCCAAGGTGAACTAATACCCATTCGCGGACAACTCCCAGTCTCTTTCAACCGGCCCACTGCTATCGTTTTCATCTTCACCTCATAGACTTCCGCCGGGAGAGGCTGCCGCACAAAGTTATACCTCCTCAGCTCCTCGGGTTCCGTCTTCAGCAACGCACACCGTCTGAAATTGATAGCGGCATTGAAGTCTCGGTTCAAGAATTTCATGCGTTTTTTTTGCCTCTCGTTGAGCACAACTGTGGCGGGATTCCTCGAACACGTGCCGTCTGCGCCATTTGCTGCTCTCTCAACACTCCGTGCTTTTCTACCAGCGAAGCGCTCCGCTGGCTTTTCTTCATCTCGACGTTCTGAAGTGTGCACCCCAGCTCATCTCTCGGGTATTGTATTTCTTCAAAACGAACACACTTCTTCATGCCCTTAAGTGAGGATCTTCACGGATCAAGAAGGACTTGCGGAAGCGAGACGACATGTGCCCTGGTGTGTCACCGTGTGCTGAACGCTTCAGCGCTTCACCCAATGGAGCGATGGTTACGTTTCACGATAGAAAGCGCTTCTTCGATGGGGTTTAGTCACGGAGAGCACGGAGGAATGGCAAGCAGACCTATCCGGATAAAATCGGCAGAGGCTCGATCGCAAGGGAATGGTAAAATGTCACGTTGTCCGATAGCAGGACTACGCTTGACATCAGGGAAAAGTCTTCAATGATTCAAAGAAGAGGGTGCTGTTGCATGAGCCTCCACCACGAGCGAAACTGAGGCCGCCAAATGAATCCACTGCATCTAGAACAGATGATGATGTCATCGTTCTCTTCGAGTTAGATGATACACACAATGGGCGCCCTGCTCCACGAACGCCCATATACGCTCCGACCGTGTCGTCCGAAGCAAGTCTCATCGACTGAAAAAACAAACCGACGATCTTCTGCTTTCTACGGATCGCGACGTGCCAGGAACACTATAGTTCCGATTTCGGTGGATGATGGCCGCGCATGAACTAGGACTCGTTATTTGAGACTGTATCCCAGTGTTCTAGGATCACACGAACAAGCTTGTGGGAAAGAGGGACGCCTGTGGCAGCCATTATCGCAGGTTTTGCTTTCCCTAACTCGATCTACGGGTTATTTTCTAGCATCGACACCAAGTAGTCGCTGGAAATATCGCTTTTCGACGCGGAGTGCATATACTTCTTTCTTTCAGTGCTTCTCAACCATCTGAATATTATGGTATACGTACCTGAAGGAGGAATGCAGTGATCCATGCACGGTTTAGTAAAGAATGGAACTTACGGACAATCCGACCTCGATATCTATGGTATCATGCATAGTCATTTCGATCACTTTCTGTACGCACCGCAGCGCGGGTGCGACAAAATTGAGATGAAATACTCCAACACTTCGATATAGAACACTAGTGATTCGTTTTTCAGAATGTTTTCAGTAGCCCCCGACGGGCTTGCACAATGGCAAAGCTAATGAGCCGTATTTGTGCAAATCGGTTGGCAATTATTGGTAAGCGGCTACTTGTCTTGTGTAACAGCAGGCCAAGTTCGCGTACTGTTGCCCAAACTGCGAGGGAGCTCGGTGCTGCCCGTTCGTTTCACTCGGCTTTGCGCTACACAGGGTTCCAGAAGGATAGCGCTCGCACAGAGTTCGGTGTAAGAAGCTTAAAACGCTATCTCAGCACACTAGGTGAGGAGCACCGCATCTTTTCGGAAAAAGTTTTCGATGAGCTCCTCGAGAAACGGGGCCGTGAGGAAGCGCTTGCGTTTGCGCAACAGTATATATCCGACGACAACCAGGCTATGTCGCTCTCAAGCGCCACCGCGCGGGTGGCCTACGCTCTAGCGAAGTATTTTAAAAAGCCGCGAAGGAGCACTCAAGATCTTAAGGAGCTGCGAGAGCTTCTGCGGTTACCAGCAGCAGCAGGCTTCCCACATGCTCAATACCTTCTGGGTTTAACATATCAGGAACAGGCAACATTGCAAGCGCGGGAACGGAATGCAGCATTTATTGGAGACTTGCGTGCACTCGCTTCATCAGTAATGCGTGACTCGAATCTTACGGCGTTTCCCGACGCTCTGCGGAACGAGTTGCAGAGGGCGCGTATCACAATCGGCACCGAGTCTCTGCCTTCAGCTGAATCAGAAGACGCGGAAGGCCGGAGAAGCGTTGGAGATAGTTTAGACGATCTTTATGACAAGTCTTTTCATTATGTTCAGTTGGCAGCGGGTTCGGGAGTTCCCGAAGCGAAAACTGCCCTCGCGGCTTTTTTCTTGGAAGGCATCCACCCAGTAAGGGCTGATCCAGCCAAAGCGCTGAAGTTATTAGAGGAGGCAGCCGATGAAGGCGACTTGAACGCATATGTACAGCTGGCGGCCTACTACAGAGAAACAAAACCGTCGAATATTGCAAAGGCCTTGGGATGTCTCAAACATGCTGCCAATATGGGGGACATGCACGCTGAACATGAGTTGGGTTGCATATATATCATGGGAGATCTCGGACAAGACATCGACTATGCAAAGGGTATGGACCAACTCCAGAAAGCAGCTTCCAAAGGTCACCCAGATGCACACTTTGTCCTCGCACGCATCTTCTGCGGCACGCTCCTGCACGAAGTATATGACGGCCCTATCGCTCTGAGTTTGAAACGATTTCACCATCATATTGCGATCGCAGCTGATCTCGAACATGCAGGTGCAATGCAGTTTCTCGCAGAGGCGATATATGCGGGCAAATTCGAGGTGGAGCGCGACTATGAAAAGGCGTTGCGACTCTTCTTTGACGCAGCACAGATCCACGCGGAGGAGCAGAACATACAGTCCGCAGCTGACTGCCTTTACACCGCTGGGATGATGGTTTATCATGGTCTAGGAATCCAGCGAAATGCGAAACATGCATTTTTTGTTCTTCAAGCTGCACATGAGCTTGGCAGCCTCCCTGCGACGCGTTTTTTGTCCATTATGTACAAGGATGGGGATGGTACTGCAAAGAATGAGAAAATGGCTCAATATTTGGGTGCTTTAGCCGACTCGATCTTCTAGGAGAGCTTAGATTGGGCGAGTCACTCGGCAGCGACCATTGTTTGCCTCGATGTCAATTATGATAATGTATGTACTCAAGTAAAAATGATCTGTACAGGGTCCGTTTGAGCAGCTTCTTTTAACGGGAATGGCGCATGAAAGACTGTATTTGTTTGCAGACGCCTTCGAGCAGTCACGCAGTGTCTGTGACAAACGTAAACTTGATAAGCGAGTGTGGCTGCCGTGGCACCGGCTTTTTTGGACAGGCGGGACCACGGCTAAATGCAATATCTCTTGTGGACAGTTTGACGCTTCCTGCAAGTTCGTTGTGGTTAGGAATTAGTGGAAGAGCCTACGAAGCGCGATATCTACCTTCACTTGCGCAAAAGGCCTTCGTTCAGACAGTACTCGCAAATGGATTTATTGAGTTTTATTTCGAAGTGTGTAATTCCACGAGATGATCTGAAAGGATTTCTGAGATACCAATTGCTTGGATAGATGCAATTCAACTAGTAATTGCGAAGGCTCAAATCATTACCAGATAGCCAGGATGGGATGCGAGCATGCGATAGTGACACCGACTACCACATTTGGCATTAAGAGGCGCACGAATATCTGACGCGGTTCGAACCACGCATGACAATAATACTTTTTTTGTTTTTCGAGCAATCTCCGTCAAGTCTCAGAACGCAGTTCCCTCATTATTGGCCGGATTCTCCAAAAGCGTTCTATATGGAGAAACGCAACGATGCCGAGAGTAACTCTTGATGGTTCCACCGCTCACCGTAGTTTCAACGGGGTCTCTGACAGGTATTTTTCTCAGAAACAAGGCTGCAGGCCCTCAGCCTGAAAAAAAGATTAAAGATTAACTTAGACTCCACTGGCACTCAGTATGCGGTAAAGGTTCCATACTCACTAGTTGCGTATAGATCTTGGCAGACGGTCCAGTAAAAACGAATCCTATATAATCAACAGAAGCAGCAAAATTTTACGATGGTCAAGTTCGACGAGCCCAGTGTTGAGTCTAATCGTTGAATACGAAGAAAAATTAATTATCAGTTTTCACGCAGGCCGGAACGATTTGGGCTGAGCTTATGAATACATTAAATCATTCTGTTGGGAGACATCTATTAAGGCACACGGGAGCGAAATTTGCCTTTCAAAAATTTCAGATCTGAGCGAATTTCTAATTTTCGCAGCAGGGCGATTTCGATGACGTATTTTGAATTTTTCTTGGACGTTGTCCATATTTAGTACCTCTTGGAAAAATTTATTTTCTTTGAAGATGAGCCAGGGGTAACCTGAGGTTACAAAATATTAGTCTGTTGTACCTAGTCATGTTGAAGTGTCGGAGTGCTTTTGTGCGCGATTAGTCAAGAGGATGAAGAAGTAGGAATTCCAAATCTCCTCCCACTTACAGTATCAAAGATCCACGGCACGGTTGCTTCTTCTAGAATCTCCTGAATATAAGTTGTAAAGAGGCATTATCAGACATTTATTCATTTTAAAGGGCGTGCCCACCATCTGCAGTACATTCATGTGAGACTAAGATCGAAAGTGTTCCACATGGCTCGCTCGGAAATTCCTATCAAAGTTTGGTTCTCGTCTCGCGGTCTTTAACAAAGGCTTTTGCCGGCATTCGCAGGGACAGCTTCTTTTCCTTTCTATGATCTCCTGCTCTAAATATGTTGGTCTTTACTTTCCCCCAGTTCCGATTCCGACAGTCAAATGACGCTGGTAGCAACGTTAAATTCCCTGTCTCCCTGCTTCCACCTGTTGTTGACACTTTCATGCACAGGAGGATGTTTTTTCTATTTAGGTACCAATTGCCGTTTTCAACTTCTTAAAATACATCCTCGGTGAGCTCTTCGCAGTGGTGGGACCTGGCTGCGTTCGGTTGGTCCCGTACGTTCACCACACGTACTTCCCCAAGTGCCGACATGCGACTTGTGAACGCTTGCTTCATGGCTCGGTGCATTTCCGTGGCATGTATTTAAGACTTCCACAGGCGCTTCTCTCAGTTTCCAAGTTCGGTACCGTACCCTGCTATCACGAGTTTATTCTGAGCGACTCCCTCGGCGAATATTCTAGTCGCTATACTTGAAAGCGCAATCCGTTCTATTCTAGGAATGAATTGTAGAACTCGATATTGTCCATGATGAAACAAGCAACGGAAGGAAAAATCCTGGCTGGAGAAATAGAAGCGGAATTTCGATTTGTCAACGCTCGCTTCACTGAAGGCGGAGACGCACGCATTACTGGAAGCGATTCTTGCGACGACTGAGATCCGAGTCCAAGTTACCTGCGCTTGCGAGCAGAATTGACCGGCGCTTCTAGGCGCACACATCCTGAGAGGTATCATTCTCCTGTCGAATGCAGTATCGCCGGTCGCCGCAAAGAGGGACCGATTTTTCTATCTAACGGAATCGATTATTCGTCATGATAAGTTCAATGAGACTTCGCTCTGAACTTGTGAAGAAGTCGTCAAGGGACACTGTTGAATTCTCTTTCCTAGACGACACAGCGGCGCAAAGTGTTGCGCGCTAGAGTTGCCTAGACACAGAATGATTCAAGACTTGAAGACTTCGTGGATTGACCATGCTACGTGTAAGGAAAGGGGACGAGCGAAGGCTTGGGCATATGAACTGGATAATGATATCCTTTATGTTACAAACCCTTATTAGAAGGTAGCGCTTCATCTTGATTTCGTGGACATCGAGTTCCATCGGCAAAGAGTCGAAGAGGCCTCCGTGGAAAGACTTCCGTAAACTGTAAAACCACATTTTAATTCGCAAGCCCTTATTCCTGCACTCGAGTCACGAGGCTGCACATTTAAAGAAGTTCTGAAAGCTTGAAAAGCAGGAGAATAGAGCGCAGTCCAGTGTTCCATTAGTCCGAAACCGGTGGCGAGCTGCTCTCCCGCTTCGAGCAGCACGCTGAGCAATTCCTGCCGTTTCCGTGCGTGTACGCAGCCCAACTAGATTCAGTGCTGTTTTCAACCGTCGCCTAACTTGTTGAAAATTTCTCAGTACAGTAGCTTTCTAAACGACTGCGCAAGTAATATCGAGGAAGCACGAGAGGATGGAGCAACATCGCAGTCATTGTGATATGATTCCTCGAGGGTGGGAGTTCCTCGCGATCGCAGTATTCTTCTGCAACGAGCATAGAGGGTTGATTGCCGAAAATAAACCAACTTTAAAGGAGCAGCGTGCGCAACTTGAAGCAGATACCAGGATGGTGCAGAGTGCGACACAATGCAGTTTCCTTTTCGCTCGCGACGCTTCGCGGAGACGATTTCCCCACGGCGGTATCGTTCTAATCAACACGTCCCGCCGCATTCAATGGCAACACTCGGCAGAGAACCCGACCGCGGATCAGAGAAACAGATACAGGACCATACTGGCGAGAGTCTGTACTGTTTATCGCGTTGTCTCCCTCGAGCCATACATGGCCGCTCGGAACCCGAACAAAACTCCCGTATTCCGTTCTTTCAACGATCTCAGGATGAATTTGAAAAACTGCTTCGGCTGTAGCTTGTCCTACCACAAGTTTGTCGCCCTCCAAACCGGTCACACGCTTGCAAACGCTCATGTTTGGATTCAACGGCGAGACAGCAACTACGATGTCTTTTCTCTTTAGTTCTCTGAACCTCGGAGTGAAGTGTTCCATAATAACGACGTCCCCGTTTGCGCTCAAAGTTGGCAACATAGAAGGGCCCACGCAGAGCATGAGCTCGCCAACATTTTTCTGGAAAAAATAAACGGCGGAAGCCAGTTTCAAAAGGGACGTCGCGTTCTTTGAGAGTTCCGCCACACCTTTGAGTAGGAAGAAAGCCACACCTTTAAGGGACATAGGGATGGCTCGACAAGCTTATATACCTCTCCGGAACGGTTCCCAAATATATTTTCTCATTAAAAAAACAGCAGCGTTCGAATAACTGCACAACGACAGCACCAAATTCCTTACCATGTTGGCATGGAATGGAATTGCATGCTCGATCAAGCGCGTAAAACTGGCTAGGCAAACCGTATTCAAGATGGTAACTTTTGGTGTTTAGACAGACGCTCCAGTTGGTTCTCTGCCACCTGCCGTAAGTAGGATATGAGGGCAGTGATTCAGCGAGTTGCACAGGCTTCGGTTTCAGGCGGTGGAAAGACGGAGTCGATCGGCCGCGGCCTCTGTGTTTTCGTCGGTATTGCCCAGGATGACACCAACGAGGATGTCGACTTGATTTGTCGCCGCATAGCTGAGGTTCGGATATTTTCAGACGGAAGCAGCGGTGAGGGCTCGAAAGAGGAGCGCGTCCGCTGGGCGCAAAGTGTCAAAGACACTTGCGGTGAAGTGCTTCTGATCTCGCAGTTTACGTTGCACGCTGTTTTCAAAAGCAACAAGTCGTTGTCGTTTCACCGTAGCATGGCCCCCCGAGAAGCAAAGGCCTTTTTTGAGAGAGTATTTACGACCTTGAGAAGCAAAATGCCCAATCCAGAAGCCGTGAAATGTTGTGTGTTTGGAAGTTATATGAACGTTTCCGTGGTAAATGACGGACCAGTAACCATCTTGGTGGATACGAAGCAACCCAAGTGGTGAACACTCTGAATGAGATTCTGACAGAAACTGCTGAGCACTGTTTTACAGAACGAAAGATCAGGATTCCTTTCTCAGCTGAAAATATTCAACGGACATCATAATGTTTTCCGCATGAACGTTCGAGACGTGAATGAGACGATATTGATTTCGTAAGCCACTCTCCGAAGCGAAACTTGGCACCCTGCTTCTCTGCGAGTGCGAGATTGAACCAGTACCAGCTGCAGAAAGCACCATTTCTCCGATTTCGCAGAAAGATTCGGAGTCGTAGAAAAACAATATAAACCTCTGTTTTTGGACCAACACGTGAACCAGAATCCGCTCCGTCTATAGCACAAGATTGTCAGGATCGATAGGATAATATGAAGTCGATCAGAGGAACCTCAAACGGTCTTTCAGGAAAACACGACATTGAGCATCCTAGTTTCGTGTCCGGGAGAGAATACAATTTCGTGGCATCGAGACGCTACACTCGTGTTGGATTAAGAAAGGAAACTGACATGCGTATTCTATTCTTGCCATTCATTTTTTCCGAACTTTTGGGATGTACATGCTCGACATCCGATAAGCAGCGATAACCGCGTGAGGATTCGCAAACAGTCGAGAATCCGCGGACGTCTTTCCGATGTGATGCCTCCGAGTCTTTACCCCGGGAATACTTCACATGACCGTGATCACAATGGTTCGCGACGCGCTCGAACGCAGGCTAATAAAATAGCCGATATCGTAAAACATTTCGACGCGTACGTGCTGCGGCACTTCTCTTTTGCTTACACATAGCATGCCTAGATCACGCATTCTTCAAGTCTTCGATCTTTCTGTTTCAGGGCAACTCGCGTGCGCAGCATGTCGCGCCCCTGGATGGACGAGGAAAAG
>Ga0080006_1213999_pt1 | contig 13122 bp, 12 predicted proteins | sample RS3BMetagenome_FD_69209 | JGI IMG/M metagenome (GOLD analysis project Ga0080006, IMG submission 69209) | Ferric oxide microbial mat and aquatic microbial communities from Rainbow Spring, Yellowstone National Park, USA - RS3B (SPADES... ...
ATTCCTCCTTCACATATAAGTGAATAATTTTTGTCATCTGGAAAATAAATACCTATAGATGGAATTATCTCTACTTCAAAATCTATATTCCCGCTAACATTCTTCTCAAAAAAGCTTCTTAACTCACTGTTAAAACATCCTTTTAGTTTTGTTTCATTGTTTAACAAATCTTTGGCTTCTATTGCATTCTTTGTCAAAAAGGTTACGAGACTCTCAGGAGTAAGATAAATGATCTTCGAATCTTTTATATCTTCATACAACGCTAATGAGGATAAAGGCTTCTTATTATAAATCTTCGAATTTATTGTAAAGTTAGCGGTATAATAATTAAAACTGCCTATGACTTGAAAAATTAGATTAACCATAACTATTACATAAAACAAAAAATATTAACGCTTCTAATGAATTACTTACTTAATTCTAGTTCTGCCTAATAAGGGGGCGCTAAGGGATGTTATATTCCATTTAGATATCCTTTAACGTATATAAGGGTAAAATGTAGAATAAATTTGTATTGTTTGACCTGACGTAGTTTAACTTTATTTTAGTTTAATTTTATGAATTTATAATCATCTGCTATTTTTTATATATATATGGAGAAATACTTTCATGCAATTTCTACAGGAACTTCGATTCTTCAGAACTTCATAAGGGATAACAACGATTTCGCAAAAAAATATAAAATGGAAGATTGGTATAAGTTAAAACCTCTTTCTGAGAAACAAAAAAATATTGAGCCTTACATAGCTAAAGGAAATGAAGTTCATAAAGTTTTGTTTGAATATGTGAGTAGAGATCCTAAAAAGGCCTCAGCAGAGTTAAAATCTTTTCTTAATTTTATTGAAAATCAGGGTCAGACAAAGGAAAATATCGAATTCTTGCTATATTCGACCGATACCAACAACAACAAATTATGTGCTAAAATTATATATGAGTATTTGACTTCTCAAAATTTTAGAGCAGCTCATAAAGTTGTAGTTGTTAAAAACTTTGGTAAAGATTTTGAAGGTGGTCTCGTTAATTTGATGGAAAGGATTATAAGGATAATAAAAAGCAAGTCAGAGCAAGGTTATAGGGTTTATATAAATGCAACTGCAGGATACAAACTTGAAACTTCTTTTCTTGTTCTTGCTTCGATGCTTACTCTCAGGAAAAGACCTATTGTATATTATCAGCACGAAGCTTTTGAAAAGCCAATGACAGCTCCTACTCTGCCCATAACTCTTGATGAAAAACTTTTGAAGATTGCCAAAATGTTTAAGATAGAGACTCCCATATTGAGAGCTAAAGATGAATTAGCTAAATTTGATTTGAAGCTAGACGATTTAGATGTAGTATATCCTTATTGTTTTAATATAAACGAAGACAAAGGAACGATTAGAACAAGAGAATGGCTAAAAACTTTGTTAAAAATATTAAAAACCTGAATTTTTTCTTCAAATAGCTTATCCAATATCTTATGTTTTATACATTGTGCGGGCCTAATAAGCAATAGTTAAAGGAGATATTCTATTGAAGAATAAAGTTAATTATCTTTTTTCGTATTTTCTCTTCATCGAAAAAATTGATCGCGTTGCTATTGTTATCAGTATCTCCTAAGTAAATTATAAAACCGTTAACTTTGATATTATTTTTTATTTGGCGGATCAAATTTATATGTTCATTTAATTGATTAAAATCTCCGTTATCGAGTTTTTCTTTCATTTTGCATTCAATAACTATTGCCTTTTTTACACCATTATTTTCTTCTACTACGCAAATTAGAATATCTATCTCTTCAGTTCCATTTATCTTTTTGGGAACCTGTATATTATGTGATATAAAAGCATTAGGTATAAGATTTCCTATGATTTTTCTGATTTTTAAATAAGTCAATATCTCAAAAATTTTCCAATCATTTTTTCTTATTTTGTCATAAAAATCTTTATTCATAACAAAAGATGAATTAAGATCTTTTAAATTTATTAAACAATAATCACAACTTTTTTTATTGTCTTGATATATTCGTTTACAACTACTGCACAATTTAATTTCTTTTTTGTATTGAAATCTGGTTTTAATATAACTGTCGGGAGATTTAAAACGATCATAAAATTTCTTGGTGCTAGTTCCTAAAGCATCTTTTTTAATTATAATTACATCATCGTCAATTTTATTAATATAATATTTATAATAATCAGTTATGTTAAGTCTTTTGAAATTTTCTATATCTTTAATATTATATTTAGAAAATAAAAATTCGATAAATTCTGGATAGTAATTAATTATTTTAGCAATAAGTGAGCCATTTATTTCTATTTGCTCAATGTTTCCTTCAATATCAAACAGAAATTTGCATAGCAAAAAATTCAGTTTTTCAGATAGAATTATAATTTCTTGTTGGGTTATTTCAAATAATAAATTTTCAAAATTTTTTATAATTTTTATAATGTTTTTAATATTTAGGAAATCTGTTTTTTCATTTTTAGCAATATGTGTGAATTCATAGTCTATATCGTCTATTTTGACAAAGGTTACAATATTGGGGGGCTGTATATGTTTTACCAAAAAAATCTCATTTATATCAAGAGTTCTATCTATTAGACTTTTAGTATCTAAATCAATAGACGAATCACCAAGAAATTTTGAAATAAAATTCTCTATTATATCTGACAACCTATTTTCATTTTTTAATTTTGAAGTTACTGCATGAAATAAGAAATTTAAGAGAAAAATTAGTTCAAAATAGGTTATCTTATAATATCTAAGTTTTTGCATGAATTAACCATTCAATGAATTCGTTTAGATTCTTAGTTTCTATTTTTTTGGCTAAGAGAATACTGATATTCTCTAGTATCTCTTTATCGTCAATAGGAGTTTTAAAGGTTTGTATATACACTATTGAATCTTTATCTATCGTTAATCTACCATATCCCCTACTTTTAGCTCCTCCTATATTAAATTCTTCCATTTTTAGTAAGTATTTTAATGTTCTAGCAAGAAGCATTGCTTCAGGACTTATTCTTTCAACATTATCAATGATTATCTTACACCTAAATCTAAGATTGGATTCTAAGCTTTCTATCGAAAATAATCTCTCAGGTGCAACTACCTTATTTTTTCTCTCAATACTCGTGCTTGTGTAAATGTTTGTTTTGGGCTCGTCGATAAGTAAAAGATCCCCAAAAAGCATTTTCCCAGATACTCCTCTTGAACCAAATAGTCTACAAATAGGGCACTTTAAAGATAAGTAAAGTTCTTTCTTAGTATCTTGAGATAGTTCTTTTAACTGTTCTTCGTTATATATATTCTTCAAAGTACCTTCTATATTCACTTTTTCCAAAAATTCGGGATAAATCAATTTTTCTATTTCTTTTTTGGAATGCTTATCTTCCGTATGGTAGGCTACTATTTCTTCTATTTCTTGATTTTCGAAATTAATACTCTTTGCTATCTTCGCGGCTAATTTTCTAAGAGCACCTTTAAAAGATTCAGCAGGAATTGCAGGTAGCAATTTTCCATTTACATTTAACCAAACTATCCTCTTTAACGTTCCTTCTTGAATAGAGCCTACATGAATTCGGGATTTCGCTACAAGCTTTAAATCTAGTATGTACCGCTGAATTAGCTTTTCTAAGTATATGTTCTCAGACATAGTCGATCACCTTAAAATGATTTATCCCTACATGATTAAACGGAGAAATCCCATGAAGTTCATAATTCACAATTTCATCGATTGTCTGCTCGTTATAATTATTGGTTTCAAAGAAAAATAATGAACCTTCTTTTGCTCCGTAAAAAATAGGCTTCGAAATCGCATTGCCCTTAAAGAAGCTGAAACCTGAAACCTTTGTAATACCTGTAAGTATTTTAGAATCGTTGTTTATGAATATCTTCTTCTTCAAATTAGGTAAATCCAAATCGAATTCAGAATATAAGCCACCATCTTTAATTGATAGTTTAAAGGCCGGCGAAATAGCCTTAATAATTATCCTGTCTGAATTCAATATTTTTTTAATCCTCTCTTTATTATTTTCTTTATAGTCTTCAACGCTGATTTCAACCTTTCCTAAACCTCTACTTATTCCTCTACCTATATGGATTTCTTTTATCTCCTTGATTTCCTTTACTATCTCATCTTCACAGATCATTTTAGATATAAAATTTGTGCCAGGCTCTATTCCAACATAATTATAAAGCATTCCTATCTCAGAAGCCTTTATCTTTTTGGATATACCTACAGCCTCTAAGCTCACATTACTAATTTTAACTTCTCTTATTTGCTTGCCATCAACTATTAGGGAGCCTGACAGGGATTTTATCGTTCCTTTATGGCCTTTTTCGCAACAATTGGGGAACATTTTTTTAATTTCGATATTTCCTTTTTCGACAAATTCTCTGTATCCATCAGATAGAAAAATGTAGCTGTTTTCTCCTAGCGATTTGCAAAGCTTACACTTAAATAAAAATGGATGAGCAGGTTCAGATATTTTGCCATCAATGAATGGGTATGCGGGGCCGATAATTAATTTTGGATCGTATGTTTCTTTTAGAATATTTCTATTACCTCTTCGGTATAGTTCAGCTATTAAAGCACCTCTTATTGTGAATCCTGGAATGTAGCTAAATTCATTATAAAGTATTCGGCCTAATTGTTTGCTAGTAATTATTAATGGTGACTTAATTTTTAAGTTGAGATAATAGGATCTAGCCACTTCTTATTGCCTCTAAAATTTCTTTAACTATAGAATCCTTGAGATAAGTTTCAGGTATTTGTGAATCTTTTCCTATCTTAACCTCAACAAGTCCTGCTTTGCCAAACCTTTCGTAGTTCATTTCTACAATTGAAGCTAAAAGAAGTCTCATTTCATCTATGCTTACATCATAGCACTTTACTTTAGATTTGAATTTAGTACCTATGGGCAAGTACTCCGCTTTAAATAGACTTCCTTCTTTTACTACTTGATACTTATCATCTATTCTTATATGTGTCAATATCTCTGTGTTCGTCTCCAAGTATGCATCTTCTACAAATATTTTAGAACTTTTGTTAGGAGCACCGAACAATTCGCATATAATATCGCTTCCTTTATTGTTTATCATTGAAGGATTAACACTATAAGCGTTTACTTGAAGCTTTAAGAGATGCGCAATCCTTATAGCAGAAGTCCTAAGAACCCCTTTAATGGTAGAACCTGGAATATATACCATTTCTTTTCCGTTTATATTTATCTTTTGAAGGGGAATATCTGCAGCAATGCTTCTCAACTTTGTTCCAATATTAAGCTTTTTCTTAACTTCAAAATTTAAATTTATTATTGCAAAACTCATATATCTCCACCTCCTAAAATCTTTAAAGCCATTATAAGATCATAAATATTAAAGTATAATTCTTTGTTTGTATTTTGTTCATTCATATATAACAAATTCTCTATTAAATTTTTATATATAACTGAATCTTCACTTATTTGCTCTTTGTTTTTTGGCGATTGTTTATAGGTATATAAAATTTTAATTTCCAATGAATTATCGGCATAAACACGTGTTTGCATTCCATCTAATGCGATTCTTTTGATTTTATTTAGAGTTTCAATACTATTCTTTTTTTCACTTGTTATTTTCGTTAGTATATTTTCTATAAGCTCCTTTACATTCTCATACTTTATTCCTAACTGTTGTAGAATAGGCTTAAGCAATGAATATAAGGTGATATACTCTTTTGTTTTAACTTCATCTGTTATAGGAGGCATTCCAATAACATAAGGCCTAACATATTGGTAAGATAGCTTAACTCTATCTAAACTTTTAAATATGCTCTCAATATTTTCTTTAAGAATAAAGCTTCCGTTTGCCGCATAAAAACCTACAGCGCCTCTAAATTCTGCGCCTGTTTTTTCTATCTCTCCAGTAGTTGCTTTATATGCTAAATCTCTACATTTGTTCTTAACTATTTCATCTAGTAATTCACCACAACTTTCATATAACGGTATTAAAGGATGCTTTGGTTTAGCTGAGATTATAGCGATTGATAAAGTAAGTCTACAACCTGTGTTAAGATAAAATTCATTTCCTAAGTATAAAGCGAATGGTATAGCGAAGCTTGAAGGCATTAATAAAGCTCCATCATCTCCTCCTAAATACATAATGCCTAAAATTAATCTTAGATAATCTTCCTCACGTTCTTTCTTATCAAACATATTAAGGAAATCGTGTACTGCTTTCTTAACAGACCAGTCTATTCTAACACTTCTTTCATGAGCATCTGTAATGTTTATGCAGGAAGCCATGAATGAACCAACAATGTTGCCATCAAATCTGACAATCGAAATATTTGGGTATTCTTCAATAGGCCCACCTAACTTATCTGCACTTACACCAGAAATATAAACAGGAACATCTGTTAATATTGTTCCCGCAATAGAATAAGCTTTTTCCAAACCGATTTCTCCTTCTTTATTAATATAGTATAAAATTACTCTGGTCATGAAGTGAATATTTCCACCTATATCAAATTTCTTTTTACAAATTGTGCATACTGGTTTCCCGTCCATTATTTTTTGATCTTTAATTTCTGCAGGCCTACTTCCGCACGCTTCACAGAATTTAAATATATTTAGCTCAACGTTTCTTAAGGATTGTCTATGAAGCTTTTTAAGCGCTAAATCTAATTCTAATTCTTCATTAATTTTGCGGAAATCATAATAAAATGGTGCAGAACCTACAATTACTTCTATCAGATTGCCGAACTTCTCATTCGTTAAAATATCTATTAAACTCACAGGTATTACCAGCGTTATATTTCCTCCTCCAAAGTATAATATACATTCAGGGGGTAGGCCCAATTCGATCAGTCTTAGAGGTATTCCAAAATAAGTTAAAATATCGACTATTCTACTGCTAGCGTTTATTATTCTCAATTCGTTACTTTTTATGAAGCTTTGAATTGAACGTAAATCTATCCTTGCTAGACGCAAATTAGCAGAAGCAACTTCGTTGCTAATCGATACTTTCTCGGTAATTCTTTCAATATTTTTACAAAAAGCCTCTGTAAGTTTAAATCTTATATCTATTGGAATTTTTTCCCAAAATTCCCATTTATCATAAACTTCTTCAATTTTCTCCTTCCCAAATTCTTTAACATATTTCAAGATTTCTTTGGCTTCAGGACTAACCGCAACATAACTCAAAAAATAGTTTTTAAGTCTATCAATGCTACTAGCTATTCTATCAGCTAGTTTAAAAATTTGCAAGATTTTGTTAGAAGATTCGAGTTGTTTTTCTTTACTCAATAAATTACAAGCTTCATCAAGTATGGTCTTTGCTTCTCCTTCTACATATGACTCAAGAATTTGCTTCAAGATTGCTGCAGAATTCTCAGCATGCTTGTACCATTCTCTAATTTTAAACTTTCCTATATCATGGAAGAGGCTTATCAGCCTTAAAGCTACGATATCCTTTTCATTTAGTTTTTCTTCTATAGCTATAGCTGAAGCTAAACCTGCTACAGTTAGCATATGAATAATCAATGAAGAAGCATTGGCACCTATTCTAGTATCTGCGGGAAAATCTAGTATATTAAAGAGCTTTTCATTGTGTTTTCTGTTTTCATTGAATATTTTATAATATTTTTTTATAATTTGTGGGTTTTCTTTATTTATCAAAAACTTTGAATATTCGTCTATTCCTTCGTATGTATAGAGTCTTGTCTCTTCATTATTAAGTAATTTCTCTATGTAATATTCTGGAATTAGTGGAGAAGGTATTACATTAGGTATAGGATCTAGATATAAAATAGATTTCAGTTTTAAAATAAAATAGTTTAAAAAAATATTAAAAGATTTAGCATTATTTATACTCTTACTCTTGTTAAATTCTTTGAAAGTTTTGATTATATATTCTATTAGATCTATATATTCATTTAATAATTCATTTGCACGAACTTCATTTATTCTTTCTGCATAGATTGGTTTTTCATCTTTTCCTCTTTTAGATAATATAAAGCCTCTTATAACTTCCATTTCTCAAAATATTCTTTTAATTTCTTATCCTCATTGCCAAACAAGTGATGAAGATATTTTTCTTCGTAATCCTTGGTATCTATTTCTGTAATGGAGTACTCATCGCCTTTTTCATGCTTCCATGCGATTATTGTTTTTCTTTGTTCTTCTTTAATCAAGGCAAATCCACATATTCCCAAATTGCTCTTTTCATTCTTCAATGCAGTCATATCAAGTAGGACAGAAATTGTCAATAATGCATTGTTTAATTTATTGATTAACTCTTCTTTTTTCATCTTATTCATTTTATCTTCCCCAATTCGAGATTCATTTTGTATTCGCTATTTTCTAATTCGGTTTTAGCTTTACTGATCAGGTCATTTACGTCCTTTGCTATATGTTTAGGTTCGTAATCAATTAATTCAAACTTAATAGTTCCAAATTCAAAATTATTCCTGAATAAAGACTTTCTGAGCTTAGGTATGTGCTGATATTTGAACGCTCCTATCAGCACAGGGATATCGCTATATAATTCTAGACCTGCAAACAATATTCCCAATTCTACGAAATTAGCGTTAATTCCTACTATTTCGCCTTTAAAAACCGAGTTAGGCTTTATCGCTTCAATTCCATTCTTTCCTTTTAATATTTCAACTCCTCCTTGTTCTAATACTAAGTTAGAGAAATAATATCTTGAAGATAAACCCGGGGCTCCAAACATATCACAAACAATGCAAACATTAGGTGATTCTTCTTCATCGTATCTGCAACTCTGTTTATATAATAGAACTTCATCAGACCAGAAGTACTTATGATCCATCGAATATTTAACATAGTTGCCCATAACACTGAAGCAAGAATTCGAGTAATATGAGTTTCCTATTTTATATGGAGTGAATTTATACTCTATTCTTGATCTAGTAGCTCCTTTAAAAGATGAAGCAGGTATAATCTTTTTATTATTTAAGGTTGCAAAATTCTTAATGTTTTGAACTTGTTTATATTTTTCAAGTTCTTTATCATAAAAATTAACTAAGTTTTCTATATCTTTGTTTTCAATCTTTGCTTTAACTTTAACATTCTTAATCATTTTAATAAAGTCTTCAAATTTTGGTAATTCAAAGAATACGTCTCTAGAAAAAATATATCCTTTTGTAGTTACGCTTAGTTTAAGTTTTATATCGAAGCGTCCTTCTAATCTTTTTGTTCTAGAAGTTATTTCTTTTTTATTTATCTTTACTGTTATTTGACTCATTTCTTTATTTTAGATTTATTACAATAATTATTCCAAACAACTTTTGAATTTTCTAACAAACTTTTTGGAATTTTCGGATCTATAGATATCTCTTCATCCAGTTCATCTAGAGGTCCTAGTTCTGTAACCTGGCTTATATCTAAGAATCCTTTATTAGTCAGGATTCTACCTTTCAAAGATTCAATTGTTATTTTAACTGAACCGAATCCTCTAGTTTTAAATCCACCTACTTTGATATAACCTTGATTGATTTGTTCTATTATTTCAGCCAACAAGCCAATGCCGTAGTTTGGAAAATTATTCAAGATAAATGAACCATAAAACTTACCGCCTGGATTGACAAACTCAACTTGATACAAGGCACCTCTCTTAACTCCTCCAGATCTTCTCTCTATAGCTATTCCTGTCTTAACAGACGTTGTGGGTAACTCTTCTTTACTTGGATAAGCATCATTTATTTTTATATGTGCTGAATATGAAGCGGTACCAAATAATCTGCAAATTATACAATATTTTGATAAAACACCTAATATAGCTTCTTCATTTCCTATCTTAACAACATTCTGCAATTCTTTGTCATATTCATTCTTGCAACCCTCGCCCATGTAACAAACATTTAATCCTTGAGAAATTGCTAATTTTTCAGCCGTAGCTCTGAATACTCCTTTTAAGCTACTACCAGGTATATATGGAATTCCCGTCAATTCTCCTAAAGATATTTTAAGTACTTGGAGATCAACAGGCGACATAGGAGTTTTGCTCCTGCCTGCACCTATTCTTAAAGGTTCGTAATTTTCACATTTAAATCCAATTTCAATATTTCTTAAAATTCTTGAATGAGATGCCCAGCTCATTTCAATAACCCACTTAAAAATGAGCTAGTTATGACATTCTCAACCAATTCTCCATTCTTCAACTTATATTCTTTGACATTGACTGTGTTTTTTAAAAGTCGAATTTTTCCGAAACCTACACTTTTCATACCTCCTAAGCTTATATTACCTTCAATCAAGTGTTTTACAATGAATTTTAAAATATCTGCTTCTTTTTGTTCTTCTTCTTTAAAATTTTCAATCTCTAGCCTGAAATCAAAGCGTGTTCCCGGTTCTATAAATTCAACATCGAACAATCTACCCGGGGTTTGAGCTTCTGTAATCCTGTTTATACTAACCCTTTGAATTAAAGATGTTTTATAAATGCCATTCAATGGAAACATATCGTAAAATTTGATCCTTGAAAATATAGTTGGCCCTCCAAATAATCTGCAAATTATACAAGGAATGTATTCTTCCTTTAGTTTTTCTTTTAATTTTAATTCTCCATCAGGACCGTTTGGATTAATTATATCACATATTTTCTCTCCTATGCTCCTTGCATATCTTTCAGCTTCACTTCTTAGAGCCCCCTTAAGACTACTTCCTGGGATATATGGAACTCCTTTTATTCTAACAATTGGGTTATCAATAGCACCGATTGCTTGTGTTCCTGTTCTTATTGCTAAAGGTGTTTCATTTATTAACTCTCCAGCGACTTTAATTATATTGTAAAATGTATCAAAATACATGTTAACCTTTTTTCCTAATATAGTTCATGAAATCATTGAAATCCTTTATTTCTCTATCGAAATCAGATTCATAAGCCCATTTTACCAGTGTTAAAAACTTCAATATATTTTCCTTTAGCTTTTCAGGTTCGTTGAAATAATTGTTATAAATTTCGCCTAATCTTTCAATAAGCATATCTCCATCAAATCTATCAATCTCTCTTCTTCCTGCTTGTCTTTTTATGTACATCATCGTCAGTAATGCAGCGTCCTTAGGATCTGCAACCGATTGAAATTGTTCTAAAATATTTGCGATTGTTGATTTATCCGTTCTATGAATTTTTAGCCTGCTTCCAGAATTAACAGCCCAGTCGTAAATTGGCACATCTTTATCAGAAACACTCATAAGCTCATAACAGTTGATAAATATAAAAATTTTTTTTAAGTTAAAACTAAAATTAGAATTATTCTTTATAAATCGATCTGTAATTTTTTCAAATAATTGAAATATGGCTTCCTTCGTTCTTTAGCTTCTCTATTTCAAGAAGTTGATTCTTTTCATTTATTTGAAAAAATAAAAACAGAAATATTAACAATATTATGTTGTTTAAATATGATTTGATACTTCCTGAATTTCAATCAAAATAAATTTTCTAAAGAATGTGCATTGAGTAGTTAATTTTGTAGAAGTTAAAATCCGTAACTTTTTTGATGATTTCAAAAGACAGCTTATAATTCATTCTCAAAAACTTCCCCTCGATATTAAATCTATAATGATGAGGTTAATTCTAATTCTATTAGCGGTATAAGTGAAAATAGCTGGTTTTTAACTCCTCCACCATGAGTTTTTCAATCCTCTTCTGAGTTTAAGTGAAAAAATGACTCATCAACATTTTGTCCCCAATGTCTTTCAATCCTCTTCTGAGTTTAAGGAAGATTTTTCACATTATGCACGTAACGAACTTTTCTTTCAATCCTCTTCTGAGTTTAAGAAACCCGAGTTTAAGTGAAAGAGTAAGTCAAGAAGCAAAACTTAAACTCAGAAGAGGATTGAAAGTAATTACTGGCTATTGCGCTTGTTTTTGCCATGTTTTTCTCTTAAACTCAGAAGAGGATTGAAAGTGCTTTAAAAGAAAAGCTAACATCACTCCCAGGATATGCTTAAATTTGTTAAGAATTATATCCGTTACTTTCAATCCTCTTCTGAGTTTACTTCCTTTCAATCCTCTTCTGAGTTTAAGATCGGGAAAACAGAAATAATAAGACAAAAAGCTTTCGCCTTTCAATCCTCTTCTGAGTTTAAGCCAATATCCAAATTTGTATAAGTATTTTCACTGGTACTTTCAATCCTCTTCTGAGTTTAAGGGAAATGAAGTAAGTCATATTGATTCCCAATAGGTAAGCTTTCAATCCTCTTCTGAGTTTAAGGGTTTGCATCAAACACTATGTGAATTAGATCAGCTTGCTTTCAATCCTCTTCTGAGTTTAAGTCAAATCCCCAAAGCTCATAGGAGATAGAGAAGGACTTTCAATCCTCTTCTGAGTTTAAGCCTGAAAAACAGTATCTTTTAGAAAAAGAATACGACTTTCAATCCTCTTCTGAGTTTAAGTTAATAAAGTTGCAAAAATCTTCTCTGACATAAGAACTTTCAATCCTCTTCTGAGTTTAAGCTATAAAGACTTAGGTCCTTTTAGGACCCCTATCAAAAACTTTCAATCCTCTTCTGAGTTTAAGTGGCCTTTTTAAAGTTAAAATAAGCGAGCAACAGGAAATCTTTCAATCCTCTTCTGAGTTTAAGATACTGTCTTTAATTACATCAATAATAATTTCGTAATTACTTTCAATCCTCTTCTGAGTTTAAGTGAGCGAATTAACCCTGATATAAGAAGAAAACTACGCTTTCAATCCTCTTCTGAGTTTAAGCCCATTGCTTTCTAACTGTTTCAAAAGACGAAACAGTCTCTTTCAATCCTCTTCTGAGTTTAAGAAGACATTTAAGCATTAATGATGTAGCAAAGGTTGCGTACTTTCAATCCTCTTCTGAGTTTAAGATACTAAAGTTAGCATTGATTTACTTAGCGAGACAACTTTCAATCCTCTTCTGAGTTTAAGTTTTCTCATACTGTGGATGTAATACCGGCTATTGGTATATCTTTCAATCCTCTTCTGAGTTTAAGGAAATCTTTCTGCTTCTTGCTTAGTTGCTGAATATAGTCTTTCAATCCTCTTCTGAGTTTAAGCTTCGGTATCAACTGGCTTATTTTTTGCATGAATTGTTCTTTCAATCCTCTTCTGAGTTTAAGATCACCGAACCAAGTTAACATCATGCTTATCATTCTCCTCTTTC
>Ga0080006_1154389_pt1 | contig 13113 bp, 10 predicted proteins | sample RS3BMetagenome_FD_69209 | JGI IMG/M metagenome (GOLD analysis project Ga0080006, IMG submission 69209) | Ferric oxide microbial mat and aquatic microbial communities from Rainbow Spring, Yellowstone National Park, USA - RS3B (SPADES... ...
CCGGACCTTGCCGGTAAGGTCCCAGTGACGCACCGTGTCCGGATGCACGCCAAGCATCTTCGCCGCTCGTTCGATGGGGATCAGGCGGTCCATGCCTCAATATACCGTACAGATGTTCCCCGCGCAACCAAGACGTAACCGCCCTAATCGCTGATAAATCGGTTAGCTGCCGACTACCATTGCGGATCGCCGCCGGGTGGACCGACGCGTTTGGGGGTGCGGACGTGGCTCTGGTGTCCCTGCGCGAAATTCACAAGCACTACGGTTCGGGCTCCACCCGGGCCGTCGCCCTCCGCGGTATCAGCCTGGAGATCGAGGAGGGCGCGTATGTGTCGATCGTCGGCACTTCGGGATCGGGCAAGTCCACCCTGATGAACATCCTGGGACTCTTGGACCGTCCCAGTGCCGGTGTCTACCAGCTGCGCGGGCGGGAAATGACCAGATTGGGAGGCACCGCCCTCGCCACTGAGCGCAACCTCGGCATCGGGTTCGTGTTCCAAGGGTTCCACCTCCTGCCCCACCTGCGCCTGATCCACAACGTGGCCCTGCCCCTGTGCTACCGCGGACTAGGGGGCGCGGGAGCGCCACCGCCGCGCGTTGGCGGCGCTGGAGGCCGTCGGCATCGTGGAGTTGGCATTCCGGCGCCCGACACAGGTCTCCGGGGGACAGCAGCAACGCGCCGCCATCGCACGCGCCCTGGTGGCCGAACCGGACGTGATCCTGGCCGATGAGCCCACTGGTGCCCTGGACACGCGTACCGGCGAGGTCATCATGCAAATCTTCCAGAGGCTCAACCGGCAGGGGCTGACCATCATCCAGGTTACGCACGAGCCGGACATCGCCCGGCACTCCCAGCGCATCGTGACCCTGCGCGACGGGCTGATCACCGGCGAGCAGGAAGTGGCCCATCCACTCGATGCCGCGGCCCTTCTGCAAGAGATGCCCGAACTGCCCGTCGGGGATGTGAAGGACGATGGGGTGGATTAGGCGCGCGGTGGCGTTGCTTGCGATCCTGGGGATGGTGGCCGCCGGGGCGTTTGTCGTCCGGCAGCGGTGGGTTCAGGCGAACGCTTCGGCTCAGCCCCTGTATGCCACGGCGCACGTCATCCGGGGCTCCATCCAGGCCGACGTCTCCGGGTCGGCCACGCTGAAACCGGCGCAATCCGTCACGCTGTCGTCCCCGGCGCCCGGCAAGGTGGACCAGGTGTCCGTCCACCAGGGTGATTCCGTGAAAGCCGGCCAAGTGATCGCGGTGGTGCAGGATCCGCAGTTGGCACAGTCGATCACCCAGCGATCCCTGCGTCCGCTCCGAGAGATGACTCTCGTCGCGGATCGGGTCGCGGGCGGGGATCTTTCCGCCAGAGCCGGCCAGGCCCACGCGCCAGAGGAGGTGTCCCGACTGGCAAGTGCGTTCGACAGCATGGTGGACCGGTTGGCCTCGGCCATCGGCGAGGAACGCGCCACACACCAGCAAATGCGGCAGTTTCTCGATGATGCGTCGCACGAACTCCGCACGCCACTCACCGCGCTCTCGGGCACCCTGGAGGTACTGCAGGGGGACGCGGGCAGCGATCTGCACGCCGTCCGGGAAGGGCTCCGATCCGCCTATCGCCAGTCCCGGCGTCTGGGCGGGCTCGTCTCCGGTCTGCTCGCCCTCGCCCGGGCCGAGCGGCCCGAGGGACTGCCGTTGGAGGCGGCAGACCTCCACGCGGTTCTCGCCGCCGTCCGGCCGACGGCAGAGCGATTGGCGGCCGACCATCACTTGCAATGGGAGGTCCCCGGAACCGCGCTGCCGGTGCTGGCGAACGCAGATGTGCTGGGCGGTGCCCTGCTCAGCATTTTGGACAACGCCGTACGGTACAGCCCGCTTGGCACGCCCATACGCGTGCGGGTAGAGCGGGACGGGGACGGAGCAGAGGTGACGGTTACCGATCATGGTATCGGCATTGCCGCCGAAAGCCTCCCTTACGTCTTCGACCGCTTCTACCGCTGCCCGCCGAGCGCTGCCATGCCCGCGCCGGTCGGAACCGGCCTCGGGCTTGCCATCGTGCGTTCCGTCATGGAGAGACACCACGGCGCCGCCACCATCGAAAGCACGACGGGCCAGGGAACGACGGTCCGCTTGAGACTACCCCTGCTTACGGAGACGGTCCATTCAGCGGATGGGTGAGGTTTCGGTCGCGGAGCGCGCCACGACACCGCCACTGCTCCGCCCGCACCCCGCTTTTCAGCCCGCGGTGGGGTCCTCGACCGGCCCTTCTGCGCTCAGCGGCAGGACCAGGGTGAAGCAACTCCCCTTGCCGAGTGCGGTCTCTACCCCGATGGCTCCGCCGTGTTCCCTGGCTAGGAGCTGCGCAATGGACAGTCCAAGGCCGAATCCGTCCTGCGCCCGTGGGTGGGCCTGGTCTCCCCGGAAGAACGGTTCAAACAGCCGATGAACGAGGTCGGGGGCGACGCCCGGCCTATCGTCCTCTACGGAGAGGGCGGCGTGCCCGTCGCCTCGCGACACGCGGACGGTGATGATACCGCACGACGATGGGGTAGAAGAAGTCATCGACCTCTTCGATCGCGGCGCAATAGGCACGCGGACCGAGCAGCAAGCGGGGGTGCTACTCCTCTCGCTTCGGGGCGGTCTGCTCCCGGCCCAGGGGCGCGACCACGGCGACCTTCACGTCCCGCCACACTTTGTTGGCATTGGCCTTGGTCGCGTCAATCCCGAGCAGCAGGGTGAAGGGTGCCGTGTCGGCAGCCGTGGGCGGGCACGGGGAAGTGTCAGGGTCTGGGGTACCGGCATCGACCCCGCGGACATCATCTGCGGCAGCCGTGCCGGGACGGTCTGCGGTCTCGCCGTCTGGGCAGAGAGCACTCCGGACGGCGGCCGGATGGGCCGGCAGTTCCTCCGCCGGTGCGAGATCCCCCGTCGGCTCGGTGAGCAGACGACGGGTCAGCGCCATGGCTTCGCGCCGTCCCACTTCCGCGGCACCCTCCCCGGCCCCGCACGTGCCGGGCCCACTCGCGGCTCTTGGGTCAGCCGTTCCCTCTGCACTCCCCGGCTCCGCGAGGTCCGCAGCCGTGGCACCCCTCAAAGAGAGGTCGTCTGTTCACGATCATCCCTTTGGGTAGTTTTGATTCACCCCTATCTGGCCGGCGGTCCCGATAACGTAACGGGAGGCGATCCCCGACCGTGCTCCCCGTACCCGTCCGAGGACAGCGCTGGCTACTCGTCGCCGTCTCTGGGGGATGCTTCGGCCTACCCTTCGTCATGCTCGGAGGGGAGGCCGTGCTCGGCCGAGCCGGGCTGGCGCCCTGGCCCCTCTTCTTCTTCATGTGGCCGCCGCTCCTGGTGGCCTGGCTGTGGGCTGTGCTAGGGCTACCGGGCATGGTCTGGGTGGAACTGGCGGCATACTTCTTGGTGGAGGCCGTCGGCCTCCGGCTGGCCGCCTCCGCCTCACCGGTCGACGTCCTGGGCGCCCTGGCCGGACTGGCCACCCTGCCGGTGCTCGGGGTCCTGTATAGCCGCTGGGCGGTGGCGGCGGCCGGGGCGCTACTGGCGGTGGCCTGCGAGATCTACTGCATCGCCCGTCTGGCGGAGGCGCTCCCCCCCGAGGTGGCCGTGGGCCTCGCCTCCGGCTACGCCCTGCTGTTCGCGGCCTTGGGCGTGGTCCACGCCGTGGTGGCCGGCCTCCTCCGGCGCCGCGAGGACGACCTCATCGAGGCGCGGCGGCACGTGGAGGAACAGGACCGCCTCTTCCGTCTCCTCGCCGACAACGCCGCCGACGTGATCGCGCTGCACGATGTCGACGGGCGCATCCTGTACGTCAGCCCCTCCTGCCGGGCGCAACTCGGCTACGAGCCGGAGGAACTGATCGGCGGCACCCTCTTGGACACCTGCCACGTCTCGGACGCGCCCGCCCTCCGCTCCGGCCTCGACTTCGCCCGTGCGGGCCGTCCGTCCCGGGTGACCTGCCGCCTACGCACCCGTGCGGGCGGCCACACCTGGTACGACGTGCAGATCCGCCCGATCCCGGATCCGACGGGCGGTCCGGCGCAGGTCCAGTCCTCCGCGCGCGACATCAGCGAACGCAAGGCCGTCGAGGAGCAGTTGACACGTCAGGCCCTCCATGACGCCCTGACCGGACTGCCCAACCGCGCCTGCTTCCAGGATCAGGTGCGCCGCGCGCTCGCCCACCCGCGGCCCGTCCGCCCCGCCGTCCTCTTCATCGACCTCGACGACTTCAAGCGGGTCAACGACAGCCTCGGCCACGAGGCCGGCGACGAATTGCTACGGCGGTGCGGCGAGCGTATGGCCGGGGTGGTGGACGGCGGCGACACCCTTGCGCGGCTGGGCGGCGACGAGTTCGCGGTCCTCATGGAGGGCGTGGCCTCCGAGGCGGCGGCGTCCGCGCTCGCCGAGCGCATCGGCCGGGCGCTCCGGGCGCCCCTGTGCATAGAGGGGGCCGACCTCTACGTCACGGCCAGCATCGGGCTGGCGCTGACCACCTCGCAGCGGTCCACCGCCGAGGATCTGCTGCGCGACGCGGATGTCGCCATGTACCAGGCCAAGAGCCACGGCAAGGCGCAGTACAGCGTCTTCGAACCCAGCCTCAACGCCGGCGCGCTCGCCCGGCTGCAGACCGAGGTCGAACTGCGGGAGGCCCTCGCCCACGGCGAGTTGCGGCTGCACTACCAGCCCATCATCGACCTGGACACCGGCGCGGTGCGCGGCTTCGAGGCGCTGGTGCGCTGGCAGCACCCGACGCGCGGCCTGGTGCTCCCGGGCGAGTTCATCCCGGCGGCCGAGGCCAACGGCCTCATCGTGCCGATGGGACGCTGGGTGCTCGCGGAGGCCTGCCGGCAGGCCCGGGAGTGGCAGGGGCGGCATGCCGCCGACCCGCCGCTGCTCATGAGCGTCAACGTCTCGGCCCGCCAGATCCAGGCCGCCGGATTCGCGGCGGATGTCGAGGCGGTGCTGGCCGAGACGGGCGTGGACCCGCGGGCGCTGCAATTGGAGATCACCGAGACGGCGCTCTTGTCCGACGACCCGGCGGTGACGGGGATGCTCGCCGCGTTCCGGGCGCACGGCATCCGCCTGGCGATCGACGACTTCGGCCTCGGCTACGCCTCGATGGGTTATCTGGGGCGGCTGGCCGTCGACGAACTGAAGATCGACCGCTCCTTCGTGCACCGGCTGGGCCGCGACGCCGAGGGCACGGCCATCGTCCGCTCGCTGCTGCGGCTGGCACGCGACCTCTCGTTGTCGGTCAGCGGTGAGGGAATCGAGACGGAGGAGCAGTGGGAGTTGTTGCGGCACCAACGGTGCCGGCACGGCCAGGGCTTCTTCTTCTCGCGCCCGATGCCGCCCGACGCTGCCGGGGACTACCTCGCGCGCTCGCTTGCCCAGAGCGCATAGGGACGGCACTGCAAAAGTCGGTTTCCGCGCCGAACCGGAGCCGAAACCCCCGCGGGCCGGATGCCGGGGGCTGGATGCCGGGAGTGAAGGGTGCAAAGCACCCGAAGCGACCTGGGGCGAGACGCGCCCGGATGGAGGACGCGGCGAGGCGGATGACGCTGCAAGCGTCAGGAGCGACCTGGGGGCCGGATGCCGGGAGCGGATGACGCTGCAAGCGTCAGGAGCGACCTGGGGGCCGGATGCCGGGAGCGGATGACGCTGCAAGCGTCAGGAGCGACCTGGGGCCTGAGGCGCCAGGATGGATCAAGCCGAAGGCCTGAGGCGCCAGGAGGGAGGAAGCCGAAGGCCTGGATGCCGGGGGCTGGACGCCGGGGGCTGGAAGCGACATGGGGTCGAGCCGGCCCCGGATGGGAGCGCCGGTGAGACAAGCCGAAGGCCCAAGGGACTTGAAAGCAGTGGCCTCACAAAAGAGGACTTTTGTAGCCGCCACGTAGGGCCACGTAGGGACGGCGGCCCGTGCCGCCCATGCGCGTCCCGCTCCCTGGGGCGCGATGCCCCCGGAAAAGGCTCAGCGCTGTGCACGGCGGCTCATACCGTACGAATTGCCGGGTGGAGATGCCACTCGGGCGCAGAACGTTGGCACCGACCAACAGGGGTGGAACGCGGAGACGGCGGAAGGGGTCGGGTCCTTCCGCCGACGCTGCGGCGTCCGTCCCGCACGGGTGGGGGTGCCGCGCCGCGGGAGCCGCCCCCGTCCCGGCGTGCTCGCTCCCGCGCGCACGGGGCCCGCCGAGGTTCAGACGGAGGGGGAGAGGGGCATGCATCGATCCGCCCGGTCCCGCCGCCGGCTGCCCGCACTCGGTGCCGCCGGCCTGACTGCGCTGCTGCTGACCGCGGGGTGCGGCAGTTCCGCTGCGCCGGCCAATGGATCCAGTACGGCCGCCGGCGCGTCCAAGTGCGCTACGGGGGCCGCGTCCCTGCAGAGCACGCCCGCCGGGGCTACGACGCTCGGATCCAACAGCACGCCGGTGCAGTTGATCCACGGCAACACCCTGGCCCAGGTCTTCACGGCCTCCGCGCCGTTTTCCAGCGTGGGGGCGCAGTCGCCGACCTGGTTCACCACGGGATCGGGCTACACCCTCGTGCTGCGGCAGGGGGCGGGGCTCACCGGCAAGACGGTTGCCTGCGCGGTGTTCGACAACGCCGCGGACAACGGCTGGAACGTCGTCAGCCTCGGTTCGTCTACGCCGGCCGCGGTCTACACCCTGGAGATGGAGCATCCCTCCGGCACGGCGCAGGAGGCATGCCCCGGACACCGGACCGACCCCAACTGTAGCACCACGCCGCTCTCCGGGAAGAAGGGTGGCGTCATCGGCTGGTGGGCGGCCGGCTCCGGGGCCACCGCCGGCACGTACGGGCTGGCCGACGGCAAGCAGAACGGGGACGTTTTCTCGGTCTTCTACCAATAGCGCCACCGTCCGCCCCTGCTGGCGCCGCGTGCGCCGCGGGAGTCCGAGCGGCGGATGGCGTGGCTGAACCGCTGGCGCACCCGTCGGCAGGGGCGCGGCCGGACCGCGTGGGGAGACAAAGGTGGCCCTGAGCCGCCGCTACGCCCCTGTGGCGCACAGCCGGCAGGGCGCGCCGCACCAGCGGAGGGTTGTGCCGCGCTGGCTTTCCGGACGGCAGCTTCCAGCCGGGCGGCGCCCTGACGCGCGCCCAGTTCGTCAAGATGCTGGATCTCACGCTCGGGCTGCCCACGGGCAGCGGCCAGACGCCCTTCACGGACGTGCCGGCGGGCGCGTGGTATGCGCCGTTTGTGGCGGCGGCGGTGCAGGCGGGTATCGCGCAGGGCGTCACGCCGACGACCTTCGCGCCCAACGCGCCCGTCACGCGGCAGCAGATGGCGGTGTTGCTGGCCCGGGCGCTGAAGCTGACCCAGACGGCGACCCTGCACTTCAGCGACGCCGCGCAGATCGACAACTGGGCGCGGACCGCGGTGGGGGAGGACGTGGCGGCCGGCTACCTCGCCGGCTTCCCGGACGGTACTTTCCAGCCTTTGGCCTCGACGACGCGCGCCCAGGCGGCCAAGGTGCTGACGCTGGTCATCGCCCACGAGGCCCCGCCGGCGGCGAGTTGACACCCCGGAGGGGTCCCGGCGCGGGATGGCGCGGCGGTGGGCCCGGAGCCCATCGGGCCTGGGGCCAGGAAAGGCCTTGCAAGCGAGGGGTGACGGCGTCCGGCGGTCGGTGGGCGGTGGCAGCCGCGGGCTGCGGATGGGGCGAGGGTGTGGGGGGCGTCGACAGGGACGCCCCCCACACTAAACGGAGCGGGCGCAGCGGGGCCCGGGGCTGCGGGGCGTGTTGGCAGGACGAACCGGGGCAGGGGCGGGGGACGCCGACTACTCCCGGGGAGCGGAGCGGTTCGACGAGGGAGCCGGAAACTGGCCGCACGCGCGGTCGGGAACAAAACCCCAAGGAGAGGAAGGGGCCCAGCCTGATCGCGGCGATGCCGCTGGCCGTCTGCGCTGCCCGGACCCCGCCGCGGAGGAGGCGTCGGGGCCGGTCGGGTGGGGCGGCGGGGGATGATCCGCCGCGTCCTCTGGCGGTCTTCCGGGGCGTCCAGGACGGCCGTCCGGCCCACCCATGGTGCGGGGGGGCGGTCGCCCACGGGGCGGCCCCGCCCTGATCTGGTCTGGGACCGCTCGCCCCGGCGGCCGCGGCAGGTCAGGACCCGCCGCCCGATCCGGATCGCGGGCCGGCCGGTCCGGAGGGCGGCCTGAAGCGGTCAGCCGGTGGGGTGGCCGACGGCCACGATCGCTCTGCAGGCTGCCGCCGACCGGCGGGGCGGGGCGGTCGGGGATGAGCGCCCCGCGCGGCGCCTGGGGCGCCAGGCCGGGAACGGCTGACGGGAGCGGGAGGCCTGCGGTCTCCTGGGAAGCGGCCGAGGGGCGCGGCCGGGGGAAGGTCTGAGCCGCCGCCTGGGGGCTCAGACCGGGCTCCGCGACGGGGCGGGCGCGGTGGGCGCGCGGTGCGCGCCGTCCACCCCGGCGGCACGCTTCCCGCCCTGCCAGCCCGCATGGCCGCTCGCCAGCAGGAGGGCCAGCAGGGGCCCACTGTTCGGGTCGGTGGCCATGCCGCTCCAGAACATGCCGGCGTCCTGGCCGAAGACCCACACGACGGTGATGAGGGCGAGCATCGCCCAGAACGCGGCGCGGCTCCGGGTCCGCAGCACCACGAGGACGCCGAGGCCCAAAAACAGGGCGATGAGGGTGGCGTTGAGCGCCACGGGCGCCCGGGAGGCCAGCGACGCCACCGCATTGATGGCGGCGCGCAGGGCATGGGGTTGCGGCATCATGTAGGCGTCGCCGAAGGGCGCCTCCAGGCCGAGGCCGGTCCAGAAGACGTGGCTCAGTTGAAGGGCCGCCCCGAGCAGGAAGGCGAGGCTGACGGTCCACGTCGCGGCATCGGTGCGGCCATGGGGATGCGACCACGTGCCGGCCGGGAGGAGCAGCAGGGCCGAGGCGACGGCGTAGAAGAAGGCCGATCCGGGCGCGCCCGTGAGGGCCGTGGCGCTCCCGGTGAGCAGTTGTCCCAACCCTTCGCCGAAGACCCAGACCAGGAGACTGAAGGCGACGGACGCCCAGAGCCCCGCCCGGACGATCCGGCGACGGCCCGAGAGCAACGCCGCCCCGAGGACGAACTGTGCTGCCACGATGCTCCAGTTGAAGGCGACCAAATGTGGCGTCACGAGGCGGATCGACCAGTCGATGAGGGCGGTCAGCGCGGCCGCGTTGCCGGTGGCGGCCGGCCGCATGATGGTGCTGATCATGTCCATGGTGAACATGCCGGGCTGCATCTGGAGGAGGGCGTCGAGCAGCCAGAGGACGCCGAGGCCGATGAGCAGCCAGCGGCGTGCCCGCGATTCATCGAAGCGCGGCGGGGCGAATCCTTCAGCCCTTGTCGCCCTCCGGGCGTCCTTCGCCATGCACGATCCCTCCGCACCTCAGCGTGCCCTGTCACGGTGCGGGCGCCTATGGCCGGATGGACCGCCGACCGGTCCAAAAGGGCGCCGCGGCCGGCCTCATGGGGCGCCCTGCGGCGGCGTGCCGCCCCGCCTTGGGGGGCCGGTGGCATACGCCTGCGGGGTTCCACGCATCCGCGCCGTCGTCGTTCCCGCGGCGCACCGGCACGTTGGGGAATGATGTGGAACAAGCGGTAAACTCGTACTATAATAAGTGAAATCCACAAGTGAGAGGCGAGGGATTTTGCGCTCCCCGCGGTATCTCCTGGTGCTGGCGCTGGCGTCCGCGCTGGCGGGCTGTGGAACCGCGAAACCTCAGAGGGCCGCGTACGTCTTCACCGCTTCGCCCCAAACCGCCCAAACGGGCTTCGGCATCGCCCAGGGACAATCGTTCATCATCGCCCTGCCCGGGGTGGCCTCCGGGGCGGCGGTGGGCGTGTCCGTGCGCCCCGCCGGCCTCCTCTCCGCACCGAGCGCACCGGCGCGGGCCCAGGGGAGTCGGGACTATACCTTTGCGGCCCTCCACGTCGGCGTCGCGACCGTTGCCTTCTCCTGCGGTACGTGCTCGGCGGCCGACCGGCAGGTGGCGGTGCCCGTCCGTGTGTTGCCCTGATCGGCCCCCCGTCCCGGAGCGGCGCCCCCTGCCCGCCCGCGTGCTCGGCGCGCCATGCCGTGGGGATCGCGCCGCGGGCGCCCCGGCTCGGGACGGGTTTCGCGATATGCCCCGGCGTCAGGTCGGGCGCCGGTTGCCCCCGGTCCCGGCGTGGCCCGTGCCGTCCGGTGTCCCGGCCGCCTGCTCCCGTCGCCGTCGGGCGGGTGTCACGGGCGGGGCCCGGTCGCCGTGCCCGGCTGGGGTTCCCCGCCCGGCCGCCATGCGGCGCCGTTCTCCAGGGCCTGGAGGGCTGTCGGGCCGATCGCCGCCCGCAACGCCTGGTCCATCGTCATGCCCGACCGCATGTCGTGCAGGATGCCGGTGCACACGCCCGGTCCGGTGCGGCAAACGGCCGCGGTGACCGCCAGCGCCTGCCGGAAGGCGAGGGCCAGGTTCGGCAGCCGGTAGAAGCCCGGACCCGTGATCTGCTGCCAGCTGTAGGTCCCGGCGCTGAAGCCGCTGCCGGACTGCGTCCAGACGTAGCCCGTCAGGCGCCAGTCCTCGTACTGGGCAAGGCCCTCGTCAAACCACACCGGCGGCAGACCGCCAGCCGCCAGGTCGTCGGCGAGGTGGCTGAGTTCGTGCACGACCGGTCCGACCTGCTCGTAGCGGGCCTGCAGGCCGGGCCCGGCGGGCAGGAAGGCGCTCGGCGCCTGGAGCCAGATCACGCCGTCGTAGAAATCGCCGATCGTCGATGTCGTCCCGGTGTCGGCCGCGAGCTGTGCCGCCGAGACCACCACCAGCACCGCCGGCGTGTCCGCGGGCAGGCCGAAGTCCGTGAAGACCAGCGCGGACGACTGCCGTGCCGCCGCGGCGACGATCGCCGCGTCCTGAGCCATGCCCGGCGCGTAATACACGGTCAGGCCCGGGTACGATAGGCGCGGCCAGTCGCGGAGGTTGAAGAGGACGCGCTGCCGCTGCACCGCGAGGGCCATGGTGTTGGTCTCGTTGGTCGCCGCCGCGAGGGCGGGCCGGAGCGGAGACGACAACAGAAGCGCGGTCGCCAGCACCGCCAGGAGAGCGGCCGGCCGCCGCGCGGCGGACCATGCCGGTATGCTCATGCCGCCACACTACGCGGTGCCGGGCCCTGCGTCTGTAGGCGTCGGCTGGCGGCGCTGCCTGTGCCCGCGCCGAGGTGCGGATCCGCGCCGCCCGGCCGGCCGCGCGCGCCCGGGCAAGGCGAGGCAGGGGCCGCCGCCCACCGCCGTCCTTCCCGCAAGGCCGCCATGCGGCCCGCCCGCCCCACCGCCTGCCCCTTGGCGCACGCAGCGGGCGATGCGTGTGCGTCAGGCGGCCGGCGCCGATGCCCGCCGCCTCCCGGCGGTCCCGCGCGGCCCCGGGCGAGGCAGGGGCCGCCGCCGACCGCCCTCCCTTTCCCGGAAGGCCGCCATCAGCGGCCCGCCCGCCCGATCGCCTGCCGCTTTGCGCACCCAGCGGCTGGCGCGCGTGCGTCAGGCGGCCGACGTCGAGGTGGAGGCGCCCGCGCCGCCACCCGCCGGTGCCGCGATCACGGTGCCGTGCTGCTGCAGCCAGCCCTGCCAGTTGCGCCAGTAGTCGACGTCGATGCCGTCGGGCACGTCGAGGTAGCCCGGCGCGCTGCCGGCGACGCCGGTGTGGCCGTACTGCCAGACGATCGAGTTCGTCTGGGGGTCGATGACGATGACGCGGTCGTTGCGGTCGTCGTTGAGCACGACGTTGCCGTTGGGCAGGGGCAGGGCCAGGGAGGGGTGGTCCAACTCGCCGGGTCCGGAGGTGACGCGGTACATCCAGACGACGTGGCCGGTCTGGGGGTTGAAGATGACCACGACGCCGGGTTTGCCGTAACCGCAGACCAGGACGTTGCCGTCGGGCAGGAGTTGGGCGTCTGAGACATAGCCGCCGTACAGGTCGGGTGCGGAGACGTCCCAGATCACCTGGCCCGTCGGCGACAGTAGCGCGACGCGGTTGCCGCTGATGAAGGTCATCAGGATGTCGCCGTTGGGCTGCGGTGTGTCGCCGTTGGGGTAGCCGAAGAGGCCCTGGGCTGGATTCGTGGCGCAGTAGCCCTGCTGCGGCTTGCCCCAGATCGAGAGGATCTGCTGCGCCGGGCTGATGGTGAGTTCCCGGCAGTTGCGGATGTCCGCGACGATGGTGTTGCCGTTCGGCAGCAGGTAGGCGTCGTCGGGGTAGTTGAGCTGGCCCGGGCCGCTGCCCAGTTGCCCGGCGATGCCGTAGTGCCAGATCACCTGGTGGTTGTAGTAGCCGATGCGCAGGATCGTACCGCCGTCCTCGTCGTTGGTGACGATGCTGCCGCCGTTCGGGGAGAAGAAGGCATCGTCGCCCGGCACGCCGCCGGCGGCGGCGCCGTTCCCCGTGCTCGATGCGGGATACTGCCAGATGATCTGCTTGGTGGGCGTGACCTCCAGCATGCGGTCGTTGTTCGAATCGGCGATGAGGATGGGATAGGGCAGGGGGCCGGACCAGGCCGGCGCCGGCTTGGCCGGCGAATACTGCACCGCGGGTAGGGCGGCATTCGACGGGGAGGCGGGGACGGTCGGGGCGGCGCCGGAGGCGCCCGCGGTGGCGGCGACCGCCGGCTTGGCCCCGGCCGGCGTCGTATGCGCGGCAAGGGCGGCGGCCAGCCGCGTGTGCAGGTGCCCGGTGCCCCAGAGGATCAGGCCGGCGGCGGCGCCTGCGGCCGCGAGGACCCCTACTACCCGGCGGCCGCGGATGCGGTAGCGTTTGGACAAGTGGAGACCACCCTTCCGTAACGGGCCGCTGCCGTGCGCATCCCGCCGTGGACCGGGAACCGGCGGAGAGCGGCGGCGACCGGCGGGACGGTGCCTGCCGGCGATGCGGTGCCTCGGCGTGTGGCCCGGCCGTGTTACGCCCGCCGGACCGGCGCCGTGTGTTCAGGTCTGGCCCCGCGTCGGGGCCGCGGGGCCGTCGGGGCCGTCGGGGCCGTCGGGGCCGTCGGGGCCGTCGGGGCCGTCGGGGCCGTCGGGGCGGTCGGGGCCGTCGGGGCGGTGGGGGCGGCGCGGGCCGGCCGGGG
>Ga0080006_1140682_pt1 | contig 13109 bp, 13 predicted proteins | sample RS3BMetagenome_FD_69209 | JGI IMG/M metagenome (GOLD analysis project Ga0080006, IMG submission 69209) | Ferric oxide microbial mat and aquatic microbial communities from Rainbow Spring, Yellowstone National Park, USA - RS3B (SPADES... ...
GTTCAATCGTACGTTTGTTTGCTCAACTGCGCGCTCATTTGAATCAAGCCGTGCTTGGGACAAGGCCGTTTGCGCTCGTTCAATTGAATTTTGCGCTTGCAAAATGGTCTTCTTACTTGTATGAGATTGTGCTTGTGATACGGCATTCTCTGCTTTGTCGACTGAATTTTGGGCGTCCGACAGCGGACTTTGTGTTTGCAAGCTCGATCTTGGGTTCGTCATCCATTTTCCCCCCGTCAAAGACTGGCCTAAACTGAAAATGCGTACCTATTATTGCCCGCGATGGACTTGTTGATACGGTAGTTGAGTTGAATGACTGAATGGGTGGAATGGTCTCACTAAGGGTAGATTATCAAGGGATGATCGCGGCAGTTGCTCAGTGAAACGCGCGTGTAAAGGAAGATGAATGTGTGGAATCGATGGCTCAATCAAGCGCGATTGCTCTGGATGACAACAACAAGCCCGAAGCGACGACAAATTCAAGCACTCGCGCATCGACTATATCATAGCAAAAAAATGAGCACAGTTGAGTATCTGTCCGCTGAGGATTTGGACATTGTGCAGATCGTTCGCGAACAAACCGCGTTCTATAATCGCAACAACGTTACGCGGACCAAGGCGTATCTCGATTATTTCGATCACCACCCGGAAATTCATTGGGCGTTACTGGCGCATTCTGTATCGCGCAACGGAGGGTGGGGGATGACGGATGTCAAGGGTGAGTGGTTTGCCCGCATCGCTAGCCCGGGAGAAGACGTACGTTTTTTTGGGTTTCTTGAGCGAGTTAATTGGCTGATTTTTGGCGACGCTTTCCCGCAACTTTTGCTGTATGAGGAGGGAAAAAGGCGCGAGCGCAATCTGTCTCGCCTGCTTGATTTGTTCCACGTCTCACGGTTTATGAGGGAGATGTGGAATGTGTTTTGGGAGAAACGGGAGTCTCAACTTTTGACGCGCGCTTTAATTGTTAACGAGCAGAACTATGTCGAGTCGCGTGCCATACATAATCCGAAATATAAGCAATCAGTGATCATGTCGCTCGAATTTCAAGCCCAATCTCTGCTCAATTTGAACCAAGCCATCTTCCCCTTTTGTAAAGGGAATGATATTCGACTGGCGGGGACGCTTGTTAAGCAGTTTGTTTCCATTGACGATCGCATTGTGACAGGAATTCAGTTGTATCATATTTTGTTTGAAGATCGACTCGTCCATCAAGCGATTCTCAAGTGGATGCGCGCGACACCGCATACGGGTTCGAGGGCGGATTTTTGGCCTCATTATTTTACGGATACAGCCTCTTCGGACAATTCAGCGAGCTATGAACCTCGCTTCATCGGCCATCCCTCCGCGGAGCGCCGAATTTATAGTCCGAAATTACTGCAAGTATGGCGGGATGTTGCACACCACGCAGCGGAGCCGGGCGATTGGTTCAACGATCTTTCCCATGCAGTGCATCTTTTTGGTGACATAAAGGCCCTGCCTGCGGATTTTACAGATCGTTACGTGCAAAGCCTGCAAACCATCGAAGGCGTTATGATGGTCAAAGAAACAATTGAATCCGTTATTCGTTAAATGAAAAGCTCCAAACCGACGCTCGGAGGTTTATGGAGAAAGTCTCGTACGTTTTCCGATTCCGCGACAACGTCTGCTACTTTTTGTTTCGTAGCTTTTTCACTTCTCGCTTCGAGTACCAGTATATTCCGCCGAGCACAACAGCCAAAAGAACAATCCAATATCCCCAATGAAACAACGTTTCCCATGTGGCCTTTAACCAAAACTGACCGTTATTTGTCAATGTGAATCCCTCCAAAAATTGGCGCATTTATAGTGTAAGCAGTGCGGGGCTGTCGTATACAGCGGATGTGTTGCGCTTGCGCACATTTTAGTACCCTGCGCGTCAATTCGAAGAGTGCTTTGACATGCGCAAGGCAACGAAGTAGTATGCACTCAGATGGGAGCTGATGGAGTTGAACATTGATATCCGACAAGCAGCGCTGGTGCAATTGCGGAGCACACCGATAGGCGAAGGAAAGGGGGTTCGCATCAACGTCCAAGAAGTGTATCAAGGCGGATGCGGATGCGAGAGAGTTGTTTCACTCGTTCAATCTAAAACGGATCCTAAAGATGGTGTTGTTTGCGCTTACGGCGTAACACTGCTGATGGACGATTTCGCGCAACAGATTTTGGGTGACCACCTTATTCTCAATTATGCGCCGTTGGTAGGATTTACACTCGCTACCACGGAGCAAACGATCGCCTACGGATTACACGTAAAAGGGTAGATGTTGTTATTTGTGCCTCGAATGAATAGAGATCGATCTCCACCGTGTTCACCTCGAAAGCCTCTACAAAAAATGAGTTTACTTCTTTCGAATCGGCAAAGTATACTAGTACACAGTATGAATGAAGTCAGATCGTTGTAGTCGGGAGGAGCCAACGAATGATTTACGAATTGCGCATCTATCATATGCACGCCGGAAAAATGCCGGCTATTCACCAGCGATTTTCCGAAGTGACGCTCAATCTGTTTCGCAAGCATGGCATGACGGTTTGCGATTTTTGGGAAGACGCCGAAGGAAATGCCAAACTGTACTACATTTTAGAACATGCCGATCGCGCGAGCCGGGACACTCAGTTTAAGGCATTTGAGAATGACCCAAACTGGATTCAAGCGAAAGAACGATCGGAAGAGGATGGGCCCATTGTTGAAAAGTTAGAGAATTATTTCATGAAACGGGCGCCATATTCTCCTTTAAATCACTAGAATTCAAGGGGTAACGGGGTGTGTTCGCACTCGTGACGCCCTCGTTATCCTGCGCTTACGATTCGTTCCAGTTGCGTATGGAAACGATGGAGGCCCAAGTCGGCAAGTTTTTCTGCGGCTGATTCCATTTTAAACGACAACCGGCAATCTTCCAGTTCATGCGTTAGCGGCACATCCAAGATGATGGTCGCCAGTCGCTTGCTCAACAGAGCAATTTCTTGATGTTCCTCGACCTTGTCTTTCATTTTCCCTTTGAGTAAGTGACGATTTGCGATCAAGTTTTCCACTGTTTCAAACTCAGCCAACAGCTTTTTGGCAGTTTTTTCGCCGATACCGGGAATACCTGGTATGTTGTCGCTGCTATCTCCCATCAAGCCTTTGAGATCGGTGATTTGTGAAGCGGATAGTCCCCATTCTTCCATGAGCGATTCAGGGGTGTAATAGCCCATTTCCGAAATGCCCTTTTTCATGATCGCCACCGTGACGTTGGAATGGACGAGTTGAAGGGCGTCGCGGTCTCCCGTTAAGACGAGAACGTCGTGTTTTTCTTCCGCCGCCAAGCGCGCCATGGTTCCGATAATGTCGTCAGCCTCGTATCGTTCGTCAAGGTGTTGCGCAACACCGAGGGCGTTCAGCACTTCTTTCGTCGTATCAAATTGGGGATGCAGCTCGTCCGGCAATTCGCCGCGCGTTCCCTTATAAGCGGGGTAGAGCTCTCGCCGGAAAGTATCTCGGGAAACATCCCACGCGACAAATAAATGAGTGGGTTGCATTTGTTCAACCGCTTTCAGCAGCATATTGAGAAAACCGAACACGCCGTTTGTGTAAACACCGCTTGCAGATCTCATGATGCGGCCCTGAAATGCGCTGGCAAAATAGGCCCTCACCAACATCGAACTACCGTCCACGATCAGAAAATTGGTTTGCTTCAATGGAATTACTCCTTCTTTGTGTCCGCATTGGATGATGATCCTATGGTAAGCTGTATTATGGCACATTTGCTACAACTTTTATAGCGTGGTGAGAAACGTGGAGAATTCGAAGACATATCGCATCTTGTTGTATTATAAATACGTGCGCATTGAAGACCCAATGGCTTTCGCAGCGGAACATCAAACGTTTTGTGATGAGCTTGACGTCAAAGGGCGTATTTTAGTGGCTGCGGAAGGAATCAACGGGACCATCTCGGGCACTGTGGCACAAACGGAAGCTTATGTGACAGCAATGCGGGAAGATCCTCGATTTACGGATATGGAGTATAAGATCGACGAGGCGGAAGACCATGCGTTTCGAAAGATGAACGTGAGGCCCCGAAGAGAGATTGTGCGGCTGGGGCTCGAAGAAGATCTTGATCCGACTGTGTTGACGGGCGAGCGATTGAGTCCGAAAGATTTTTACGAGCAGTTGCAGCGAGATGACGTAGTGGTTATTGACGCACGCAACGACTATGAATACGAAATTGGACACTTTCGTAACGCGATCCGGCCCGATGTTGAAGCTTTTCGGGACTTTCCGGAATGGGTTCGCACCAATCTGAGTCAATACAAAGATCGAAAAGTGTTGACCTACTGCACGGGGGGGATTCGCTGCGAGAAATTTTCCGGCTTTCTGTTGAAAGAGGGCTTCAAAGATGTTGGGCAACTTCACGGCGGAATTGTTGCCTACGGAAAAGATGAGGATGTGCAGGGGCAACTTTTCGATGGAAAATGTTATGTGTTTGATCGGAGAATTTCGGTTCCCGTCAATCGTACGGACGAGGATGTCGTCGTAGGAAAATGTCTCCATTGTGGGAAACCGGAAGATCGTTACGTTAACTGCGCCAATCCGCGCTGTCATCTGCAACATATTTGTTGCGCAACCTGTGAGGATGAACACATGCGTTCTTGTTCGAAGGCATGTGAGGAACATCCGGAAAATCGATACGAACTCGAACGGAATTCGGGAACGGCTAGTTGAGATTATGCGACGAAAAGAGGCGACATGATGAAAAGGAACGAGGAGACGCGTGTCGTCGTAGGAATGTCCGGCGGTGTCGATTCGTCGGTCTCGGCGTTATTGCTCAAGGAGCAAGGGTACGATGTCATCGGGGTATTTATGAAAAACTGGGACGATACGACCGAATTAGGCTATTGTACGGCTGAAGCGGACTATCGGGATGTGGTGCGCGTTTGCGATCGAATCGGAATCCCTTACTATACGGTGAATTTTGAGAAAGAATATATGGAGCGGGTGTTCACCTACTTTTTGGACGAATACAAAAAGGGCCGGACGCCAAATCCGGATGTTCTATGTAACCGCGAAGTGAAATTTGGCGCTTTTCTTGAAGTTGCGCTCGATCTCGGAGCCGAACGGCTCGCCACCGGTCACTATGCACGCGTCGATTGTGTGGACGGCGAATATCGACTACTGAGGTCGATTGACCAGGGAAAAGATCAGACGTATTTTCTTCACGCGTTAGGGCAAAGCCAACTGTCCAAAGCGATGTTCCCCATTGGCCATTTGACGAAATCGGCTGTTCGGAAGATCGCGCAAGACGCGCAACTGCCGACGGCGGAAAAGAAAGATAGCACGGGTATATGTTTCATCGGCGAACGTGACTTTCGTGATTTTCTCGGCCACTATTTGCCGGCGAAACCCGGCGAAATCCGCACACTCACGGGCGAACGAATGGGGCGACACGATGGGCTGATGTATTATACGCTTGGGCAACGGCGTGGTCTAGGGATCGGCGGCAGCGAAGCGGGAAGTGGGGAGCCGTGGTTCGTCGTTGACAAGGATTTGGCGACCAACACGCTGCTTGTCGCGCAAGGCGAGCGCAATCCACACCTTTATTCTGTAGGGCTGATGGCGACAGAAGTGCATTTTATCAGCAAGGACGAAATGGACAAACGCGTCTTCTCCTGCACGGCCAAATTTCGTTACCGTCAGCCCGATCAAAACGTAACCGTGCGCATGTGTGAGGGGAACACTGCAGAGGTCATTTTTGAACAGCCGCAAAAAGCAATTACTCCGGGACAGTTCGTTGTGTTTTACCGGGACAATGTCTGTTTGGGCGGCGGCGCCATTGATACCGTGTATCGGGAGTGGGCAGCGGCGCTGTGATCGGTAAAGCCAATCAATTATTGCATATTTCTGCCCCTTAACATTCCTGTAGGCGTTAAGAAATAGAGTTTGCAGAAATAATCGCGCCTCGATACGATGAGTGTACACGGGGTCATAGCCCTTAAAAACCCATCGTAGGAGGCGTTACCATGAAGTCTAGACTGATTAAGGCTCAGAATCAACGTGTGGAGCGAATTTCCACCTCTACTCTGGTAGTCGGAATCGACATAGCCAAAGAGAATCATGCTGCGCAAGCGATTAATTTTCGAGGGAGTGTCCTTACTAACCGCACAATCACGTTCGCAAACAGCAGAAGTGGCTTTGAATACCTGGAGCGAAGCATTCGGAAGTTACAACAAACTCATGGCATGGATGACGTCATTGTTGGAATGGAGAGCACGGGTCACTACTGGTTTAACATCGCAAATTGGTTGGTACAACAGGGTATTGACGTCGTTCTCGTGAATCCGATGACGACAAAACGCAACAAGGAGAATCGGGACAATTCACCGTCGAAGAGCGATCCGAAAGATGCGCTTGTCATTGCCGATGCAGTCAGTCGCGGGTATTACACGGCGTTCTCGCCCAAAGAAGAAGCCTTCCGGCGCATTCGCGTATTGGTTCAGAACCGAGAGCATTGGGTCATCGAATCCGGACGGATTGAGAATCGAATTCACCGCTGGCTGGATATCCGCTTCCCCGAATATACTCAGGCTTTCGAGGACATCTTCAGCACTCGCTCATTGGCTACTTTACGTAGATTCCCCGCCCCATCGGATTTAGTATCGATGACACCAGAGCAAATGGTAGACACCTGGAGAGAGTACATGTCGCGCCCCGGAGGTGTCCGGGGAATGCGTAAAGCGGCTGAGCTACTTGAACTCGCTAGACGTAGTGTTGGAGACCCGATCGCTCTTGAGGAAGATAAGTGGGAACTCCAACACCTGCTGGACGAGTACCAAAACGTCCGACGAATTATCGATGAAGCCGACGAAAAAATTCGGAAACTGCTCCCCGTGATGCCGTGCGCTGACTTAATCCGCTCTGTCGGCGCCTCGATACCGGCGACGGCAGCCATTTTAGCCTTTGGCGGAGATTTGCGTAACCTGGAACACGGAAAACAGCTCTTGCGTAAGGCAGGTTTGAACTTGGCAGAGCGCAGTTCCGGTAAATATAAAGGTCAGATTAAGTTGACCAAACGAGGTAATGCGCTGTTACGAAAACATTTGTACTTCACCGTATATCACCTGCTGTCCCATAATCACGCTTTTCAAACGCTCCATGCACATAACCTTCAGGTCAAACGGATGTCGAAGATGCAATCGATCATGAAGTTGATTGGAAAACTGGCTCGGATGCTGGTTGCCATGGCTCGAGAAGGACAAGCATTTTCGCCAGACAAGGCGCAATATCCATTGACGGCTTAAGAACATATGCTGAAACTTCAGTGACACCCGACTGAACACGTAGATTGGCTCATTCGCAGGATTTCAAAAAGAAAGCACGGAGTACCGAGATTGTGTCGCTTTAGGGCAAGGACCCGTTCCGTTAACGTGAATCGGACTCCACACCTTGGACAGACAGGACGAAGGAATGTAAGGGCGTAGACCCGTCGAGATATGGGAGTGTGAATCCCAAGGAGCCTGTGGAGAGATGCGTGCAGCATATGAGGTGTTCTGGAAGATGCTGTTTATTTCAACGCACCTTCTGTTCCCGCATACGCTCTAAACGGATCAACCCCACCTCTGAACGTATGATTTACTTCCTCCGTCTGATTCCGGGTGGTGAAATCCTGCGAATGATCGAGCATGCGTGAGAAAAACCTTACTTCACGAGGGAGTGCAACAAGCCGCGTACCAACTTTTCGCTCCGTGAAACGACGCAAGCCATCGTTGACAGATGCAATTAGCTATCGTCTGAGTTCGATAGTCATCGAGTGAATGACACTCAATAACTATCACTGTGTTCGCTGTGGGTTTGATTCAATAATTGAACTTTAAGAGTCGCAAAGCTCTTTCATTAAGCGTTGAATAAGGTCGTGGCGGTAAAATAGGAAGTTGCAAGCGTCCAGCTTCTCTTTGAATATGCTGTCCAAATAGCCAGTTCATTTTTGCTTGGGTTTGTTGTTCGGAAACATTGGCTTCTTCAAACCCTCTGCCTCGCTCTATCATATTATTGAGAATCATACGTTCATCCGGCTCAACAAGAAAAACAGTGCTTACCTTCTCTCGTATTCCGAAGTCGATCCTCTCCACAATGGACGGAAGAATGCCATCACCCTCTATGATGAGTGGACTATCTGTTGCCACATGATGTCCAATCACCCGTAACAAAGCCTTTGACACTATTTGACCGACCGTAATAAGACCCTCACATAGTTGTTCAGGATTCAAACTCCATATGCCCTCTTTGGCTATCAAGTCTGAATTAACAAAAAAGTGAAGTCCGGGTTGCTGATCCAAGGTTGTGACACTTTGAAGGGCAAGACGGATATCGTCAACTTGCATCACCGAAATTCCAGAGTGTCGAGAAATATGTTGAGCTAAGAATGATTTCCCTACACCGGAAACTCCTCCAATTAGTAATATCCTCCAACTTGGGTTAGAATCAAACACACTGCCGAGCTCTTCATGTATATTCATGGGCATACGCCTCCCAACTTATCGCAAGCTAATACAATTGGATATTGCTGCCCGTTAATCCAATAAGTCACCCACAGATACCCATCCGTACGCAGTTTCGCGTACGTCTTTGCCATCAATAGCGATCGTTCTCTCGTGAACTCTCTGTCCTCCAAGTGCTTCATAAAATCTTCGTGCCGATAGATTTTCTGAAAAGACCCAGACGAACATCGAGTCAACTCTCTGTTTTCTCAGGCACATTGCGACCGCATTCATTAAATGGCGCCCAATTCCCTTCCCATGGTGTTTCGGCAAGATATATATGCCATAAAGCTCGCCCTGGTAGTTATTGACTTCCTCCCTTGCCAATCCAGCCATTGCATAGCCAACCACTGAACCGTCATGCTCCGCAACAAAAATAACTGACAGACGTTCTGTATTCTTCAGCATTCTTTGGAATCGCTGCTCAGCCTTTTCGTAAGACAACTCGTTAATTAACGTATCGGGAACGATTCCTTGCTGGGTTCCTCTAAAGCTATCAACGTTCACCCGCGCAATGGCGCTCAAGTCATTTGGTAGCATTTCTCGAATTTGCACAATATTTCACCTCAAACTGTAATGCATGTTATCGTGCTAAACTGCCCATAACGCAATAAGGGTGACCAGCCTTTTGTCGCATAAGCCCCTGTTAGTTCAAGAAGAATATACTAATCATTTAATCCCTTTCCATTGAGAATTTGCTGCATACATTTTTCAACCCTTGACTCTCGAGTATTGGATTGTTTGGGTTCAGAAAAATAAAGAATGTATGCTCTTTGCCGTCCCGGTGTCAATGCTTCAAAAGCAGTTTTCAAGGCAGGGATTTCATCGAATTTATTTTGAAATTCTTCAGGAATTATGAATTCTGAATTCTTTTTAAAATTCACTTCCAAACCGGCTTTTTCAACTTCAATGGCTTCATAAATATAGGCTTTCAAGATGGTTTCCATTTCAACTATTTCTTGAACATTGGTGAACCGAATCTGGCGCGCCGCCTGTACATTCTCCGTTTGTTGGATTAGAATCCCATGGGCATCCTGTAACAAGGCACCTTTGTGAAACAGAAGCGCACAATATTCTTTAAATCCATGTATTAAAACTATGTTTTTTTTCTCAAACGTGTAACAAGGATGCATCCACTTAAATTCTTCGGTCAGCTCACAGTCAAGAACGATATTTCTCAACTTCTCATATTCTTCCTTCCACTTTTTAGCTTTACTTAAAAATTCATCAACCTTAGGATTCATTCTACTATTTGTCATCAAGGAACACCCCTCATCAATTTTTCGTTCAGCTGACAGTCAAGCAGACCTGGCTTGGAAAGTTACAGGGAGCTTATGTCGCTATTCTGCCCATAACTGCAATAAGTGTAACACACCCACTTTGAATGAATATGCAATATTCATGAATACTGGAGCGCCGCGTTTTTCTACAAATTTAGAAATGCGGAATACAAATGTTTTCCGCAAAGTAAAAGTACAGAAAAACGCGGCGCTCTGCTATACCGCGTTCTGCATATTCATTCAGTTGAAAAAGCATGTCCTTATGTCGCTAAAGCCCCCTTATGACAATGCAAACCCAATATGATCCAATTTAAGCGAATGAGAGATGATTTTAGAAAACGGATTAAATGGGGTTTTAAAGCGTTATTTCCCAACCTGCGATCCCAGTTTGACGCAGCGTAGCTCCGATTTGCTACGCCAATCCATTTTCTGTGTGCCCGTAATTGTCTTTTATGTGAACCGACACGTGTACTTTACCTATTTCCTTAATTGTTGGGTAAACCCATACATATGTGTCCACTCTTTTTTTGTTTTCATGAATATTGTGGACGGAGAAAGAGGGAGGTGAGAAAAATGGCAGCTACAATAGTTACTCCTTTTTTAGCGTCCAATAAATACAATGCAACGGCTTCAAGCGGTACGGTGGCTGGTGGCGATTTGACCATTCTTGCCACAAGTTTCACAGACGACAACGGTAATGCAATCACGGCTTTTCCGACTTTTGCAACCTACACGATGTACATCAATGGGTTTCTACAGCCTAATGGTGTTACTACCGTATCATCTGCTCAAATCGTTATTTCTGGTGGGGGTACTCTCGACCCAGCGGATCCAATTACCCTTGAATTGGTTAGAAATCACTAAGATTTTCACAAGAGGGGATGCCCCATTTTTGTGGCATCCCTTGTCGTTAGCACTCGATAACCTCAAATTGATGCATTTGTCCCAGGTAAACCGCCGTTGTACAATCTGATGCTTGGTTCATCTTATGGTCACGATAGAGTGTGGGAGGGGATTTGGATGTGTAGGAAAAGCGGATTAATAAAGGCTTCAATGATTGAAAGTAAATGCAATAATTGTTCTCACTCTAAAAGGAAGCACGTCTGCAAACGGACGACAAAAAAAAGTAGGCAATTAAAAGCACATGTTTCAATGTATTACGCTATTTCAGACGGTGCCTCTCGAATTTATACGGATGAACAACGCATAAACGGTTATAGCCGTATATTGTCGCCAAAAAAGGTGTCACTGATCAATGTTTTTATCAACGGTGTTCCACAATCACCCATAAGCTACACCATACACAGAGGACGGTTTCGTTTAAAGACGATTGGTGTGCCGACAAAGGGTGTTCCAATTATTATTCAGTTTATTCGATTTGGGACGAGAAAGAAAAGATGTGTGCACAAAGCAGTAGCTATAATTAAGCCCTTCGTTACTGCAACATCATCCTCCCCAGTGGCATCAGGTGGTGCAGTAAGCACTGCAGTAAATCCTGATGTACCCAGGTTCATTGCAACTATAACCGCTGGAATGATAGGTTTTACCGACACCACCATTACTGCAACCAGTTTCGTTGATGACAATGGTACGGCCGTGATTGTTTTACCATCGCCTCCTACTCATGGATATTTCAATGTGTATGTGAATGGTATTCTTCAAGAGGGTGGTTTATCTACACTCTCCACTGCTAGTCTCTTTTTGGAAACAACGGAATTTTCACCAGGTGTACCGGTTGTGCTCGAAGTAGCAGACTTCTCGAACACGACATCAACAATCACAACCGAGCCCACTATTTCTGCACCCATCATTACCGTAACAACGTAAAAACCCTTTAGATACACTACTTGAGACTCTAACCCCGATGTGGCCCGCGAAAGTTGAGTTAATCACATTTGTCCACTCGTTTTTGTATTGATGAATATGGTGGATGGTTAAGAAAGGAGGTAAAAACATAAAATGGCAGCTTCTATTGTTACTTTTAATTTTAGCCTCAAATTTGCTGATTTTTTTGCGTTGATGCCTCCTGATAATGCAGCAACAGTTGCTCCCGGTACTGACGTAAGTTTTCCGGAAGATGGACCTACTAGTGGGGCTGCTATTGCCCGTACTGGTCCCAGTACATTTAACTTGTCTGCAATTGGCACTTATCGGGTCTTTTTTCAGGTGAGTGTGGACGAAGCGGGCCAACTGATTTTAACTCTCAATGGCGCTGACTCAACCTATACGGTGGTCGGGCGAGCAACAGGTACTTCACAGATAGTAGGAATGGCTCTTGTGAAAACGACAGTCATCAATTCATTACTCACTGTAAGAAATCCTGCTGGCAATGCAGCGGCACTAACCATCACTCCTCTCGCTGGAGGAACAAGGCCTGTTTCAGCACACCTTGTTATCACGCAAGTCGCATAGAAGGAAATAGAATGGCATACTCGAGTCAATATCCGTTCAGGGCCTGCCGCAGTCCGTTTTGTGAGTTCATCCATGAGGAACAATTTCGATGGACTCTCATAACCAACCTGGAATCCGATATCTGCCGCCTCCACCGATTTGGATAACAAGAGGCGACGGACAAACCGCTACTTATCACACATCTGCGGAATGAATACCCATTCACACTGCAGTTATGTTAGCGCCGAGCTTGTGGCGCTAATCTGCCTATAACTGCAATAGGTTTAACACACCCACTTTGAATGAATATGTAATATTCATGAATACTGGAGCGCCGCGTTTTTCTACAAATTAGAAATGCGGAATACATAGTAGCCAAGCGGGAATCGGCAAAGGTTCCAATGGCTCGTCAAAGGATTCGGCTAACATGCTACAATCCACCTAACAGTGCTCACCGCGCCTCTCGACGATACGTACCAGGGTGAGACTTTTTATTTGTGAGTGGATTAATGGTATGAGAAAAGGAGTTGACGATATTGACTGAAAATAGTAAACTATTTATAATTTCACTCAATATCTCTCTTGTAATCATCCTTAGCTTCCCCTTAATCAGTTGTGGAATCCCGTTTTGGCGAACTGCTACTTAATTTTTTGCATCTAAAGAACGGAGTGCTTGATATGTCGTACTATTGCTTAAGATGTATGCGGATACATGAAGAGAAAAGTGAGGGCGACAGGATATTTAAGACTGGATTTCATACCATGTCGAGCGGTAAATTAAACGCTGGGGTTTGTGAGAATGCTAAATGGTCAGAGAAAAGGACCTAATTGTCACGGAACCAGAACAGGTATACTTCCGCTCATCTGATAATATTGTATGATTAACTTGTCCAAATTCTGACTGATTTCTAG
>Ga0080006_1130847_pt1 | contig 13108 bp, 14 predicted proteins | sample RS3BMetagenome_FD_69209 | JGI IMG/M metagenome (GOLD analysis project Ga0080006, IMG submission 69209) | Ferric oxide microbial mat and aquatic microbial communities from Rainbow Spring, Yellowstone National Park, USA - RS3B (SPADES... ...
CTATGAATTCGCCTTCGGCCGGTTCCAGTTCCAGGGGCTTCGCCAGAAGTTCTGGCAGTCGTTCGAGGTGGAATATCGGTTCGCCAAGGCGGGCTTTACCCGGGTCGAGCTGACCAAGGTTCTCTATCCCTGGGACGACACGATCACCGGAGGCCCCGCCTTCGCCGACCACCCCCGGAGCTGGGACTGGTCGTTCCGCGCGGAGACTCGCGCGGAAAATTGATGGCCTGGCGCCCGGATCCTTGCCCATGACCTGGGAGGTGTTCTCGTGACCTTCGAATCGCCGCAGCGGACCCAGGAGCAGTCGATCAAGGCCCGGAAGCATCAGCTTTTCGAGGATGACGAACCGGTCGGAGATCAGACCGGCCCCCGACGATCGTTCCAGGAATGCTTGCGAACCACGCCCGCCACACCGCTCTCGACTCCCATCAAAGGGCTGCTCTGGACCCTGGGCACGATCGTGATCCTTATCCTGATCGTCGCCCTGGCCACCGGAGGCCCCAGAAAGCCCCAACCCAAGAAGCTGACCGATCGAACCTCGTTCTCCGCGACGCACTTGGTCAGTTAATCCAAAACGAACCCATTGTCGGCGGGCGGACCGATCGGGAACGATTCCCTCCAGGCACCCCGGCCAAACCACGGCCTGATTTTCCAAGACGAACCCATTTTGGGTTCGATCCGGTCTCCTCCGGATGCTCGCGAGCATCACAAGGCGTGTTCGGTGTTCGTTGTTCTCGGTGCGCACCTGGTTGCCAGTCTCGAACAGAGCCCGGGGGACCGATCCAGAATCGGTTTTTCCAAAACGAACCCATTCCTCGGAGAGACCGCATCACGGATTCGTCGCCCGTCTGGATATATTCCTTGGCGGCGAGGCAGGCCCAACACAGAATCTCCCGCGATTCCCGATGTTTTCCGGAGGCCGATGTCCTTGGGAAGCTCGGGGAAGTTGCCTCGGAGGGGTGACCCGGCCTCGGATCTGGTCTCGGGCTTCAGGTTCGAAAGGTCCATCGGATTGAACTGCGCGAGGATGCGGTTGCTCTGGAGGGAGAGAGCGATGGCGTCTTCGGTTCGCCCCCGCGCAGTGGCGATCTCGGCCAGGGATTGGAAAAAGACCAGCTTCCCCGAGGCTTCGACCTCGGGATTCGTCTCGAAAATCGTCAGGGCCCGTTTCAGGGTCGCCACCGCCTCGTCGGGGTGCCCGAGCTTGAACTCGATGTTGTCGAGGAAGTAGAGGCAGAGCACCAGCGGATTGCCCGCCGGGCGGTCGAGCTGCTCGACGATCGCGACCATCCGACGGGCCATCGGCTCGGCCTCGGCGTAACGCCCCTGATCCCGGCAGAACAGGACCAGATCCTTGAGATCACTCGCCGTCTTGAGGTCCGGCGCCGCCATGACCTTGTCGCGGATCGCCAGGGCTCGGCGGACCAGCGGCTCGGCGAGCGCGTTCTCGTGACGATACCCCCGGATGGCCGCCTCTCGTTCCAGAGCCTGGGCCACTTCGAGGCTCTCGATCCCGAATCCTTTTTCCAGGAGGACCAGGGCCCGAGCGATCAGGGTGAGCGCCTCGTCGGAAAACCCTCGCTCGCAAAGTGTTCCTGACGCATTGTAAAGCGCCGAGGCCACCTCCGGATGGTCGGGAGGATCAATGGACTCGGCGATCTTCACGGCCTCGCGAGCCCGATCCTCTTCCGACTCGGCCCGGACCTCGGTGACAACCGGGTCGATCGCCACCGCCGTCCCGCCTGGAACCACAGGCTTGAGGGGTCGAACCGTCGTCATCGACGCCCTTCGAGACGACCGGATCGAAGTGGTCGGATTCGTCGCCGACAGCAGGGCCAGGGTCGTCCCGGCGGCTCCGACCAGCATCATCCACTTGGCGTGTCGACCCGCCATCGGCCGTCCTCCCGCGAGGTGTTTGAAGGCTCGCGCGATCGACGAGCCGGCGGCGGATCTTTACCCCGATCGGGGAGAAAGGGCCAGTCCGATCGTCCTTGGCGCGGGACGTCGATCGGAGGTAGCTTGTCATGACGCCGTTGGGACCGAACTTGAGGAATCCGCCAAGATGGACATCACGATCCGCTTATCGCCCGAGGAAGAGAGGACGCTTCACGAGCACGCCACCGCTTCCGGCGATGACATTACGAGTTACGTCCACCGTCTCATTGAACGTCATGTCCGTGCGTCGGGGATGCTGGCCGAACTGCTCGCGCCCATCCGACGGGAGTTTGCCGAGAGCGGCATGAGTGAGGATGAACTGGACTCGCTCGTGGAAGAAGCCCGCGAGGAGGTTTGGCGGGCGAATCACCTCAGCCCCTCGGATTCCTCGTGATCCCTCGGGCGGTCTTCGACTGCATGGTTTTCGTCCAGGCGTTGGCCAGCGATTCGGGGCCGGCCTTCGCCTGTCTCCAGCTCGTCCGAGACGGAAAGGTCGAGCTGTGCGTGAGTCCCGCGATCCTCGCCGAGATTCGCGACGTTCTCGCCCGTCCGAAACTTCGGAGGAAACTCCCATCCCTCATACCCGAACGGGTCTCGGCCTTCTTGCTGGATGTCGCGAGCATTGCGGTTCTGATCTTGGATGTTCCTGACGCGTTCCATTACGATCGCGACCCCAAGGATGAACCTTACGTCAACCTCGCCATCGCCATCGTCGCCGGAGCTCGCCACCTCGTCAGTAGAGACCGTGATCTCCTCGACCTGGCCGAGGATAAAAACTTCCGCCAAGAGTTCCCCGGATTGAAGATCCTCGACCCGCTTGCCTTTCTCAGGGATATAGCTGCGTTCGAGGAGCCATCGGGAAGCTGATTGTCCGCCCCAAGTCGAAGAGCCCGCCCCGTCGAGCCCCGGTTTGATCCGGAGTCCGGCGGGGCAGGCCCGTGGAAGAGGGATGCGGATGAGGATGAGAACGCGTTTCGTTCCGACTTCGATCAGGTCCCGAACTCGGGCCGCCGGCTGTTGAGCTGCGACTGGAGCCGCTGGATGATCGACGAGTGCATCTGCGAGACCCGGGACTCACTCAGGTCGAGCGTGGCGCCGATCTCCTTCATCGTCAATTCCTCATAATAATAGAGGATGATGATGAGCCGCTCGTTGCGGTTGAGCCCCTTGGTCACCATGCGCATCAGATCTTTGCGCTGGAGGCGACGGGTGGGGTCTTCCCCTTTCTTGTCTTCGAGGATGTCGATCTCGCGAACATCCTTGTAGCTGTCGGTCTCGTACCACTTCTTGTTGAGCGAGATCAGGCCGACGGCGTTGGCGTCGTTGGCCATCTTCTCGTACTCTTCCGCCGGGAGACCGAGCCGCTCGGCGAGTTCGGTGTCGGTCGGGGGTCGGCCGTGCAGGGCTTCGAGCGCCTTGCGGGCCTCTTCCATCTTCGAGTGCTTGGAGCGGACCAGCCGAGGGACCCAGTCCATCGTCCGGAGCTCGTCGAGCATGGCCCCTCGGATTCGAGGCACGCAGTAGGTCTCGAACTTGACGCCGCGCCCCAGGTCAAAGGCGTCGATGGCGTCCATCAGGCCGAAGACCCCGGCGGAGATCAGGTCGTCGAGGTCGACGCCTTCCGGCAGTCGCTGCCAGATCCGCTCGGCGTTGTACTTGACCAGAGGCAAATACCGCTCGACCAGGCGGTTGCGCAAGGGCGTGGTGGGCTGTTCCTTGAACTCGCGCCAGAGTTCGGTCACATCCACGTCCAGCTTGGTTGTCATCCCTGACCTCCATGTCGGCGGCTTGAGAGGAAGCACGTCCTGTGCTTCGGGGCGACCAGCCGTTGGGGAGTCCGGCCCGTCTTCCGACCCTTCGCCGAGGCGACTGGCCGGCCCTTGCATCCTCTCTCGTCTCGGTCCAAGGAACCCGTAATCACTGTCTTTATCGGAGAATCGCTAGCAATGACTTGAGCGGGATCTTCCGGAAAACCGGAAGAATCGGCGTGGCCCTCAAAGAGCCACCTTGCCCAGGGCCCAGCGAGCGGCCAGGGCCGCAAAGAAGCCGGGACGTCTCGCCCGAGGGACCTCGCGGTCGCGTTCCCGCAACAGCCGGGCCAGCCGTCGGACGTCGCGAGACGCCGCGGCGGTTGGATAAGCGGTCGAAAACGGCTGTCGGGCCCGGACCGCCAGCGGAACGTGAGGATCAGACCGGACCGAGCCCAGCCCATCCACCACGGCGCCGAAGAACTGGCGGCTCGACGCGGTCAGGCGGGTCAGCACCTCATCCGCTTCCAGCGTCGAACTGACTTGATTCACGACGGCCCGGAGTGTCGGCGGAGCGGCCAGGCGGCGAAACCGGTGGATCGCGGCATGGGCGTCGGCCACCGAGGTCGGCTCGGGCGTGGTCACGATCAGGACCTCGTCGGCCGCCGCCGCCAGCGTGGCGATCGAAGGACCGAGGCCGGAACCGGCGTCGACCACCAGGTAATCGGCCTCGCCTTCGAGCCTGGAAAGCTCGTCCACCAGCCGCCTCGGCGCGTCGCCAAGGGTCTCGACCAGCGTTCTCGACCCGTGAGCCCCGGGAATGATCCGGATCGCGCCCGGCCCGGCGACGATCGCGTCGAGCAAGGGCCGATCGCCGGCCAGAACATCGCCGAGGTCGCAGTCCGGAGCCAGACCACAGAGCAGGTCAATATTGGCCAGGCCAAGGTCGGCATCCACCAGCACGACCCGACTCCCTCGCTCCCCCAGCGCGATCGCCAGGTTCAGCGCCAGGTTCGACGTGCCCACGCCCCCCTTGCCGCTGGTCAGGACGAGGGAGCGAGCCCTCGGCCCGGCCTTCGGTTCCCGGACGATCGGAGGCATCTCGGCAACCACCGAGACTCCCGACCGGGCCTGAACCCACTGCCTCAGTCCGTCGGCTTGATCGGACATGAAAATCCTCGAAGATAGGAATGATTGCACGCCATGTTTATCAGGGTCTTCCGGATCGGGCAAGGCCGAGTTTCCGATATCCCGACGAGAAGATAGTCATGTCACCACGTCATGACCAAGGATCAGCCGGGCGATCCGCGACCGGTCGGCCGGCTCGATGTCGTCGGGCACGGCCTGGCCGGTGGTCAGATAACTGACCGGTCGGTCGGCCTGGCCGAGGACGCCGAGGACGCCGCCGAGCCCATCGGCCTCGTCGAGCTTGGTCAGGATCAGGCGGTCGGCCTGGACGACGGCAAACCGCTCGACGGCGGCCCGGAGGCTTCGCTCGCCGGCCACGGCGCTGAGGACCAGGTGGACCTCATCGGGCTGAGCGGCGGCCAGGAAGTCGGCCAGCTCTCGAATCTTCACCTCGTCGCGAGGACTCCGTCCGGCGGTGTCGATCAGGACGAGGTCGACATTTCCCAGTTCGTCGATCGCCCGGCGCATCTCATTCGGGGCGTTGGCCACAGCCAGGGGAAGGTCAATGATCTCGGCATACGTCCGGAGCTGCTCGACGGCGGCGATCCGGTAAGTGTCGACCGTCACCAGCCCTGGGCGGAGGCCATGAGCGAGCTTGAAGTTGGCCGCGAGCTTGGCCACGGTGGTCGTCTTGCCCACGCCGGTCGGCCCGACCAGCGCGACCACCCGGCGAGTCCCCGCCACGGCGGCGATCGGCGGCGCGATCTGGATGGCCGACTCGACCGCCTCGCAAAGCGCCTCGCGGACCGTCTCGGGCCGGTTGAATTCGTAGGGTTCGAGCCCCTCGGCGACATGCCGGACCAGGCGACGCGCCAGGGCCTCGGGCACGTCGGCTTCGAGCAGGCTGGCGTAGGTTGGCACCAGCTCACCGGGGAGGTCGGGAAGCAGGTGATCGAGCCGACCATGCTTGCTCAGGTCTTCGACCATCGCATGCAACCGGCTCAGTTGCTCGCCAAAGTGCGAGTGCAGCGCCTGGGTCGTCGGCGGGACCGAGACCGCAATCGGAGCCTGCGTCGAGCCCGGTCGATCGGCGGGCGACGAGCCGTCGGAGGCGGTGACCTCGACCAGCTCTCGCGAGCCGAGGCCGAACATCCGTCGACGGCGGACCTCGCGAGTCCCGAGGATCACGGCCCCGCCGCCGAGGTCACGGCGGACCTGCGCCAGCGCTTCCTTCAGCGTCCCGGCCCGGTAGGTCTTCGCGCTCACCATTCGAGGATCTGCCTCCGGTCTGACAGGCCAGAAAATGTTCGATCAGCAAGGGACGATGAACGTCGTGAGTGGTCCCGTCGACTTCTCGACCCTGGTTCATCAACCATCATTCATGCTCCCCATGCCCACCAGGGTCGGCGTCGACTCGGCGGTGGAATAAGAGGTGACGACCGGGATCTCGTCCTCGACCACGGTGCCAAGCGTCTCGACCGGCGTATCGCGGGGGATCTCGCGCTGACTGAGGACGACCAGTCGGGGCAGGTCGACTCTGGTCAGATCCTTCAGAACGGGTCGGGCCTCGGCCGAGCAGAGCACGATCGGCGGATGACCGGCTTCGATCAGGGGGGCGACCGCCCCGGCGACGGCCCGGATCAGGTTCCGGGCGACCTCGGAGCCGAGCGCCGCGGCGGGCCGGGTGTCGTCGAGACCGCCGATCATCCCGAGCCGGACGTCTAGCCCTCGTGAGAGGGTGGCGACTCGAAGCCGACCGTCGGCGTTGAGGTATTGCTGGGTGATCCGCCGGGCCAGGCTCCGCCGGACCCGCTCGATCAGGACATCGATGTCCTTGATCCGCGCCGCGTGGACGGCCAAGGTTTCGAGGATCGTTTCCTGGTCGCGGACACTGACCCGCTCGCGGAGCAAGCCTTGCAGGACCTGCTGGACCTCACCGGCGCGAAGTAGCCCCGGCACGACCTCATCAACCAGCGCCGGCGACGTGGCCCGGGCCCGGTCGAGGAACCGGCCGACCTGGTCGCGAGTCATCAATTCATCGGCATGACCCAGGACGATCTCGCCGAAGTGCCCGGCAACGACCGCTGACGCTTCGAGAATCCGGCAGCCGGCGGCGGCGGCAACCTCGCGACCGTCGGCGTGAATCCAGACCGCCGCCCGGCCGGTGATCGGGTCGACCCCGTCCCGACCCTCGGTCCCCGCTCCCAGACCGGCTGGAGGCACCGCCAGCAATCGGCCCGCATAGGCGAGCCCCTGGCCGACCACGGCCCCTCGGATCTTGAGCCGATAATCGAACGGACCGAGGCCGATCTCGTCGCGAATCCGGACCTGCGGCACGATCAAACCCAGGTCGCGGGCGACCCGATGGCGAACGGCCCGAAGCCGGTCGAGCAGGTCGCCCCCCCGCGTCGGGTCGGCCAGTCCGATCAGGCGATAACCAATTTCCAGTTCGAGCGGATCGACATGGAGCAGATCTTCCATCCGGTCGGAGTGGTTTTCGGAAGTCGGCTGGACGTCGGCGGGCTCCTCGGAACGCTCGGGTTCGGCTGTCTGACGTGTCGCCAGAACGAAAGCGGCGACACTCAACGCACCGGCGAGCGTCAGGAGCGGCAATTTGGGTAACGGTGTCAGAGCCAGGAGACCCAGAAAGACGGCGGCCGAGCCCAGGACGACCGGTCGACCGAGAAGCTGGCCGATGACATCGGAGCCGAGGTCGGTCTCTTCCGAGCTTCGGGTCACGATCAGGCCGGCCGAGAGCGAGATCAGGAACGCGGGGACCTGGCTAACCAGGCCGTCGCCGATGGTGAGCTTGGTGAAGACGTCGACCGCCTGGCTCAGCTCCATCCCGTGATTGACGATCCCGAGAAAGAGCCCCGCGACGATGTTGACCAGGGTGATGATCACGCCCGCGACGGCGTCGCCCCGGACGAACTTGCCGGCACCATCCATCGCCCCGAAGAAGTCGGCCTGGCGATAGACGGCCTCGCGGCGGCGGTGGGCCTCGTGCTGGTCGATGAGACCGGCGTGGAGGTCGGCGTCGATGGCCATCTGGCGGCCGGGCAGACCGTCGAGCATGAACCGCGCGGCGACCTCGCTGATTCGCGTGGCCCCTCGGGTGATCACGACGAACTGGATGACGACGAGGATCGCGAACAGGATGGCGCCGACGAGGACCTGCTCCCCGGCCACGAACTCGCCGAACGCCCGGACGACGCCGCCGGCGGCGTCCACGCTCTTGTGCCCGTTGGTCAGGACGAGTCGAGTGGTCGCGACGTTGAGCACCAGCCGGGTGAGCGTGGTGGTCAGCAAGATCGTGGGAAAGGCGCTGAAGTCGGTCGGCGACCGGATCGCCAGCGTGGTCAGCAGCACCAGCACGGCCAGCGTGATATTGGCCGCCTGGAGCAGATCGAGCACACTCGGCGGCACGGGCACAATGAAGACGAGGATCGCGCCGATGATCGTCACCGGCAGGACGATGCCCGCCAGGCGATTCCAGGTCGATGAGGAGGCCGAGGCATCGAGCGCGGGAGGCATCCGTTCCTCTCCTCCACCCAGTCAGGAAGGGCCAGGCTGGCCCAGGACTTCGCGGCGCCGGGCGTCCTTGCTCGGCGAAGCCGTCGATGATCGATCGGGACGCGGTGGAGAAAGATTCAAGGTGGGGGGTTCGACGTCCGACGTGTGACCGGACGATACCGCCGATCGCCCGGGGTGTCCAGCCCGATCAGGGCTCCACGGGCCAATCCGAGGCCAGCGCCGCCATCAGCTCGGGCGGGACGACGGGCGTGCGGAGCCTGGCCAGCGCGAGGGCCAGGGCGGGGGCATCGAGCACCGGGACATTGGCGGCGCTCGCCGATTTGCCAAGTTTTCGGCCGGTCGCGCCGTTGGCGGAGGATCGAATCGTGAGACGTCGAGGGGGAGGGCCGCCCGCGAGGATGATGATCAGGCCCGAGGCTCCGGTCACGGCCAGGGTCGCGCCGGCGAACAATTCGGGGGCGTCGCCCCGGAGGGCCTGGGCTTGCTTGCGGCGTCGAGAGCGGAGAGCGGGGTCGCCGTCGGCGGCCCGGAGGTCCTCGCGGTGCTGGTCGGGAGTCAGTCGCATCATCGCCTCGAACCGCTGATACTGGAGGGCGAAGTCGACCAGGCCCATCACCAGGGTCGCCAGGGCCAGCATCAAGGCCATCGACTGCAACATCGCGCCCGAGGCCCGGGCCAGGGCCGGGGGGTCGAGCCGGGTGAGCCGTTGCAGGCCGCCGAGATCCGAACGGATCACCCAGGCCGCCACGCTCACGACCACGGCGGCCTTGATCAACGACCAGAGCCCCCGGCTTATCCTCGCCGAGAAGCCCGATCCCGAACCTTCTTCATCGAGCCGGAGCGACCAGAGCCGCGAGGGGTCGGGGGCGGTCAGGCCGGGGGCGAACAGGCCGGCGGCCTGGGCCTGATGCGCCAGGATCGACGCGGCCAACGACCCGCCCAGGATGCCGAAAAGTGGCAGAGCGACCGCCCAGGCCGCGGCTCTCAGGCGGGCGACCAGCTCGACCGGACTACCCAGAACCATCAGGTCGCCCGACCACGAGTCGCGGACCAGTCCCATCAAGGCCAGAACCAGGTCATCCCCCCAGAACCCCAATAAGGCCGAAGCCGCCAGCAAGCCCGCCGCGCCGGTCAATTCCGGGCTCCGGGCGACCTGACCCCGCTCGCGGGCCTCGATCCGCCGACGCATCGAGGGCTCTTGCGTGCGGTCCTCGGACATCAGCTCACCTCTCGGTCAGGAATAGGCTCGATCGATCAATAATGATCCGCTTCACGGCCAACCCCACGGAAATCCGCTCTGCCAGGCGGTCGCGAGCGTCCCCGCCAGGGTGACGAGCCCGAGCATGGCGAGGCCCAGGCCGATCAGGGTTCGCGCGGGGAGCGAGAGCGAGACCAGTTGCAACGAGGGGGACGCCCGGCCGAGCAGGCCGAGCGCCAGGCCCGCCAGGGTCAAGGCCAGGGCCGGGGGGGCCGAGGCCCGCAAGGCCAGGCCCAGGGCTCGGGCGACCTGCTCGAACGCCCACGAGGCGACCTCGGGCGAGGCCGTCCCGATCGACCCCATCGGCCGGACCACGCGATAACTCTCGGCCAGGGCCAGGACCAGTTGCGTCGGGCCATCCAGAGCAAGGAACACACCCAGAGCCATCAAGCCATAAAGATGACCCAGGGGCGTCAGACCGTCGCCCGCCTCGGGATCGAAGAGCGCCGCGGGAGAGAGCCCCGCCTGGGCTCCCACCACCTCGCCTGCCTGCCGGGCTCCGGCGATCACCAGCGACCCCGCCCAGCCCAGCCCGGCGCCGATGGCCAGCTCGAAAATACAGGCCATGCCGATTGCGTACGGGCCGACCGGCGCGGTGAATCCAGGGACGACCACCGGCGCGATCAAGGCCGTCAGCACGACCGCCAGGACCAACCGCCCTCGACCGCCGAGACCGGGCGAGGCATATCCCGGAGCCGTCCAGCAAAGCCCGAAGACCCGGGCCAGGACCAGCGCCCAAGGCCCCGCCATCGCGACAATGGTTTCAATCAACGGGGTCAAAAAGGTGGATCCTTGGAAGGAAGACAAGGGGCCTCGGATCAGAGTCGATCCGGGATCGACCCGAACAGCTCGACGGCGTACGCGACCCACCGGCCGACCAGCCAGGGAAGGGCGAGCAGGGTCGCGACCAGGACGGCGGCGAGCCTCGCGACCTGCCCGACCACCGGCTCGCTCATCTGCGTGAGCGTCTGCCCGATCCCGACCACCAGGCCCACCACCAGGGCCACCACCAGCAGAGGCCCGCCCAGCAGCAAGGCCATCCGGAGGGCCTCGCGGGACCACTCGATCACCGGCTCCATCATCTCCATGACCGGCCGCCTCCCTGGAGGTTCGAGTCAGACCACGAAGGTTCGCAAGAGCGCCGTGGCGATCAGCAGCCAGCCGTCGGCCAGGACGAAGAGGATCAGCTTCAGGGGCATGGCGACCAGGCTCGGCGGGAGCATGAACAGGCCCATCGCCGAGAGCACGGCCGAGACCACCAGATCGATCACCAGGAAAGGCAGATAGATCAGGAAGCCGATCATCAAGGCCGTCGTCAGCTCGCTAAGCAGGAACGCCGGGGCGACGACCTGGAGCGGCATCTCGTCGGCCGAGGTCGGGTCGGGCTTGCCGGGGCTGGGAGGCTCGGCGAAGTCGTAGAGGTCCCAGAGATAATGCGCGTGGTTGGTCCGCTGGATCTGGTCGAGCATGAACTTCTTGATCGGTCCCGACCCCGCGTCCCACGCCTGCCTCGGCGTGATCTTGCCGGCGGAGTAAGGCTCGATCGCCCGGGTATAGACCGACTCGCCCACCGGCTTCATCACGATCAGGCTGAGCAAGAGAGCCAGAGCCGCCAGAACCTGGTTGCCGGGAACCTGCGGAGACCCGAGCGCCTGGCGGATCAGGATCAAGACAATATTGATCCGGACAAAGGACGTGAACATCAGCAAGGCCGCCGGCGCCATCGAGGCCAGGCCGATCAGGGCGACGCTCTTGAGCCCCTCGAAGTCGCTGGGCTTGATCGCCATCGGCAAGGGCAAGACGGGCGGCTTTGACTCCGGAGCGGGGGCCGTCTCGACCAGCGGGTCGAGCCCGACCTTGCCGTTGGGCTTGACCGTGCTGGTCGCGGACGTCGCGACCCGGGGTTGATCCGGCGGTGAGCCGAGAGCCGGAATTGTCAAAAACAGGATCGACAAGGTGATCAGAGAAGCCCGGAGGTTCATTCGTCGTCTCCGATCCGCCGGTCGAAGCCACTCGATGAACGGGGCGGTTCGGCCCTGGGTTCGGGGGTAGGGCGAGGCTCGCGGCGAGGCGCCAGCCTGGCGAGCTCGACCAGGTCCTGCTCAGGGTCGCGCTCCTCGAAGAGCGAGACGCGGTCGGAGCCCTCGCCCCACCCTGGTTGGTCCAGGCCGGTCTTCCTGGCCGCGCCGGCTTCGAGGAACCGCATCGCCTCGGTGCGGAGCTCCTCCACCGAGAGCTGCGCGCCTCCCTCGGGGGTGGTCATGTCGCGGCGAGCCTGTCCACGGACAGCCATGGTCGCGCGCCTCGGCGGTGTCGCGCTCGGCGTGCCCACGGGCGCCGTTGGGGCAGGCCGCTCTAGAGTGGAGCCGTTCTCATGGTGTACGTCCTTGCCGTCGGCGCTGCGATCGCCAATGCGCTGACCAGCATCCTCCAGCGGCTGGGGGTGGAGGATGCGCCGCAGTCGGACTCGCTCCATCTCCGCCTGCTGTCGCACGCCCTGCGCCGGCGGGTCTGGCTCGCCGGGTTCGCAGTCATGGCGTTCTCCTTCGTGCTCCAGGCCGGAGCCCTGCACGCGGGCCAGCTCACCACGGTGCAGCCGATCCTCACCTCCGAGCTGCTGTTCCTCGTGGTCTTCCTGGCCATCTGGTTCCGGTTCCGGGTCGGGCTGTGGGAGTGGGCGGGGGCGGCGGCGGCTGCGTTGGGCCTGGCAGGGTTCCTGGTGTTCGCCGCACCCGGGCGGGCGACGACCGACGCGCCGAGCAACCTCTCCTGGGTCCTGGTGGCCGGGGCGTGCGTCGTCGTGATGGCGATCGCGGTCTGCCTGGCCCGGGTCGGGCCCCGGTGGTGGCGGGCCGCGGCCTTCGGGAGCGCGGGGGCCATCGGCTTCGCGTTCACGGCGTCGCTGACCAAGGTGGTGACGACCTTCGTCGCCAACGACTGGGTGAGCATGTTCCGGCATTGGCAGACCTACGGCATCGCCGTGACCGGACTGCTCTCGGTGTTCCTGGCCCAGAACGCGTACCACGCCGGCCCGATCGCCGCGTCGCAGTCCACGCTGGTGCTGGTGGACCCGCTGGCCAGCATCCTCATCGGCGTGGTGCTCTTCGGCGACCAGCTCCGCACGTCGCTCCCCTACGGCCCGCTCGAGGCGGCGTCGCTCCTGGTGTGCTTCGCCGGCGCCGTGGTCCTCTGCCACTCACCGCTGGTGAGCGGGATGAAAGGTGAGAGCGGGGCTGAGGCAGAGATGCTCGCCCACCGCGCCCGACGGCGTCCCGGAGCAGCCGACGACCCGTCGCAGGGCTCTCCAGCCCTCGGGCCCGACGTGGCGTGACGCGCCGCTCCGGGGGGCACCGGTGCGACGCGGGTGCCGGGCGGGGGGATCAGGGACCGGGCCCAGGGGTGCCGGCCTCGCCGGCCAGCACGGCGGCTTGCCCGACGAGGCCGGCGAACGCGTCGGGGTGCGAGAGGTGGGCGCCGTGGGACGCCCCCGGAACCTCCACCATGA
>Ga0080006_1143024_pt1 | contig 13094 bp, 12 predicted proteins | sample RS3BMetagenome_FD_69209 | JGI IMG/M metagenome (GOLD analysis project Ga0080006, IMG submission 69209) | Ferric oxide microbial mat and aquatic microbial communities from Rainbow Spring, Yellowstone National Park, USA - RS3B (SPADES... ...
CATGCCTGCAGCGCCTATTCCCTGCTGCGCCATGCCCGTTCCTACAAGACCTCCTGCAATCGCAATCGCAGCTGCGATCGCGTATTCTGGATTTGCAACAACCATTTTTTTCACCGTTCATTAAGCATAAGTATACAAGTATATCCTGTATCAAGTACAAGAACAATCCAAGTCAAGCCTCATAAAGCAGTGAACTACCCCATCCTTACGGATGGAGCTTCTTGAGCCACATCCATTTGTTTAGGGCTTCTCACTTCATTTGAGATACTTGCTTTCACATGCGGAATATGTTTTAGATATTCCAGCATGTTACTTGTAGAGGTATTGTCATCTACGAGCGTCTCCCCTACGTTCCATAGGGAAAGTCCTTTTGGACAAACATCCTATACAATAAAACTATATAAATATTTCGCTCGCTTTAATCCCCCATCTCACGAAAAGGGACTTCTCGCGAGCAGAGTTAAAGAGATGGTTTATATCAACGTGAGCGGGAAAACCCACGCTCTTTAGAGGTGGGATGAGAGCGAACTGTAGAAAAGTATATAAATATGAACTTAGATATACAACTATGTATTTCATAAGGGCATATAGATTCAGAATATACCCCGACATAAAGAGGCAGAAGGAGATAGATGAAAGGATAGTTCTTGCCCAACAGCTCTACAATACAATACTTGAAAAAGCCAAATCGGAGTATGAAAAAAATAAAATTACAAATATAAGTAAATCAACTTTGAACAGATACATGAAAGAAGCAATGAACGAAGACAAAGATTTCCTAAAACTATATTCGCAGACAAGGCAGGATGTATTCATAAGGTTGCTGAAGGCGTTCCGAAACTTCTTCCGCAGGTGTGAGGAAAAGAAAGCTGGAAAGAAGGTAAAGGTAGGCTTTCCTCGCTTCAAATCAATCGATAGATACAAGTCAATAACATACCCACAGTACAACGGTTCTTTCTCAATAGAGAAGGAGAGAAAGGTATATATACTCAGAGTATCAGGTATTGGCAGAATGCAAATAGAACTCCATAGGCCTATAGAAGGTAAGATAAAAACCCTAACAATAAAGAAAAAGGCTGGCGAGTATTATGCAATATTCACAACAGTAAACGAAATAACGGTGCCAGAAGTTGCTGATACAAACCCTATTGGCATAGATATGGGACTGCACTCCTTTGTTGCATTGTCAGACGGCACAAAGGTAGAGAAACCTAATTTTGCAAAGAAGAGTGCAAAGCACATTGCAAGATGGCAAAGAAAACTTGCAAGAAGGACAAAATGGGCAGGCAATAAGAAGGCAAAAGAACAATCTAAGAATCGCGAAAAGGCAAAGGTAGGCCTTCAAAAGGAATGGGCACATGTTGCAAGTCAATCAGACGACTTTGCACACAAACTCTCTAATAAATTGGTAAATCAGGGTTATACCTCATTTGCAGTAGAGAAGTTGCAGATACAGAACATGGTGAAGAACCACAATCTTGCACAGGCAATATATAATGCTTCATGGAGAAAGTTCATTCAAATGCTCTCATACAAGGCTGAAAGTGCTGGTTTGAGTGTGTTTGCAGTTGATCCAAAAGATACAACACAGGAATGCAGCAGGTGCGGGCACGTAAAGACAGGCAACGAAAGATTAGACCTGTCAGAACGTGTGTATCACTGCAATGTCTGCGGGCTAAATATAGATAGGGATATAAATTCTGCGCTCGTAATAAAGAAAAGAAGAGAAATGCTCAAAAGAACTACCCCTGGACAAGGGGGAAGTAACGCCTCTGGAGATGCAGCCTCTACGATGCGAAAAGTATCGCAAGTTGCGTCGATGAACCAGGAACATACTCTGCAACCGAGAGGAATCCATGTTGCAGGGGAAGCCCACGACCTTTAGTCGTGTGGAGGATGTCACAGTGGTGGCTAGATGCAGGTAAATGAAAAAAGAGTAACGCCGTTAGTGAGGAAGAAGAGAGCTATTATGCTTAAGAAGGTTTCTGCTATTGCAGCAGTTGTTATTATATTAGCGGCAATTATTGCTGCATGGGCATATGTAGCAACATCTTCTGCTACTGTCCATTATATTTCTCCATCTGCATCAGTTAAACTCGCACATAATGGCATGTTCTACTTCAGGCTACCAGGAAACACAAATACCTATCTTGTCACCTTGGAGAATTCTTCTAATGGTGGGGCGCTGCTTTACCTGACGCAGCTTCCAGTACTTAACAATCCGATATCAGCAGTATTCATTTTCCCAAACGAGGGCATGAACCTAAGTTTGGAAGGAACAACAGTGGCTGATATCCATATATCACTCATAGGAAGCAATGCTTCATATGCAAAGCTTTCCTTGGAGCCTGTTGATCCAAGCCTTGGCATAAAAGCGGCAAGCGTGCCGGTGATAGCACCCATGATATTCATAGAGCAGGCATTGTACACGGGCAATGTCAGCGTGGTTACTACTACAGCATCATCAACTTCCACATCAACCACCGTGCTTACTACCGTGCCATCCTCTTCGCTGCCTGTAGCACAGCTGATGCAGCTTGTCAACAACACAAGCCCCGGTATACTGATGAACGGCTACAAGGCGCTTTACGAGAAGGACAGGGCATGCTCTGCAGGGGTATACAATGCAACATACTACAAGTATTACAACAGCTACCCTTCAGGACCTAACTCGTTTGCAAATGTAAGCACAATGGTCCCTACTGACATGAACATAACAGTCAGTAAAGTTGGCGGCGACATTTACAGTGCTACTTATTCTACTGTGTCGCTTTCACCATCTGCATCTGGGCCTGCATTTACCATTGCTATGAATATAACAAACGGCCAGATTGAATCAGCAGTGTTTGAAGGCGTCTTTAGAGGGCTCAACTATACTCAGATCAATGCAGCCTACCAGTTCCAGAACAGCATACAGAATTACTGCGGTGCATATATACCATACACGCCATGAGACTTTGGCAGCATTAGAAGTTTTCCTTCATGAATGCCAGGCCTGCCTTGTTCCCAAGCCTTTTGAAGCTTTTCAGTGTTTCCTCTTCTTCATATTCAAATACCACCCACGTGTCGTTGGGCACAGTATAGGCATAGATATCTGGCTTTATTATCGATTGGGGCTTTGCCACAATAGTGCAGGTTATTATCTTTGCACTGATCTTGGCGCTGAGTGCATCCCGCACCTTGCTCAGGGTCTTGCCAGTGTCAGCTATGTCATCCACTAGCAGCACAGATTTAACATCGTGGAGCTCTGGAATAGCACCTACATTTACGCTGCTAGAGGGCTGGCCTACCTCAGAGTAGTAGCTTGCACTTATTCCTTCCATGCGCTTAATGCCAAGGATGTCGCTAAGCAGGCGCGCCACTACCATTCCTCCGCGCTCTATGTATATTATCATGTCAGGCGTGCCATACTTACTTGTTACCTCTGCAGCAATGCGCCTTGCATATACTTTCATGCCATCGAAACTAAGCTTTACAAACCTCTTTTTGCTCCTGTCGAAGTCCATGAAATCAATCCACTCCTTAGCATTGATCAGGAGGTCATTCAGTATTCCGGCACTCTTAAGCTTCTTTGAAATACGTACTGCCTGCGGAGCCACAAGCGAAGACTCCTTCATTATCCTGTCGTTCTCGAACAGCTCTTCGGGCCTTCCATCGAAGATAATCTTGCCGTTTTTCATTACTACAGTCCTCCTGCAGTATTCGGCAACGAGCCTCATGTCGTGGGTTATTACTATTATTGTAGTGCCAGAATTATTGAGCTCAAGAAGTATGTCCATTATTTCCTTTGACATTGCATAATCCTGGCCTGTTGTGGGCTCGTCCACTATCAGAACTTTAGGGCGCATTGCCATCACGCTTGCCACTGCAAGCCTGCGCCTTTGTCCTCTTCCCAGAAAGAGTGGGTCTTCATCACGTTTTTCAAGCAAGCCCACCCTTGCAAGCGTAGATTTGACTATCTTGTCTATCTCTTCAGGCTGCACCCCAAGGTTCTTGATTCCATATGCTACCTCCTCGTATACACTCCTACTGAATATCTGCTTGTCTGGATCTTGGAAGACATACCCTACGTACCCGGGCATTGCATTTCTGTTCTTCCTTTTAGACAGATCCATACCCATTATTTCTACACTGCCCTCCCATTTTCCCTCTATGCCTGCAAGGACTTTTGAGAGTGTGCTTTTGCCTGAACCATTCTGCCCTATGAGGGCTATGAACTCACCACTGCCAATATTAAGGTCAATGCCATTCAGTGCCTTTGTGCCGTCGCTGTACTCGAAGTGCAGGTCTTTAACGCTGATTATGTTTTCCAGCTTGCCATGGACTTCTCTCTCAACGCGGAACCTCTTCGAGTTCTCGACATTTATTGACTTTATGAGCCTGCTTATATTGCTCTCGTCGCCTATTATGTCAGTTATTTCAGGCATTGATATGCCATACTTGCCGTATATGCTGCCCCTTTTGTATATCTCGTTTGGCTTCTTTACCGCCACAAGCCTGCCCTTGTACAATATTCCTATTCTGTCGGCAAAGCGCATAAGCACATCAGGGTTGTGCTCCACAAGCACTACAGTCATCCCTTGGATGCGCTTGAGCCTCGCCACAGCGCTTATTACTTCTGTCTTGCCGGCAGGGTCGAGATCTGAAGTGGGTTCGTCAAGTATTAGTAGCTTTGGCCGCATAGCAAGGAAGCTCGCTATGATGAGCCTCTGCTTCTGCCCGCCTGAGAGCTCTGAAGGGTGCACTTTGTCTGCAACAGGATAAAGGTCTGCCATACCAACAATGTCGAGTGCTTCCTTTATTCTTCTGGCTATTTCCTTCTTGCCAAGGCCGAGCATCTGCAGTCCTAATGAGAGCTCACTGAGGGCGCTCATGCTTAGGAACTGGCTTTCTGGATTCTGCATAACCAGTCCTACCATTGGAGCAAGCGATCCTTTGCCAGCTATCACTTTTTCGCCGTCTTTTGTTGTTACACGTGTCACAACTTCTCCAAACACTTTCACGCTTCCGCTGATGTGCTTCCCTACTTCTCCTTGCGGGAGCTTTGTCTGAGAAGGTATTATTCCGGCAATTACCTGACAGAGGGTAGTCTTTCCAGATCCTGTCGCACCAGCTATGCCGAAGAACTCGCCATTGTATATGTCCAAGTTTATGTGCTTTAGTGCATAAGGATTATTGCGCCCCACAAATGCTGGGTAGCGCCAGTAGAAATCCCTTATTTCTATTGCCTTTTCCAAGCTATACACCAATGATTATAGTAAGGTTTATTGTATAAGCTGCAACCAGCACAATGATTGAAAGTGCAAGGAGGGCAAAATCATAAGCGCTTCTATTAATCTCGCCAAACTGGGTTACCTTTTTTGCATTTGAAAAGCCCCGCGCTTCGAGTGCAGAGCCCATTTCTACAGACCTCTTTATCATTGCCACAGTCAGCGGCACTGATAGTGCCATGAAATCTTTTGCACGACTTATCGGATTCATGCTATGGGAGCCGCCTCTTGCAAACTTAGCCTGGTTTATGGTCTCTAAATCTTCAGCCATTATGTTGAAGCTCCTGAGTGTAAGTGACAGGAAAAATACAACCCTAAAAGGCATTTTAAGTTCGTTCAGCGCCTTTATCGCGTCAGAATCCCTGGTCGTCATCAGTACAAGCAGAGTTAGTAATGCCATTGCAGCATATCCCATAACCTTCGCTACACCTATGTATGCAGATTCTGTAGTTACCTTCAGCGAAAGGCCAATAAAGCTAATATAGAGTATGACGTTGTTTCCAACTTGATTGAAAAATATCCACCACAGGAAAAGCACAGCCAGTGCCACCAGGATAAGCGCTAGATAACTCTTTACTAAGAATTTTATAGTGCCAGACTCCGCCAGGAATGAAACTGCAAATATTAGTACTACAGCACCCAGTGCAGCATCTGGAAACGGCTCTGTTATCATCCTCACAACAGCCACAGACATAACAAGCCACACAACAAATTTCAGCAGAGGGTCCATCCTTACAAATATAGAGTTCGCCCTTGCACTGAAAAGTATCGTGCGTATGCGCTTTTTGCTACCCAACTTGTTTACTCTAGACATTTACATCAGCTGTGGCGCGTGGGCGGATTACCCACGCTGTCTCTGCTACGATATCCATCCTTTTGTTATAAGGCCGTAGCGCTCGACTATTGGAGTAAGGTATTTTGAAAGGAAGGGCGCCAAAAGGAGGACTATGGCGTCACCAAGTATCCAGAGCCCCGCCCCTATCCAGTATGCATGAATAGGCACAAATCCTAGCTGCACGAGCACCCACACGCCCCACATGCCGCCTATTATGTTTGTTACTCCCATCACCCAGAATGCAAACCAGGCGGCTGCCTTTTTGCTTGTTAGTATGTCCTTCCCTAGCGGGTCGACACCTGCGCGCTGAAGATAGCTTCTATATAGCAAGAATATCAAAAGTGCAGGAACTAGATCGCCTATGCTGAACCCAAGCGAAGGTATTATTGGAAGCCCTGTAAGCAGACCTGCACCTATCACAGACCCTAGAAATGCACCAAGTATTCCCCAAAGGCCCCACCATAATGTGAACACGACGAAGAATGGGTAAGCCCAGTACAGGAAACCTATGCCCGGCCCAACAACCGGCGTTGCCACTGCACCAAGCCATGAGAGCAGTATTACCACAGCTATCTGCACAGCGTAAAGGACATACTGCGTAGTAGTTATCTTGCCGCCAGGATTCCAGCCCAGCGTATATTTCAAAATAGCCTTACCACTAACCTTTCTCTTTTGTGCCATCCAACCCAACCCCCATAGTAGAAATAGATATTGCTAATTTAAAAACTTTTTTTCATTCACCTTGTCAGATTATAATACTATATATAGCACATTACAAGGTTAAATAATACAATAATTAGTAGCCTACTGCTTCTTGCTCTTCTTACTGCCTGATATCGGCAGGGTGAACCAGAATTCGCTCCCTTTACCGGGCTCTGAATTTACCCATATCCTGCCACCATGGAGTGATATTATCTCTTTTGCTATAGAGAGACCAAGCCCTGTTCCTGCACCCTCCTGCTTAGTAAGCTCCTTCTTCTGCACCTGGTAGAATTTCTTGAAAAGCTTCTTCTGATCCTCCTTGCTTATGCCTACGCCGGTGTCCTTTACCATAATGCGCACGTTCCTGCCTTTTCTGTATATGCCTACACTTATCCCGCCATGTTCTGTGAACTTTATAGCATTGCCTATGAGATTCACAAACACCTGAATAATTCTATTAGGATCTGCAAGTACATCAGGCACATTGTAGTCAACGTCCCATGAGAACATCAGCCCTTTGTTGTGCGCCACTTCTGCAAGGGATTTTATGCTAGGATTTTCCCCAAGCTTTGAAAAGTTGACAGACTGAAGATCTAGTTTTATCTTCCCTGAGGAAAGTTTTGCCACATCAAGTATCTGCTGTATGAGGGACATAAGCCTGTCAGCCTCATCAAGTATTATCTTTAGATATTCCCTCTGGTCGTCATTGACGCTACCGAATTCACCACCAAGCATCAGCTTTGAGAATCCTTTTATGTTTGTTATAGGTGTCTTAAGGTCGTGAGATATGTTGTATATGAATTGAGTCTTGAGCTCGCTCTCACTCTGCACATTTTTCAAGCTCCTTGCAAGCTTCTCGTTTTCATCGCTAAGCTCCTCCATGCGCTTTTTGGTAGCTAATTCCTTTATTATTATCGTATAGCCTGACAGTTTGCCTCTCTCGTCAATGAGCCGCCTAACGCTCTGCTCTGATGGTATTGGCTCTTCTTCTCCTTTGGCAAGTATATTCGCAAAGATGTTCCCTACAGTACCTTCTTTCCTAGCTATGTTAAGTGCATTGTTGATGCGCGCCTGGCTCTCTTCATCGGCATAGAGCAATGAGAAGGCACTCCCTGAAAGCTCGTTTGCCTTATAGTGCAGTAGATTCTCTGCAGCTTTGTTGGCGCTGGTTACATAGCCAAGCTCATTTATAGATATTATGGCGTCTCCAGAAAGGGTTATGATTTCATTTAATGAGTTCTCTATGCTTTTTGTATATGTATAGCCTGAGTTGTTCTCTAATATGCACGAAATTTCACCTTCATTGTTGCGGAATGCTGTGATTCTTACACTCACTTCAAGATTGTTGTCTAATATAAGACTGTTGGTTTCTATATACTCCTTCAAATCGCCTTGCAATGACTTCAGCCCTGTCTCAAATTTTGATTTGTCTGTCAATATTTCATTGATCTTCTTGCCTACCATCTCAACGGAGCCGTAGCCGAATACCTTGCCTATGTTACTGCTGGCCCATTTTACCCTGTAATCATTATCAAGTATGAGAAGCGCCTCGCTCTTGCTGTGGTCGAAAAGCTGAGACTGCTCTACAAGCATCTTTAGATTTGTGATGTCAATTGCTGATATGTGCATAAGGCTGCTGTTTATGTCACTGCCAGATAAGCTGAACACTCTTTCATGCTGATCAGCTGCCTTTGCCTCAATTACTGCACCCCTCCTTATGTTTTCTATGGTGTCTTTGCCTATTTCAAAAATAGTACTTATGTTTGTGCCTATAATGTTTTTTGCACTCTTGTCAAGCGCCATCACCATTGCTTTATTGACCTTTATGAAGTTGCCATTGCCGTCAAGCAGGGCTTGAGGCACGACGCTGCTGAATGCAGCGTCAAAGTATTTTGCAAGCCTCATGCTCTTTTCTCTTTCTGTCTTCGCAAGTAGCTGGTAACCTAATATTCCAGATATAGTGGAAAGTGCGTCAGAAACGTCTTGGCTGAAGCTACCCTCGTTTTTTGATAGCAGTGTTATTATCCCTGTTGCCTTCCCACCAGGCGCTATAGGCAGCACTATGCAGCTCTTGAATCCAGAGTTATAGTAGTTTATAAGGTCCGCAAAAGCAGAATAGCCACTCAGCCTGTTGTCGATATATGGTTTGTTTGTATTTATAGCATATTCCTCTACCTGCGTCAGCTCGTCCTTCTTCTGCAGAATCTTTGTATATATTTCATCTACACCAAATGTCTCTTTTATCTCGCTGCTGAACTTGCCTATAAAGTCATCCGAGTTCTGCAGTTTGGCATCAAAATCAAAAAGAGCAAGCAAGAGCTTGTTCAGGGCGGCGTTCTCTATCATGCAAACCATATATATCTGATTGAGAAAGTATAAAAAATATTTACAGGCAATTATCAATTGGTGCATTGATGGACTCTGGCCACAGAATTGAAGAAATTTTTACAAATGTATTCAAAGTCGACGGCAGGCTTGCAACTAGGAGCATTGCGCCAGGCACCCTGGTTTACGGAGAAGAAACAGTAGTTGATGGGAAGGACGAATATAGGATCTGGAACCCATATAGGAGCAAGCTTGCTGCAGCAATACTCAAAGGAATGCACCACTTCTATTTCAAGAGGGATTCTAAGGTCTTATACCTTGGTGCTGCAACAGGCACCACATGCAGCCATGTAAGCGATATAGTAGACAAAGGTACATTGAACTGTATTGAAATCTCTGAAAGGAGCATGAGGGAGCTACTCAAAGTATGCGAAAAAAGAGAAAATATGTTTCCATTTATGGGTGATGCGCGGAACGTAGAGGCATATGCAGATGATGTTGGAAGTGTTGAAATAATATACCAAGACATATCAGCAAGGGACCAGGCAGATATACTTCTTAGGAACAGTGCACTGCTACACAGTGGCGGAAAGGCATATGTGGCTATAAAATCACAGAGCATAGACATCTCAAAAAAACCAAAGGAGGTTTATGATAAGTTTATATCTGATGTGAGCAGTGTTTTTAAGCTTGTTGAGAAGATAGATATAATGCCTTACGACAAGATGCATATGTTCGTCGTGATGGAGAAAAAGGCAATTAAATGAGGAAGGTATTGGATTATATCAAGTTCCTTGAGAGCGAGCCGTCTATGAGCCTGCGCTGTGCATACTGTGGCACTGAGATAGCTTCTTATAGTGCGGAGGCAATATGTCCGTTCTGCGGCGCGCTGGTTAATACCACTGATGAAGAATTAAAGGGTCATAGTACTGTATACGACTTACTGCTCAAGAGGTACGATGCATTCAAAGCAGGGGGCTTTGATTCTGCAAATGCCTACAGCGAGGAAATAATAAATTCAGAGAAGAAGGCAGAAAGCTACTATGGGGCTGCGGTTTTTTATGAAGCTGCCTCGGACTACTTCTATAACAATACAAATTATGGGATTTATGGGTATATGGAAGAAAACGCAGCCAACAAGGTAAAGGCTAAGGAGATGCTTACAAAGGCAAAGCAGTACTTCTACACTGCACTTGATATGTGCAAGGATAATCTGTCAAACGATTTCGGCTATGATTATCTGAAATTTACAATAGAGTTGAGATTGAAAAGAATAGGAGATGCAAAGTCATCCCTTGATGAACTGAGCAAGAGCAGTGGCAGTCAGTTTGCAAAGGATTATGCAAAACTTGCATTTTATGTAGAGGCAAAGCAGTTCAAAGCTGCAAAAGAATACCTTGAAAAGCTCCCTCAGTATAATGATATTTGGATATCTTACTATGCTGCAAGAGTAATTGCAGAAATGGGCGATTATACAGGCTCAAAGCGCATACTTGAAAAAATATTGAAAGTAGCATATATGCCAAGGGCACAGGCTTTGCTGCATAAGGTAGAAGAAGCCTCAGACATCTAGCACCACAGTAGCAATCCATGTCCCCTGCTCCTTTTTGAGCTCGAACATGTGCATTGAGACCCCTTTTACATCTGTGTCAAGCGCGTATTTTCTACCTATATGGTCCCCGTAAGCAGTGCATTCGAGATTCCACCCATCATTTTGCGCTATATGCATGTCAAATTTGCCAAATAGAAGGCGCTGTGCATCCTTATAGAAAACAATCTTGTTCATGAAATCGAAAAGCAGGTATTCGGCACTCTGTGCTTTGATTTTTATTCTCTTTGCAATCCTAGGCTCTATATTCGATGGATCTTTTACCATTACTTTTGCAATGGCCTCTCCGCATGACTTGAAGAGCTCCTCAAGGCTTCTGCCTCGCGCCTCAAAGGCTACATCGGCAATTGCTATGCCATCGAGAAACTTGTAACCCAATGAATCAGCCCTTCACGTTTGCTATAGGTCTAAGCTTAAGCACCTTCAGGCTTATACCAGAGGAATGCATCGAATCTACGACCTCGTTTATGTCCTTGTAAGAGAAGCCAGCTTCTTCCGCCAGGCCTGCCATTGTCGTTGCTTTGACATATATTCCTCTTGCAAGCATGTCCCTTTGGAGGTCTTCGCCCCTGACCATTTTCTTTGCCTTTGACCTGCTCATAGTCCTGCCACTGCCGTGAAGCGTTGTGCCGAAAGTGTCCTCTTCTGCCTTCTTGGTACCTACACATAAGAAAGAGCCAGTCTCCATGCTTCCTCCTACTATAACAGGCTGGCCTGTTGACCTGAAGATAGGCGCCAGCTCAGGATTGCCAGGCCCGAAGCTCCTTGTAGCACCTTTCCTATGCACTATTACTTCACGTTGCCTGCCATCAACATCATGCTTCTCTATGCTTGCAGTATTGTGCGCCACATCGTATATTAGCTCCATCTGCATGTCCTCTGCACTTCTACTGAAAACCTTTTCAAATGCCTTTCTTATCTGGTATGTTATAAGCTGCCTGTTCATATAAGAGAAGTTTATGGCTGCTGACATTGCCTTTATGTAATTCTGGCCTTCTTCTGAAGAGATTTTAGCGTATGCAAGCTGCCTGTCAAGCACCTTGACATTGTCTCTCTGCATTGCTTTAACGAAGGTTTCAAGGTAATCGGTGCATATCTGGTGTCCGAATCCTCTGGATCCTGTATGCACCATAATGCAAACTTGGTTTTCAATATCTCCCAATCCCCATTTTCTGGCTGTTGCTTCATCAAACAGCTTGTCTATTACCTGTATTTCGAGATAGTGGTTCCCGGAGCCCAGCGTACCAAGCTGGCTCTTGCCTCTGCTGTATGCGCTTTTACTCACTTTTGAAAAATCTGCACCACTTATTTTTCCATGCCTTTCTGTGCGCTCCATATCACTTTTCCATGCATAGCCGTTCCTGAGCGCCCAATCCCCGCCTTCCTCTACTATCTCTCTGAATGTGCCTTCAGGAATGCGCGATATTTCTTTGGGCTCTTGGTATGATGTTGCGCCAACCCCGGCAGGGACCATCTTGAAAAGCATGTTTGTAAGTTCCTTCACCTTCGGCTTCATTTCATCAAATGAGAGGTTTGTCTTTATAAGCCTCATTCCGCAGCCGATATCAAAGCCTATCGCACCAGGAGATATAATACCGCCATCCAGTTCAAAAGCACCAGCCCAGCCCACAGGTACACCATACCCTGAATGCCCGTCGCTGAACACATAAGAGTACTTCAGCAGTCCGGGTAGTGTTGAGGCATTGCTTGCCTGGTCGAAGACCTCGAGGTCCATCTGGTTAAGCAGCTTTTCAGTTGCATATATCCTTACAGGCACACGCATGCCTTCCTTGAAGCTTGTAGGTATCTCCCACAGGTTTTCCGCAATCTTCTTGAAATCTGGTTTTGTGAACTTCTTGTCGCTAAATGGCATTTGCTCATCGCTTATATTTATAAACAGAAAAGGTATTATTGATTGTGCTGCTTACATCTCTTTTGTAGCTTTGTCCGGCGGCTTGTTGCTATACTTTGAAAGTGCCTCTCTTACAGCCCTCATGAAAAGAGTTGCGCAATGAAGCCTGCCTGGACCCGGGTCTACGCCTATCATGTGTATAACTTCTTCTTTGCCAATTTTTTCTATATCAGAAATTTTCATGCCTTTTATATGGGATGAAACTATGCTGGCACTGCCTATGCTTATTGCACAGCCGCTGCCCTCGAATTTGATGTCATCAAGCTTTCCTCCGCTTATCTTAAGGTATACTGTCATCTCATCGCCGCATGATGTGTTCTCCTCATGCATGCTCACTGTAGGGTTGTCTATCTTGCCCCTATTCTGCGGCTTTTCATAGTTCTCCAAAAGTGTTTCTGCGTATATATCAAGTGCCATGATTACACCTCATATCTTGCCTTC
>Ga0080006_1148751_pt1 | contig 13093 bp, 15 predicted proteins | sample RS3BMetagenome_FD_69209 | JGI IMG/M metagenome (GOLD analysis project Ga0080006, IMG submission 69209) | Ferric oxide microbial mat and aquatic microbial communities from Rainbow Spring, Yellowstone National Park, USA - RS3B (SPADES... ...
CTATGTGTGCGCTCCGTGTCGGGAAGCGCCGCCGAGAACACGGCCATCGTTCCGGTGGACCGGCCGATCCAGTTGCGCTGCATGGTCTTGACCTGCTCCGGCCAGTCCAGCACGTCGAGGTCCTCGAGCAGCCGGTCGGCGTAGGCGGTGATCCGCATCATCCACTGCCGCAAGCGCTTCCGGAAAACCGGGAAGTTTCCGCGGTCGCTGCGGCCGTCGGAGGTGACCTCTTCGTTGGCCAGCACCGTGCCCAGACCAGGGCACCAATTCACCATCGAATCCGCGCGGTAGACCAGCCGGAAGCTGTCGACAACGTCGGCCCGCTCCCCCGCCGGAAGCTTGGCCCAGTCCCGGCCGTCTTCAAGACGGCGAGCGCCGGAATCGAATTCGGCGATCAGCTCGGCGATCGGACGGGCCTTCTTGGCTGTGTCGTCGAACCAGGCGTTGTAGATCTGCAAGAAGATCCACTGAGTCCACTTGTAGAACTCGACGTCGGTGGTGGAGAAGCTGCGGCGGCTGTCGTGGCCGAGGCCCAGGCGGCCCAGCTGCCGCCGGAAGTTGACGACGTTGGCCTCGGTCCTGGTCCGCGGGTGGGTGCCGGTCTGCATCGCGTATTGCTCCGCAGGCAACCCGAAGGCGTCAAACCCCAACGCGTGCAGCACATTGTGGCCCGTCATGCGGAAGTAGCGGGCGTACACGTCGGTGGCGATATAGCCCAGGGGATGCCCGACGTGCAGTCCCTCCCCTGACGGGTAGGGAAACATGTCCTGCACGAACAGCTTGTCGGCAGGGACCGGGGTTCCATCCGTGGGAGCCAGCGACCCGACCGGGTTCGGCACGTTGAACGTTCCCAGCTTCGCCCAGTTCGCCTGCCAGATGCTTTCGATGCGAGCCGCGAGCGCCGCGGTGTACCGGTACGGCGGCGCATCGGAGTCCGTCGCAGCATCGGCGTTGCTCCCGGGCGCGGCGGTCGGGGATTCGGTCACCCGAACAGGGTATAAGGGCCGCCACGGCGGGCCCGCCGGCCACAGGTTGGTATCGGTTCCGTTGCGCACCGATCAGAGGTTCATCCCAGCTCGATGTCGACCCTATTCACGGCCTTTGACCTCTGGTTACAGTCAAATTCAATCCCGGCGGGTGCCGAATCCCAGTCATGGAAGGACCGACGCAGATGATTGAGACCGCCCGTGCCTTGCGGGTCCTCGCAGGAGGTCTCGCCGCCGGCGCCATCGGGGTCATTGTGCTTGCGGGTGCGACCGCATCGGCCGATCCCGTGTTCCCCGCACCGCCTGCGCCGGGTGTCCCCGCCCCGGTCCAGGGGCCGCAAAACGCCGCGGTCGTCCCCGGACAAGCTCCCAGCAGATTCCTCGCCGCTCCGCCGATGTCGAATCCAGTCGCGCCTCCCGTCCTCGCCAACGCCCCCGGGGCCACGGGAGCCGCTGCGGTGCCACCGGCGGCCCCCGCGCCTCCGATGGTGACGCCAGCGGTTTCCGGCACGCTCCGCGAGTACCTGCAGTCGAAGGGTGTCCATCTCGTAGCGCAAAAACCGCAGGGCTTCAACGCGCTCGACATCACGCTGCCCGTGCCCCCTCGTTGGACCCAGGTGCCCGATCCGAACGTGCCCGACGCGTTCGCGGTCATCGCCGATCGGCAAGGCAGCAGCATCTACAGCTCGAACGCCCAGGTGGTCGTGTACAAGCTGGTCGGCAACTTCGATCCCAAAGACGCCATCACGCACGGCTACGTCGACAGCCAGAAGCTGCCCGCCTGGCAGACCACCAACGCCTCGATGGCCGACTTCGGGGGCTTCCCCTCATCGGTCATCGAGGGCACCTACCGCGATGGCGACATGACGTTGAACACCTCACGTCGCAACGTCATCGCCACCTCCGGGCGCGACAAGTACCTGGTGTCGATGTCGGTGACCACCGACCGCGCCGTGGCGGTCGCCGACGGCCCGGCCACGGACGCGATCGTCAACGGGTTCCGGGTGGCCGCACCCGGTTCCCCTGCCCCCGCTCCCGCCAGCACACCCGGCACCGCCCCGGCCGCGCCCGCGCAGACACCGGCCAGGGCGCCGGTCGTGCAGGCGCCCGCTGCCGCCCCGGCGGGGCTACCCGCGCAGGCGGCGTTGCCCAACCAGCCGGTCGTGCAGCCGACACCGAACCTCTTGGCGATGGTGCCCGGGCTGCCGCCGCTGCCGAACTTTTCGTTTCTGCAGCACTGACCGGACACCGGACAAAATCCGGCTGGAGCCCGACGAGCGGATGTCAGTCCCGCCTCGTATCGTGAAGCCATGCTGATTGCGGGCGTGCTGTCCATGTGTGCGGCGTTGGCCTCGGCCGCGTTCGGCGCGCGGTCGCTTTCACACAACCGGGCCGTCGACGCCACCCAGTTAGCGTTGCGTGCCATGGCGCCGACGCAGTTCGCGGCAGCGGTGATGCTGGCCGCGGGCGGCGTCGTGGCGCTCGCGGCCTCCCCGCCGACTGCTCTGGTGCTGCTGATCGTCTGCGTCGCCGGCGCATTCGGCACGCTCGCCACCGGTTCCTGCCAAAGCGCCCGTTTCGCGGTGCGACAGCAAGCGGCGTCGCCGGGCTGCGGCGGACACTGCGCCGTGTGCTCGCAGTCCTGCGGCTGAGGTCCCCTAGTTTCTGCTGACGTCGATCGGGTGGGTCGCCAGCAACGAGAGCGGCAGCGGCTGACGGCGGAGCACCTGCCCCCACAGGTCGGCCTTCGGCCCGACGAGTACGTCAGAGGGCAATGCCGACAGGACGATCCAGTCATCGCGCTCGATCTCACCTTCCAGCTGACCGATGGTCCAGCCGGAGTATCCCGCAAAGATCCGCACGCCCTCGACCAGCGGTGCGATGGCGTCTGGGTCGGCGTCCAGATCGACCATCACCACGCGGCCGGCCACATGCCGCAGGCCGGGCACGCCTTGGGGATCGACGCCGACTCGCAGGGTCGCCAGACAAAGTGCGGCGTCCCGCTTCACCGGGCCGCCGATGAACATCGTTTTCGGCTTGGCCGTCAGCTTCGCCCACTGCGGTAACACGTTGTACACCGCCGTCTCGCTGGCCCGGTTCAGCACGACACCCAAGGTGCCGCCATCGTTGTGTTCCACGATGTAGATCACGCTGCGCCGAAACGTCGGTTCGAACAGATCGGTGTTGGCGAGCAGCAATGTACCCGCACGCACCCGCTGCGCGGCAGGTGCGACATGGTCCTCGGAATCCTCCGGCGGCGGCACCCCTCCATCATCGCATCCCGAGCCGCCCACCCGGGCTAATCGAGCGTGGGCCATCGATATTTGTACTGTTGATGACGCGGCGACCTCACTGCGTGAGCCCCAGCACGCCCACCCCAATTCGTGGAAGTCGGTTCTGTGATTCCTACCCGGATGCACTCGGGCGCACACGTCGCCCTTTGGCGGGCAGTGCGAAGTTTGCCGGATTTCTGGCGACTGCTGCAGCTGCGGATGGCGAGTCAATTCGGTGACGGTCTTTTTCAGGCCGGGCTCGCCGGAGCCCTGTTATTCAACCCAGACCGCGCCGCCGATCCGATGGCCATCGCCCGAGCATTCACCGTGCTGTTCTTGCCGTACTCGTTGCTGGGGCCGTTCGCCGGCGCGCTGATAGACCGTTGGGATCGACGGCTGGTGATCGTCGGTGCCACCGTGGGCCGGTTGAGCCTCATCGCCACGATCGGCACCATCCTGGCCAGCGGAGCCGGCGACGTACCCCTGCTATTGGCGGCGCTGCTGGCCAACGGCTTGTCCCGGTTCGTCGCATCCGGCCTTTCGGCGGCACTGCCGGACGTCGTGCCGCGCGAACAGGTGGTGACGATGAACTCGGTGGCCACCGCCGTGGGCGCCGCCGCGGCTTTCCTGGGCGCGAACTTCATGCTGTTGCCGCGCTTCCTCGTGGGATCCGGCGATGAGGGTGCCTCAGCGATCATTTTCAGCACCGCGATCCCGGTGTCGATCGCGTTGCTGCTGACGTTGCGGTTCGGCCCGCGCGTGCTGGGACCGGACGACACCAAGCGCGCGATCCAAGGGCCGGCCATCTATGCCGTGGTCACCGGCTGGCTGCATGGTGTGCGTACGGTGGCACAGCGCCCGACGGTTGCCGCTACCCTGTCCGGCCTGGCCGCGCACCGAATGGTGGTCGGGATCAACTCGCTGCTGATGTTATTGCTGGTCCACCACATAGCCGAGTCCGCGGTCGGGGGACTGGGTACCGCCTTGCTGTTCTTTGCCGTTGCGGGCATCGGGGCGTTCCTGGCGAACCTGCTGACGCCGTCGGCGATACGTCGGTGGGGGCGCTTCGCCACGGCCAATGGCGCTTTGACCGCGGCCGCGGTCTTCCAGATCCCCGCCGCCACGTTGCTGATTCCGGTGATGTTGGCGTGCAGCTTTTTGATCGGCGTGGCCGGCCAAGTGGTCAAGCTGTGCGCCGACTCGGCGATGCAGATGGACGTCGACGATGCCCTGCGCGGGCATGTGTTCGCGGTCCAGGACGCGTTGTTTTGGGTCGCGTTCATCTTCGCGATCACAGTGTCGGCCACGCTGATCCCCGACAACGGGCACGCGCCGGCGTTCGTTATGGTCGGATCGTTCCTCTATCTTGTGGGGCTGGCCGTGCACAGCATCGTCAGCCGCCGCGGTGAGCTGGCGGACGGTCATCGAGGTTAAGGTACCTACGTGGTTTCCCCGCCTATGTGTCGGAGGTGGTGATGGCCGGCCCCGGACCGATCGTCGCGGACTTGCGCGCCGAAAGCGACGGGCTCGAAGCGCTGGTGGCGCCGCTACCGGCGCACCGATGGACCGATTCGACGCCCGCGCCGGGCTGGACCATCGCCCACCAGATCGGGCATCTGTTGTGGACCGACAGGGTTGCGCTGACCGCGGTGACCGACGAAGCCGGGTTTGGCGAAGCGCTGCGCGCCGCCCGAGCCGATCCGGCCGGTTTCGTCGATGCGGGCGCCGACGAACTGGCGGCCCTATCGCCGGCCGAGTTGCTCGCCGACTGGCGAGTCACCCGCGGGCGGTTGCACGAAGCGCTCGCGGCCGTTCCCGACGGCCGCAAGCTGCCGTGGTTCGGACCACCGATGAGTGCCGCGTCGATGGCGACCGCGCGCTTGATGGAGACATGGGCGCACGGTCTTGACGTCGCCGATGCGCTTGGCATCAAACGTGCGGCCACCGAGCGCCTGCGCTCGATCGCGCACCTAGGAGTGCGCACCCGCGATTACGCGTTCTCCGTCAACAACCTGGCTGCCCCGGCCGAACCTTTCCTGGTCGAGCTGCGCGGACCCGCCGGCGACGTCTGGTCCTGGGGACCACCGGATGCCGCGCAACGAGTCAGCGGCCCAGCCGAGGACTTCTGCTTCCTCGTCACCCAGCGGCGCCCGCTGAGCAGCCTGGACATCACGGCGCGCGGCGCCGACGCGCAGCGTTGGCTGGAGATCGCGCAAGCCTTCGCGGGCCCTCCCGGCGGAGGTCGATGAGCGCGCGCAGCGCGCGGACCGGCTCAGTGCAGGGGACCGCCGTACGCCACCCAGTTGTCGGCCTCGACCTCGTCCCGCAGTGCGGTGATCGCGAGGTTCAACCTGGCGGCCAACTCGCCGTGGGCATAGCCGGTCATCACGCCCGGGTGCAGAACCAATCTCAGCAATCTGCCGTCGGAATTGGCCACGGCGTAAACGTCACCGAGATCAACGCTGTAGGTGACGGCCTCGGCCTGCGCGACAAGGGTTTCCCACTTGTCGGCCGCCTCGCTGAGTTCCCGGAGAACCGATTCGACGAGATCCTTGTCGCCCAGATTCGCGCGACTGCCCGACCCCGCCACGCTGCCAGTATCAACAACCGCTCCGACCAGCGTCAATTCAAACCCGTGGCATAGCGCCTTGCCGAGCCGGTCGGAGACAGCCACCGGCTACGACTGCCGGCACACCTGGGTGCGCTATCCAGTCAGTGAATTGTGCAGCTGCGACGGCCTGGGTAGCGTGAGGCCATGGCTGATTCTGCGCTGCAGCAGCAACTCGACGAAGTGCGCGCCCTGCTCATGCGCGCACGAGAGTTGTTCGGCCCCAACCCCGTCGCACCGCCGAGCGATATCGTGCCCGATCCCGACGCGGCCAGGACCTGGCTGCTGTAGGCGGTCGGCGACCCCGCTAATCGGCACGACGGCGCAACTTATGCGCGAGCAGCTTCTCGATCGCCGCATCAAGATCCTGAGAAGTCGGAACCTGCGCGGACGGCGTGTGTCCCGCCGCCAGGATCTCGGCGCGGACTTCCAGCAACGCTTTGAGGCATGACACGTCGGCGGTCAACAAGATGCCCTGCGCCAAGGTCTCGGCGTCGGTTCCCATTGCCTCTTCGGTCAGCGCGACGCTGTGCATATAGCCGCCGCGGCAGGAGCGGACAAGGATGTGCCCACTCGGATGGACGGTGTCGAAAGCGGGATTAGCGTCCGTCATCGATCGCCGTCAACGACATCGCGGAAGGCGCGCGCCGCATCCTGCTCCTGTAGCTCCCACATCGTCGCCGACGCTGTCAGCTTCGCCGCGATGTCGGCGTGGTCGTCGGCTTGTTGCTCGTAGCACTGCCGCCGGAGCTCGAGCAACTCGCGCCCGGCGTCCCGAAGATCGCCGAAGACCGGCCCCAGCGAGTCCAGGCTCTCCTGGATCGCAGCATGCGAGGACGGGATGGTGCGCAGATAGTCGGAGGTATCCTGATGATGCGCAGCGGCTTCACGAAAGTGCGCGGGCACCACACGGATCGAATCTGCCATCTGCTGTCTCCTGTCATGCGCCGCCGGGCGAGCCGGCGGCTCTCCTTTGAGAGGCGGTCGGCGCGGCCGCCGGCCGGGTGGGTGCCGGTGTTTCGGGCTCCGCCGGCCCGGCCGCCGTCGCCGTCGCGCCCGGTGGGTGTTCCCAGCCTAGAAAGCTCGGCCCACTCACGGTGGAGATGTGTTGAATCTGGCCATCAAGAAGTGCCTTACCCGGGCTGAGGGCAAGAGCATAGCGATCGGTGAAAACGCCGATATCTCCCGGTGTGAGGCGCAGCGGCGCGATGGGGTCGGTGACCGGCGTTCCGGGTGGAGGGATCGTCATACCCTGCTGGCGGAACGCATCCGCGATCGGCATACCGCCCACTGCCGCCTTGATAGCCGCGGCCAGTTGCGGGCTGGCCGCCCTCACTGTCTCGCCGTCGGGCAGCGTCACCGTTGTCGGGCCCCCCGCCGGCGAGTCGAGGTTGCCTCCCGACGCGTTCTCCGGGTGGTCCGCGTCGTGCTCCACCGCCGGGCCACCATCGCCGGGGTCGGGTTCATCGGGTCGCGCCAGCTCATGGTCCAACCCCCGCCGCGCCGGATCGGTTCTGGTGCCGTCCTGTGACGCGGGAAGCGACGGCAAACCCCAGCTACTCAAAGAACCCGGCGGCATCCCCAGGTTCGGAATCGATCCCGCGCCGAAGCCGGGAATGCTCGGCGGCGCGGGCGCCGTCGGTGTCGCCGCAGCTGGGGGGCCCTGCGTTGATCCCGGATCATCGAGCGGAACCGCGTCGAGCATCGGATCCCAGTCGGTGTCGGGATCATCCCCCGATGCTGTCTCGGCGGGGACGGTCGATGCCCGTTCCTCTTCGCCGGAGGATCCGTTTTTGGAGGCGTCGTAAAGCGATGTCCATGCGGCCATCAGCGCGGATTTCGACGTATCGTCCAGGCTTGCGTCGAGGACTATGGCGCGGATATCCCTGAGCTTGCCGATCAGGAGCCGCTGAAAATCACGAGCTCCCGCCGGAGTGTCGAGGTCGGATCGCGTTTGTACCGCAGCTTCGATTTCTTGCTGCAGCGTGGTGAGAGCCTGTCCGCCCTCGACACTCTTGAGGTGCGCATTGAGGATTGCCGTGATCACCTGCATGTCGAGCTGGGAGCTCGCCGTATTCTGCTGCGCGAGGGCCGCCTCTGCGCGTGCGATGGCCTCCGCGGCGGCGCCCTGCTCACCGTCCGGCGGCGCCGCAGCGGTGTCCGGCGGCCGCGCAATCGGCATCGGTGTGTCGAACAGGTCGGGGTGTTGTTGACGGACCTTACCCAGGATTTCTCCGAGCTGTTCCGACCGCGTTGCGGGGTTGACGACCGCGGCCACCTCCTGGGGCGTCAAACCCGTCTGCCACGCGTTGGGATCGCCGGTGCGGTCCCGGATGTATGCGAGTGCGGCGAGCAACTCCTCATGCGGGGACATCGGCTAGGCAAACGGCGCTGCGGACCAGTGCGGGATACGTCGCCCCTCCATGCCGGCGACAGTACCCAGGCGCGCTTCGGGCAACAATTCACCACAGCGGTCCCTGGGGACAGTCGTCGGCTAGCCCCCGTACTGTCCTCGGAGGCTTTTGAGCACAACGCTTTTGGCGCGTTCCAGTTCACGGGCGTCTGCCACGACGGCCGTTATCTCTCGTTGCTTGGCAAGTAGGAACCTCTGGAACTCCCGCACCCCCAGCGGGGTGTCGACGGCCAGGTGCTCTTGGTGCGCGACGGCACTTTCGATCTCCTCGGCGATCGCCTCCAGCCGCCGGACGCCGTCACGCATGGCGGCATGGGCGCTGGCAAGCACCTCGGCCAGCACGCGGTCAGCATCTGCAGCCGCGCGGTGCTGCCTCGCCAGCTGCGACTGCCGCGCCCGCAGGGCGGTGACCGAAGGTCCGTCCTGTTCCGACATCAGTTCAGCCCGTTCGTCGGGTGGCTGAGGGACCGTTGTCCGTCACTGGTCGCGTCACGAAGGCCGCCGAATCGCGACGTTGGCGCCCAGCGTGCCGATTCGCACCGCCGCGCCCGGATAGGGCGCTTCGACCACCAAATTGTTGCCGATGGCCAGCTGAACGTGACCGGCGTGCGGGAAGACCAGATCGCCCGGCCTCACCTGCGAACGCAGCACCGGGATTCCGTCGTTTATCTGCTGATACGTTGTCCGGTCCAGGCGAACGCCCGCCTGCGCGTAGGACCACTGCACCAGTCCCGAGCAGTCGAATTGGTCGGGCCCGGTCGCGCCCCACACATAGGGGCGTCCCAGTCGGGACAAGGCCGCGCGCACCGCCGTCGTGGCGCGGCTGTTCGCTGCCGGCAGGCCGCGGTGGTGCGGCCGGTAATGCAGCCCCCGCAGCGCCGCGGCGTGCCGTCGAGCCTGCAGGTGCGCCGACAATACATGTGCGCGTTGCGCGCGCAGGCGGGCCGCGCGGCGGCGCATCGCCTCGCGCTGGGCCAGCGGCGAGACCGGGGGAGTAGTGGCGTCGGCGCGGGCCTCGTCGAGGATGCTCCCGGTGAGCTGTCGGGCGTGCGCCCGATCCCGGTGGGCACTCGCGATGACGTCCCTGGCCGCGTCGTCGGTGCGTGCCGCCGACACGAACCGCTGCGTGATGCGCTCCGCCGCGGCCCGATATCCGTGCGTCACGACGGCATCCGATCCGGCGGCTGGCGGCAGCGTTCCGTGGTGATTACTCACCGCGTTTAACGTAGCGCGCCGCGGACTGCCGGCGAACAGCTGGTGAGCGCGGCTCAACACTTCGACTTCGCCGTTCATCACTGCTCCCCCTCGGTTGTGTCTCGGTCGGTGACGTCGCGGCCGACCGACGCGACGGCTTCGCTGAAGGCGCGCACGCGGGGGAGTGCCCCGGCGGGAATGACTCCGCTGTTGCGGATGTCCCAGACCTCGTCGACGCCGACACCGATCAACGCCGCAACGATGGTCTCCGGCAACGACGATGTCGCGCAGGCCCGGTCGAAACGTGCGCTCAAGCTGCCCGGCATCCGCTTGAGCAGCGTCTGACGCGTCGCCTCGAGTTCGCGCAGGTGCTCCATCAGCCGGCTCGTCGAGTCGGCGCCGGCGTTGACGGCCACCCGCCACGAGCTGGCGGCCAGCATCTCAGCCTTCACGCACTGCGCGATCACAGACAGAATATACGTCTCATATTCGTTTGAGGTTGTCGCCGGCAGTCGATCGATGACGGATTTGAGGGCGTCGAGCTGCGCTTCGGCGTAGCCCTCGAGCACTTCGGTGTCGCTGTGACGATCGACTACTACCGGACCGGTGCGTCGCGCGGGCATGGCTGCGGGGGGCTGCGCGGCGAGGAGCCGCGCCAACTCGGCCTGCGGATCGGCGGCCACCAGCAATCGAGAGTAGGTCCCCGGCGGCAGCCCGAGCCCGTTCTCTACCTTCTGAACTGTGCTTTTGTGCGGCTTACGGGCGCCGCGCTCCAGAAAGCTCAGCCCCATGACGCTGACGCCGGTCGCGGCGGCGAGTTCTGCTAGTGACCAATCGCGTGATTCGCGCAACGCGCGAATGGCCGCACCGGCCGACTCACGGCTCACCGCAGGCTCCGAACATGGGCCGGATAGTACACACGCCGCCCGACGATCCTGCGGATATACGTTTTTGTCACGTTTCCCTTGCGTGCGCCCCCGGATGTGTATACGCTTTCGGCGACGTTTTAACCCGGACGAGGAGACTGATATGACACACCCTTGCGCAGCCAATCCGGAGCTATGGTTCGGCTACCCCGACGACAACGATGCCGACGGAGCGGCGAAGGCGCGCGCTTACGAGCGGTCGGCCACTGAGGCGCGGATTCAATGCCTGCGCCGCTGCCCGCTCGCTCAGCAGCGGCGCTGCGCCGAACACGCCATCGCCCACCGAGAGGAGTACGGCGTGTGGGCCGGCGTCAAACTGCCGGGTGGGCAGTACCGCAAACGGGAACAGCTGGCCCGGGCTCACGCCGTTCTGCAGCGGATCGCCAACGGCGAGATCAACTCTCGCCAGTTGCCGGAGAACGCGGCGCTGCTGGCGCGTCACGAGGACGACGCCGTTCCGGTCGCCGCGGTGGTGCTGCATCTGCCGAACACGCGAATCGGGCCCCGTTCGGCCGCTTGACGCCCGATCGGCGACCCGCCCCACCTCGCCGGTGGCCAAATGACGGAGCCGCGACGACACTGGAGGCCAACGTCAGCGGTAAGAGGGCGACGGCAACCGGCCGGTTCGGCGATGTCGGCGGGAACCGAGATGTCGTTCACCCGGTAGCGGCCCGGTACAAGAAAGGGTGAAAGGAGAAATCAGATGCCGACCGATAAGACCGGCGCGGAAACCACCATCACCGCCGGGGAAGGCCGGTACACCATTGCCGTCGACGGCCGGACCGTAGGCCATGCCGAGTACACCGACCGGGACAACCAGCGCGTCTTCTACTACACCGGGATCGAACCCGCGTATGGCGGCCGCGGCCTGGCCACCATTCTTCTTGAGAAAGCGTTGGGCGACGCCCGCGATCAAGGCAAGCGCGTCGTTCCCGCTTGCTCGATGGTGGTCACGGTGCTCAAGAAGCACCCCGAATACGACGACGTCACCGATCCCGTCACCCGCGAGTCCCACCGCTGATAGGTCGATGGCGGGACGGCCGGACGGCGAGCGGGCGAGCCGGCCGTCGTCCCCTAAAAGGCGCGCAATCTCTTTCGGGTCATGACCCGTTGAACCACTCCGGCGCTACGACGCGGTCCTCAATCCATAGCCGGCTGAAAAAACAGGGTCAGACCCGGGCGTACCCGAGAATCGCCGTCACACCTACCTTGTCTTCTTTGACGGGAGATTTGACGGAGCTCAGAGAGCGGCCCCATTTAAGTCTGTGACCAGCAACTATGCCGGTGGGCGAAGGGGGACTTGAACCCCCACGTCCCGAAGGACACTGGCACCTGAAGCCAGCGCGTCTGCCATTCCGCCACTCGCCCGGGGAAACAACCGAAGGACCATACCACTCTAATTGCCGCATTCCCCAATCCCGTCGGCGGGTCTTACCGGGACGGAACGCGGTCCCATGCGGCCTCTGAGCTGCGCCGATGCGATTCTCAGAGTTCCCACGGTGCCACTGCGTCGCGGTGTCCCGCTACCATAGATAGGTGAGACGACACGCGGGCCCCCCGTTTGCCATGCGTCGGCGATACTGCACGGCACATGCAGGCGGGCGCTGAAGAATGGGTAGCCAACGAGGGCTCGTCACGCGCATCGAGCGCACGCTCGAGGAGGCGGTCGACAACGCGTTCGCCCGCATGTTCGGGGGATCGATCGTCCCCCAGGAGATCGAGGCTCTTTTACGCCGCGAAGCCGAGGCCGGCGTGCGTACGTCGGGGGGAAATCGTCTTTTGGTCCCCAACGAGTACATCATTACCCTCGGTGTACACGACTTCGAGAAGGTGGGTACCGACCCGGATCTCACGTCGGGGACTTTTGCCAGGTACTTGACTGACTACATCTACGAACGGGGGTGGCAAACGTATGGTGAGGTTGTCGTCCGGTTCGAGAAGTCGTCGGCGCTGCATACCGGCCAACACCGCGCCCGTGGTGCCATCAAGCCCGATTCACAGCCCCGCTCGGCGGCCATGCATTCCGTCCGGCCACAATCGAATCACGCGTTCGGCGTAGAACGAGGAGTAGCAATGACCGATAACTCGAGCTACCACGGGGGTCCGGGTCCAGAGCGGCCCGGTGAGGAGTACGACAACGACCGCTACGAGCGTCCGCCAGACGATGCGCGCGGCGGTCCCGAACCACAGGCCGGATACCCGCACGAGCAGGGCGGCTACCCGCCCCAGCAGGGCTACCCGCCTCCTCGCCAACCCGACCAGGGCGGTTATCCGGACCAGGGCGGCTACGCCGAACAACGCGGTTACCCCGAGCAGGGGGGCTACCCGCCACAGGGCGGCTATCAAGGCCAACGTAGCTACCAAGAACACCACGGTGGCTATCCCGAGCAGCGCAGCTACCCCGAACAGGGGGGCTACCCCGAACAGGGGGGCTACCCCGAACAGGGGGGCTACCCCGAACAGGGGGGCTACCAAGACCAACGCGGCTACCCCGAACAAGGCGGTTATCCACCGTCCTATGAGCAGCGGCCCGCCGCCCCGGCGGGTTATGGCTCGGCACCAGGCGGGCTCGGTTACGACCAGGGCTACCGCCAGGGCGGGGGCTACGCTCCCCCCGGCGGCGGGCAGCTCGGCGGGGGGCCGCAGGCCTACAGCGGATACGGCGACCACCGGCGCGGGCCGCGCCCCCCTCC